>Ga0207661_10000518_pt1 | contig 24943 bp, 32 predicted proteins | sample KBSC713LmetaG_FD_184337 | JGI IMG/M metagenome (GOLD analysis project Ga0207661, IMG submission 184337) | Corn rhizosphere microbial communities from Kellogg Biological Station, Michigan, USA - KBS C7.1-3L metaG (SPAdes) (version 2) | ecosystem: Host-associated > Plants > Roots > Rhizosphere ...
AGGGTTTCCGCGTCGGCTACATCCACGACTGGAAGTCGAACTGGTACGAGGACAAAAACTTCGCCGACGTCCTCCAGGAAGACCTGCAGATCCGGGACCACATCGAAAACAAGCTTGCGCACGCGGGCCTCTCGAACATCACGATCGAGCGCCGCGGCGAGGTCGCCGTCGACATCCACACGGCCCGGCCGGGGATCGTCATCGGCAAGTCCGGCAGCGAAGTCGACGCCCTGCGCAAGGAGCTGCACAAGCTCACTGGCAGCCCGGTGAAAGTGAACATTCGCGAGGTCAAGCGCCCCGAGCTCGACGCCAAACTGGTCGCCCAGTCGATCGCCGAGCAGCTGCAGAACCGGGTCGCCTTCCGGCGGGCGATGAAACGGGCCCTCACCTCGGCGATGCGTTCCGGCGCCAAGGGCGTCAAGGTCCAGGTCTCCGGCCGCCTCGGCGGTGCTGAGATGGCGCGGACCGAACAGTATTCGGACGGCCGGGTGCCGCTGCACACGCTGCGCGCCGACATCGACTACGGCTTCTTCGAGGCCCGCACGACGACCGGCCGGATCGGCGTCAAATGCTGGATCAACAAGGGCGAGGTGATGCCGGAGGGCTTCCGCTCCGACCTCGTCTCCGGCGACGGCGAGGGCCAGGGCCAGAACCGCGGCGGCGGTCGCCGCGACGATCGTGGCGGCGGCGGGCGCGGGCGCAGCGATCGCGGCGGACGCGGTCCCGGCGGCGATCGCGGCGGACGCGGTGGCGGACGCGGTCCCGGCGGCGGCGGTCGCGGCGGCCAGCGTGGAGGTGGTCGCTGATGCTGATGCCGAAACGGGTCAAGCACCGCAAACAGTTCCGCGGCCGCATGCGCGGCAACACCAAGGGCGGCAGCACCGTCGCCTTCGGCGAGTACGGGATCAAGGCGCTCGAGCGCGGCTGGATCACCAACCGCCAGATCGAGGCCGCTCGTGTCGCGATGACCCGCAAGATCAAACGTGGCGGCAAGGTCTGGATCAACGTCTTCCCCGACAAGCCCTACACGAAGAAGCCGGCCGAGACCCGGATGGGCTCCGGCAAGGGCAACCCCGAGGGCTGGGTCGCCGTGGTCAAGCCCGGCAAGGTGATGTTCGAGCTGGCGGGCGTCCCCGAGGAGCTGGCGCGCGAAGCGCTGCGCCTCGCCGGTCACAAGCTTCCGGTCAAAACCAAATTCGTCATGCGCGAGGGGGCCGGCGACTGATGAAGGCCGCGGAGGTCCACAACCTCAAAGACGACGAGCTGGTGGCGAAACTGATCAACGCCAAGCAGGAGGCCTTCAACCTCCGCTTCCGGCACGCCACCGGCGAGCTCGAGAACACCGCCCGGCTGGGCCAGGCGAAGAGGGACATCGCCCGGCTGCTGACCGTGGCCAAGGCCCGCGGCATCGACGTTGAGAAAGAGACGCGACGGATATGAGCGACGACGAGCAGAAAAAAGAAGAGCTTCAGGACGAGACGCCTCAGGACGAGGGCGACGGGGCCGCGGGTCCTGTCTCCGATACGACCTCGTCGCCGACCGGCGACGATCCCGCATCGTCGCCACCCACGGCAGAGGCGGATTCGGCTGACGACGCTGAAGCTCCGGCGGAGGAGGCAGCTGAGGCTGCTCCGGCTGAGCCGAATCCTGAGGACGAGCTTCCCTGGAAGGAGCGGCGGCGGCTGCAGAAATCGCGGCGGCCGCGGAAGGCTCGGGCTTCCACTCCGGAGGAGCGGAAAGCCGAACGGGTTGCCGAGCGCAAACGGAAGTCTGAGCTGCGTCGCAAGCAGCGTGCTGCTGCCAAGACGGGTCGCACCGCCGGCACCGGCACGCCGCCGGCCGAGCGCGAGTCCAACGCCGCCAAGGTGCGCCAGGGCATCGTCGTCTCCAGCAAGGGGGACAAGTCGATCACCGTCCGCATCGACATCGCCCGCCGTCACCGCACCTACGAGAAGATCGTCCGCAGCTCCACCAAGCTGCATGCCCACGACGAGCGCAACGAGGCCGGCGAGGGCGATGTGGTCCGCGTGATCGAGACCCGGCCGCTCTCCAAGACCAAGCGCTGGCGCCTGGTCGACGTGGTGGAGAAGGCGAGGTAGGCGATGATCCAGCAGGAGTCCAGGCTCAAGGTCGCCGACAACTCGGGCGCGCGCGAGATCCTCTGCATCCGCGTCAAGGGCGGTTCCCACCGCCGTTACGCCAGCGTCGGCGACGTCATCACCGCGACCGTCAAATCGGCCAGCCCGCAGGGCGGCGTCCGCAAGGGCGAGGTCGTGCAGGCGGTCGTCGTCCGCACCCGCAAGCCGCTCAGCCGCCCCGACGGCACCTACATCTCCTTCGACGAGAACGCGGCGGTGCTGATCGACCCGGCCAGCAACAACCCGCGCGGGACCCGCATCTTCGGCCCGGTGGCGCGCGAACTGCGCGACCGCAACTTCATGAAAATCATCTCGCTCGCCCCGGAGGTGCTCTAGCGATGGCCAAGTCCATGCGCATCCGCACCGACGACCAGGTGCTGATCATCGGCGGCAAGGACGCCGGCAAGAAAGGCCGCGTCACCCGCACCGACCCGAAGAAGCGGCGGGTCTACGTCGAGAATCTCAACATCATCAAGCGCCACGAACGGCCACGCTCTCAGACCGACCTGAAAAATCCGCAGGCCGGTGGGATCGTCGAGAAGGAGGGACCGATCGACATCTCCAACGTGATGCTGCTCGATCCCAAAGACAACAAACCGACCCGCGTCGGCGTCCGCGTCGACAAAGGCGGCAAGCGGGTCCGCTATGCGAAGCGGACCGGGAACGAGATCGGCTGATGGAGGCGACCGTGGCACCCACTTCGCAGGCCGCCCCGCCGCCGCGCCTGCGCGACAAGTACGCGCAGGAGGTCCTGCCGGCGCTGACGCAGAGGTTCGGCTACTCGACGCCGATGGAGGCTCCGCGCCTGGAGAAGATCACCCTGAACATGGGTCTCGGCACCGAGAAACAGGACAAGCGCGCCTTCGAGCTGGCCCAGGAACAGCTGGCGACGATCGCCGGTCAGTACCCGAACGTGCGCCGCGCCCGCAAGTCGGTTGCCTCCTTCAAGTTGCGCGAGGGGATGCCGGTCGGCGTCTCGGTGACGCTGCGCCGGGCCCGGATGTGGGAGTTCCTCGACCGCCTGATCTCGATCGCGGTGCCGCGGATCCGCGACTTCCGCGGCCTCAACCCGCGCTCCTTCGACGGCCGCGGCAACTACTCGATGGGCGTCAAAGAGCAGTTGATCTTCCCCGAAATCGATTACGACTCGATCGACGTCGTCCGGGGTCTGGACGTGACGATCACGACTTCCGCTAAAACTGACCTCGAGGCTTTCGAGCTTCTGCTCGGGCTGGGGATGCCGTTCGCCCAGGAGGGTCGCCCCGGTCAGGCCGAGCGCGAAGCGAAGGAAAAGGAAGCCGAAGAAGAGCAGCTCAAAGAAGAGGCCCGCCAGAAGGCCGAAGTCGAGCAGGCGGCACTCGAGCAGCTGAAAGAAGAGAACCCCGAGGCCTACGCCAAGCCGGAAGGCGAGGACGAGGGCGCCGCCGAGAGCGGAGACGAAGAGGCCGCCGAGACGGCCGAGGAGAGTTCCAACGATGGCTAAGACTTCGATGAAGGTGAAGCAGGCGCGCGACCCGAAGTTCAAATCGCGCGGTTACAACCGCTGCCGCCGCTGCGGGCGGCCGCGTGCTTACTTCCGCAAATTCGGCCTCTGCCGCATCTGCCTGCGCGAGGCCGCCCACGAGGGGTACATCCCCGGGATGACCAAGTCGAGCTGGTAGGACGAGCGCATGCACACCGACCCGATCGCCGATTACCTGACCAGGATCCGCAACGGCATCCGCGCCGGCCACGACGAGGTGGAAATTCCCCTCAACGGCCTCAAGCTGGAGATCTCGCGGATCCTCAAGGAGCAGGGCTACATCAAGGACTTCAGTCGCAAGCCGGCCGCCGTCGGCGAGGCGATCAACGTCGAGCTCAAGTACACCGAGGAGCGCGAGCCGGTGATCCTCGGGATCGAACGGGTCTCGCGCCCCGGCCGGCGCCGCTACGTCGACCACAAGAGCGTCCCTCGCGTCCACGGCGGCACCGGGACCGCGATCGTCAGCACTTCCGCCGGGGTGATGACCGGCCACGAAGCCCGTCAGAAAGGCGTCGGCGGCGAGGTCGTCGCCTACGTCTGGTGAGTGAGAGCTGAATGAGCCGGATCGGAAGAAAGCCCGTGGTAGTTCCCGACGCCGTCACGGTGGAGATCGCCCCCGGCAACATCGCCGTCAAGGGCCCGAAGGGAGAGCTGAGTCAGACCCTCTCCGCCGAGATGAAGGTCGAGCAGGACGACGGCGCCGTCACCGTCTCCCGTCCCACCGACCGCGGCGAGCACCGGGCCCTGCACGGCCTCACCCGCAGCCTGATCGCGAACATGGTCGAGGGGGTCACCGAGGGCTTCGAGAAGCGGCTGGAGATCCAGGGCGTCGGTTACCGCGCCGCCCTGAAAGGGAAGAAACTGGAGCTGGCCCTGGGCTACTCGCACCCGGTCGCGATCGACGCTCCCGAGGGAATCGACTTCGAAGTCCCGCAGCCGACCGAAGTGATCGTCAAAGGCATCGACAAGCAGCTCGTCGGCCAGGTCGCCGCGGACATCCGCAAGCGCCGGCCGCCCGAGCCCTACAAGGGCAAGGGCATCCGCTACAAGGACGAGCAGGTCCTGCGGAAGGTGGGTAAGCGCGCATGACGGTCCTCACCAAGCGCGAGCGCCGGCTCAAACGGCGCCGCCGGGTTCGCGCCCGCGTCCAGGGCACGGCCGAGCGGCCGCGGCTCTCGGTCTACCGCTCCAACAAGGGCGTCTTCGCCCAGCTCATCGACGACACCGCGGGTCATACCGTGGCCGCCGTCAACTGGATCGAGCCGGACCTGCGAAAGCTCACCGCCAGCGAGCAGGCGAAGAAGGCCGGCGAACTGCTGGCCGAGCGGGCGAAGAGCGCCGGCGTCGAGACCTGCGTCTTCGATCGCGGCGGCTACCAGTACCACGGCCGCGTCAAGGCGCTGGCCGAGGGCGCACGAGAGGGGGGCCTGGCCTTCTAAGGCCGTAGTTTCGCTACGGTGGGCCGCTGCTTATGAAGGGTATGAACGCCAAGAACGTGGAAACGGTGAGCCCCCGCGGGCTCGACCTGCAGGAGCGGGTGATCGAGATCAACCGCGTCGCCAAGGTGGTCAAGGGCGGCCGGCGCTTCTCCTTCACCGCGCTCGTCGCCGTCGGCGACGAGGAGGGCGTGGTCGGGATCGGATACGGCAAGGCCCGCGAGGTCCCGCTGGCGATCCAGAAGGGCGTCGAGGACGCCCGCAAGAACTTGATCCGCGTCCCCAAATACGGGAACACGATCACCCACCGCATCATCGGTCGCTTTGGCGCCGGCCACGTCGTCCTGCGCCCGGCCAGCCCCGGTACCGGCGTCATCGCCGGCGGCGGCGTCCGCGCCGTGCTCGAGCTGGGCGGGGTGCGCGACGTGCTGACCAAGAGCATCGGCACGCAGAACCCGATCAACCTGGTGAAGGCGACGATGGACGGGCTGGTGCGGTTGCGGCGGCCGGAGGAGGTCGCGGAGCTGCGCGGGCTGACCGTGACTCAGGTTCTTGGCATGGACGGGGGCAACGGGGCCGCGGGTCCTGTCTCCGATTCCGGGCTCTCCCTAGCGGGAGAGTCCTCGGAATCGTCGCCACCCGCGGCAGATACCGAGTCTGCTGCCGCTGAGGAGCCGTCCGAGGAGGCAGCTGAGGTAGCGGCTGCCGCAGGCGCTGAGGCGGAGAAAGAGGCTCCGGTGCAGCCCGCGGAGGGTGAGTCCTCGTGAGCAAAGTGAAGATTCGCCAGATTCGTTCTGCCGCGAAGACCAACCCGAACCAGAAAGCAACCCTGAAGGCGCTGAAGCTGGGGCGGATCGGCAAATCGGCCGAGCTCAAAGACTCCGAGCAGCTGCAGGGGCAGCTGCGGGTCGTCTCGCACCTGGTGGAGGTCGACGGTGGCTGAGAAAACCGACAAAAAAGCCGAGAAAGCCTCTTCAAAAGAATCATCGCGGAGCGAGGAGATCGGGCTCCACAACCTGAAGCCGAAGCCCGGCTCGAAAAAGCCGCGCAAGCGGATCGGGCGCGGCGAGGGCAGTGGCCTCGGCAAGACTTCCGGGCGCGGCCACAAGGGCGCCGGCGCCCGCTCGGGCCGCAAGCGCAAGGCTGGCTACGAGGGTGGGCAGAACCCGATCCACATGCGGATGCGAAAGCTGCGCGGCCCGCACAAAAAGCAGTCGATGCCGTTCGAGAACTTCCGCACCAGGACCCAGCCGGTCAACCTCTCAGACCTCGAGGAGCGCTTCGACAGCGGCGCCGAGGTGACTCCGGAGAGTCTGCGCGAGAAGGGGCTGGCGAAGCGCAAGGACCCGGTCAAGGTCCTCGCCCGCGGTGAGATCAAGAAGAAGCTCGAGGTCCACGCGCATGCCTTCAGTGCGGCCGCCAAGGAGAAGATAGAAGCGGCCGGCGGTTCCTGTCACACTCTGGAGCCGTAATGCTCAAGACCATTCTCAACGCCTTCAGCGTTGCCGACATCCGCAAGAAGCTCGCCTTCACGGCGGCGATGCTGGCGCTGTACCGGCTCGGGTCCTACATCCCGGCTCCGGGCGTCGACACCAATGCGGTCAAGGAAATCTCCGAAAACTTCGGCGGCTCGGGCGTTCTCGGCTTCCTCAACCTCTTCTCCGGCGGCAGCCTCTCGCGCCTCAGCCTCTTCGCGCTGGGGATCATGCCCTACATCACCGCTTCGATCATCCTGCAGCTGCTGACGGTCGTCGTGCCTTCGCTGGAGCGCCTGCAGAAAGAGGGCGAGGTCGGGCAGCAGAAGATCACCCAGTACACGCGCTATCTCGCCGTCGGCCTCGCCTTCGGCCAGTCGATCGGCTACGTCTTCCTCTTCAACTCCTTCAGCACCGGCAAAAGCAGCGTCGTCGGCAACCTCACCTTCCCGCGGCTCTTCCTGATCGTGATCTGCCTCACCGCCGGCTGCACCCTGCTGATGTGGCTGGGCGAGCTGATCACCCAGCGCGGGATCGGCAACGGCATCTCGCTGATGATCTTCGCCTCGATCGCCTCCTCGATCGTGCCCGGGATCTCGAAGTGGTGGAACAACCCCGATCAGGTCTTCATCGTGATGATGCCCTTCATCGCCCTCGCGGTGATCGTCGCGATCGTCTTCGTCCAGGAGGGCCAGCGCCGGATCCCCGTCCAGTACGCGAAACGGGTCGTCGGGCGCAAAATGACCTCCGGTGGCTCCACCTACCTGCCGCTGCGGGTCAACATGGCGGGGGTCATCCCGGTCATCTTCGCCGCCTCGATCATGGCCTTCCCGGCGACGCTCGGGCAGATGATCAACACCCCCACGGCCCTCAACTTCGCCGCGTTCTTCAGCCCCAACAGCTGGCCCTACGTGGTCGGCGAGGTCCTGTTCATCATCCTCTTCACCTACTTCTACACGGCGGTCACCTTCAACCCCGTTGACCAGGCCGACAACCTGAAGAAATACGGCGGCTTCATTCCCGGCGTGCGCCCGGGCCGCCCCACCGCCGAATACCTCGACCGGATCCTTTCCCGCCTCACCTTCCCGGGCGCCCTCTACCTGGGCGCGGTGGCGGCGCTGCCGACGATCCTGATCAGCCAGACGGCGGCCAACTTCTACTTTGGCGGCACCTCGATCCTGATCGTGATCGGCGTCGCCCTCGACACGGTCAAGCAACTCGAGGCGCAGCTGATGATGCGCAATTACGAGGGCTTCCTCAAATAAGCTCCCCAGATGGCTGAGCTGAATCTCGTCCTGCTGGGCCCCCCGGGGTCCGGCAAGGGGACGCAAGGGGAGCGTCTCCACGATGACCTGCGGTTGCCGTACTACGCGACCGGAGACATCCTTCGCGGCGCCGTGCGGGACGAAACCGAGCTGGGGCGCGAAGCACAGGAGTACATGGACCGCGGCGACCTCGTGCCCGACGCTGTGATCGTCGGCATGATTGCCGAGCGGATCGACTCCAGCGAGGCGCTCGACGGCTTCATCCTCGACGGCTTTCCCCGCACGACGCCGCAGGCGGAGGCGCTCGAGGCGAAGCTCTCCGAGCTGGGGCGAGGGGTGACGGCGCTGCTGCTGATCGACGTCTCCGACGACGAGGTCGTGCGCCGCCTCGGCGGCCGCCGCACCTGCGAGGCGAACGGGCATGTCTTCCACGTCGAGTTCGAACCGCCGCAGCAGGAGGGCGTCTGCGACATCGACGGCTCGCCGCTGATCGTCCGCGACGACGACAAGCCGGAGGTGATTCGTAATCGTCTCGAGACCTACCATGAGAAGACCGAGCCGCTCGTCTCCTACTACGACAGCCGCGGCGTCCTGCGCCGGATCGCGGGCGAGGTGGCGCCGGAAGAGGTGGCGGAGCAGATTCGCCGCACCCTGGCGACGATGCGGATGGAGCAGGACGAGAGCGTCTGATCTTGGCTTGCCGGCCCACCGGCGACGACCACTAGCGTGTACCGAATGATCATCAAGAAGACCCCAGCCGAGGTCGAGAAGATGGCGGCCTCCGGCGAGGTCCTTGTCCGCTGCCTGCGGATGCTCGCCTCCAAGGCGCGGCCCGGGACGACCACCGGGGAGCTCGACGCGGCGGCGGAGAAGTTCATCCGCTCGCAGGGCGCCACCCCTGCCTTCAAGGGCTACCGCGGCTTCCCGGGGTCGATCTGCGCCTCGCCCAACTCGATGGTCGTCCACGGGATTCCCGGCGCCTACGAGCTGAAGCGGGGCGACCTGATCTCGATCGACGTCGGAGTCGTCAAGGACGGCTGGGTCTCCGACGCGGCGATGACGCTGCCGATCGGCTCGGTCAGTCCCGAGGCCCAGAAGCTGCTGGACGTGACCAAGGCCTCGCTCTTCGCCGGGGTCGAGCAGATGCGCCCCGGCAACCACCTCGGCGACGTCTCCAACGCGATCCAGCGCACGGTCGAGGTCGAGGGGCTCTCCATCATTCGCACCCTGGTCGGTCACGGGATCGGGCGGGACATGCACGAGGAACCGCAGGTCCCCAACTTCGGCGACCCCGGTAAGGGGCCGGAGCTGGAGGAGGGGATGGTGCTGGCGATCGAGCCGATGGTCAACGCCGGCGGCCCGCTGGTGCGGATGGGTGACGACGGCTGGTCGGTCTATTCCGAAGACGGCTCGCCGGCGGCCCACTTCGAGTTCACGGTCGCGGTTACCCCGGAGGGACCGCGGATCCTGACTCCCTGGCACGAGGAGTCCGACTAGCCGGATAGCCAGCGGGGTAGTCTTTCCCTTGCGGTGGGGCGCCGCAACCGAAGGAGAGGTCCTTTGCTGGTTCGAAGCTGTGCCCGCCCCGTGCTCTCGCTGCTGGTCGCGCTGGTCGTCTGCGCCGCCGCGGCCCCCCTCGCTTGGGCTGCCCCGGCCCCTTACGGGACCAACGACGCCGGCGGCTTCCGCAACGTCCTGCCGCCGGGGGAGAACGGCACCGCCAACTTCAACCAGATCCTCGCCTTCCGCGGTCCCGGCCTGCTGCCGCCGCACTTCGCGGACCAGCAGCCGCTCTACGAAAACCTCCTCTACGGCGCCCCGACGCTGAGCGAAGACCAGATCCCCAACTACTTCAAGGACGCGACCTTCGGCGTCCCCGCCGGCGAAGTCGAATCGGAAATCGAACCGCGGCCGGGGGTCACCATCGTCCGTGACAAAGCGTTCGGGGTGCCGCACGTCTACGGCGTCACCCGCGCCGACACGATGTTCGGCGCCGGCTTCGCCGGAGCAGCCGACCGCCTCTTCCTGATGGACGTGCTCCGCCACACCGGCCGCGCCGAACTCGCCTCCTTCCTCGGCGGCTCCAACGCCGGCGCCGACGCCAGCCAGTGGCAGTTCGCTCCCTACACCGAAGCCGACCTCGAAAGGCAGCTCGCCGAAGCCCCGCAGCTCTACGGGGCACTCGGCCAGCAGGCGGTCGACGACGTCAACGCCTACGTCGAAGGGATCAACGCCTACGTCGCCGCCGCCAACCTCGACCCGAAACTGAAGCCGGGCGAGTACACGCTGCTGAACAAGCCGATGGAACCGTGGAAGCCGACCGACGTGATCGCGATCGCCTCCCTGGTCGGCGGCATCTTCGGCCAGGGCGGCGGCAACGAGCTCAACTCGGCGCTGACGATGCAGTCCTTCGTCCAGCGGATGGGCAAGAAGGCCGGCCGCAGGGCCTGGGAGAACTTCCGCTCCAAGAACGACCCGGAAGCGCCGACGACGGTCTCCCGTCGCTTCCCCTACGAGACCCGCAGCGCCTTCGCTAAGAGCGGCCTCGCGCTCCCCGACAGGGGCAGCGTTCGCTTCACCAGCACCGCCAGCGCCTCGGCCGCGGCGGGGCGCTCGACCGCAACCGTCGGCCAGCGCCTGCAGGAGGCGATCGAAGCCGCCGGTCACGCCTCGAACTGGGAGCTCGTCTCCGCCAAGGAGTCGGCCAGCGGCCACCCGATCGCGGTGATGGGCCCCCAGGTCGGCTACTTCGCGCCGCAGATCCTCCAGGAGGTCGACCTGCACGGGCCTGGCATCGACGCCCGCGGCGCCGCCTTCCCCGGGGTCAGCCTCTACGTCCAGCTCGGGCACGGGCGCGACTACGCCTGGAGCGCGACGACGGCGACCTCGGACAACGTCGATACCTTCGCCGAGGTCCTCTGCAAGGACAACTTCCACTACCGCTACCGCGGCAAGTGCCTGCCGATGGAAAAGCTCCAAAAGAGCGAGAGCTGGACCCCCAACGCGGCCGACTCGACGCCGGCCGGCTCGCAGACGCTGACCGCCTACCGCACGGTCCACGGGATCGTCTACGCCCGCGGCAGGGTGGGCGGCAAGAAGGTCGCCTTCGCCCGCCAGCGCAGCACCTACGGTCACGAGGCCGACTCGGTGATCGGGTTCTCACAGCTGAACGAACCCGGCGTGGTGACGGGGCCGGCCGGCTTCAAGAAAGCCGTCTCCAACATCAACTTCCTCTTCAACTGGAGCTACGTCGACTCCGAACACATCGCCTACGCGCTCTCGGGCTGGATGCCGCAGCGAGCGAAGGGGACCTCACCCGACTTCCCCGTCCTCGGCACCGGCAAGTTCGACTGGAAGGGCTACAAGCCGGCAAGCAGGACCGCCAGCTGGCTGCCTTTCGCCGAGCATCCGCAGGCGGTCGACCCGCCCTTCCTCGTCTCCTGGAACAACAAGCAGGCGCCGGGCTGGGCGGCGGCCGACGACAAGTACAGCTACGGGCCGCTCTTCCGCTCGCAGATGATCGCCGACAAGGTCAAGGCGGCGACCAAGGGCAAGAAGAAGATGACGATCACGCAGCTGATCCAGGCGATGGAGGAACCGGCGACGCAGGACCTGCGCGGCTACCGGTTGCTGCCGACGATCTTCAAGGCGATCGGCGAACCGAAATCAAAGCCGCTGCGTCAGGCGGTCGTGACTTTGCGTACCTGGCACGAACACGGCGCCCACCGGCGCGACCTCAACCGCGACGGCGTCTACGAGGAAAACGACGCGGTCGAACTGATGGATGCCTGGTGGCCAAAGCTGCTCGCGGGTGAGTTCAAGCCGGTGCTCGGGGCGAAGGCCTACGCGGCGCTGGAAGGGATGGTGCGGACCGGCAGCTACACCGGCGGCTCGCCGACCGAACCGGACTTCTCCGATGGCTGGTGGAGCTACGCCTCCAAGGACCTCCGCGACCTCTACGGCCCGAAGCCGAAGGCCCCCTGGAGCCGCGTCTACTGCGGCAAGGGCTCGAAGAAGCAGTGCCGGGCGATGCTGCAGCGCACCCTGCGGGCGGCCTTGAAGGTCACCCCGCAGCAGCTCTACGGCGGCGGCGACGGCGCCTGCGCCTCGAACCCGCAGCCCTCCTGCTTCGACCAAAACCGGCCGGCGGTGACCGGCGGCATCTCGATGCCCCCCTTCCCGTTCCAGAACCGACCGACCTTCCAGCAGGTGGTGACGGTGGGCCAGAGATTGCCTCGCTGAACCGAAAATTTACGATTCTGCATCTCAGTTGATTCAGAATCTTTTGTCTGAGGTGTAGTTTTGTGCGCCATGGATTGGGACGATCTGGACATGGAACGCGAGCAGTGGCGGAAGGACTTCGATCGGCGGCTGGAAGAGGGGCGCCGAGAAATAAGGGAACGCATCGAACGGGTCGAACGGCGTTGCCAAGAGGCTGAGAAAGTTCGTCGACGCGAATGGGAAGCGCTGAAGGGTCGGGTGATGACGGCAGAGGAGAAGCAGGAACGCCGCAGCGAGGAGTTCCTGCGGTTAATGGCGGCGATGACCGCGGAGTACGTCACGATTGCCCGCTCCATCGGAGAGGATATGAAACGCGAATTCGCCGAAAGCAGAGCTGAGAGCAGGGCGCAGAGCGAAGCGTTGATGCGGATGTTTGACCGTCTTCCCCCGCTTGAGAACGAATGATGGATCAGAACCTCTTTTCAGCCGTTGACGGATTCATCGGCGAGACGATCGTCGAGGAGGACGATGGTCTGTGCGGGGCCGTGGAGGCTGCCGAAGCGGCAGGGCTGCCGTCGATCCAGGTCTCGCCGCCGCAGGGGAAGCTGTTGCAGTTGCTGGTCCGCCTGGTCGGCGCTAGGCGGATCCTCGAGTTCGGGACGCTTGGCGGCTACAGCGCGATCTTGATGGCGCGGGCGCTGCCGGCCGACGGGCGGCTGATCACGCTCGAGGCGGAGCCGGAATACGCCGAGGTGGCGAGGACGAGAAGGTCAAGGCGCAGCGCCAGCTTCACGAGATGATCCGTGATGACACCCGGGTCAGCGCCACCACCATCCAGACCGTCGGCGTCAAGGGCTACGATGGCTTCCTCGTCGCCCTCGTCGAGCCGAAAAGCGGCTGACGGCTGCCTAGCATCAGGCACCGCCGAGGCGTCTCCCCTGCTATCTTTCCCGGTCGGCCTTGTTGGCCGGTTGGTTCGTCCTGCCGTCCGATTCATGGGGCGTGTGGGAATCCTGTAGTCGATACGAGATCCGGAGCAATGAAGGTTCGAGCTTCCGTCAAGCCGATGTGCGAGAAGTGCAAGGTAATCCGCCGCAACGGGGCGGTCCTGGTGATCTGCCAGAACCCGCGCCACAAGCAGAGGCAGGGTTAGCGGTGGCGCGGATCGCAGGGATCAACATCCCCGTCAACAAACGGGTCGAAATCGGCCTCACCTACATCTTCGGGATCGGCCAGTCGACGGCTCAGCAGATCCTCGCCGAGGCCAAAGTCGACCCGAACACCCAGGTCAAGGACCTGACCGAGGACGAGGTGATGAAACTTCGCGAGGCGGTCGAGAACCGCGAGGTCGAGGGCGACCTTCGCCGCGAGCGCTCGCAGAACGTCAAACGGCTGATGGAGATCGGCTCCTACCGCGGTCTCCGCCACCGCCGCGGCCTGCCGGTCCGCGGCCAGCGGACCAAGACCAACGCCCGCGGCCGCAAGGGCCCCCGCCGCCTCAGCGTCGCCGGTAAGCGCAAGGCATAGGCAGAGATGGCTGAGAAAAAACCCGCCAAAGGGCGCACGCGCCGCCGCGTCAAAAAGAACGTCACCTATGGGCAGGCGCACATCAAGACTTCCTTCAACAACACGATCGTCACCCTGACCGACACCGACGGCAACGTGATCGCCTGGGAGTCGGCCGGCTCGGCCGGGTTCAAAGGCTCCCGCAAGTCGACTCCCTTCGCCGCCCAGGTGACCGCCGACGCGGCCGCCAAAAAGGGGATGGAACACGGGCTCGAGCGGGTCGAAGTCTTCGCCAAGGGCGCCGGCTCGGGCCGCGAGACCGCGATCCGCTCGCTGCAGGCCGCCGGTCTCGACGTCACCACCGTCAAGGACGTCTCCCCGCAGGCCCACAACGGCTGCCGGCCGAAGAAGCGGAGGAGGGTCTAGTGGCTCGCGATACCGCTCCGCAGTGCAAGCAGTGCCGGCGCGAGGGCCAGAAGCTCTTCCTCAAGGGCGAGCGCTGCTTCACCGACAAGTGCGGCGTCGAGCGGCGCTCCTACCCGCCCGGCGAGCACGGCCGGGGCCGCATGCGGCAGAGCGAGTACCGGGTGCAGCTGCGCGAGAAGCAGAAGACCCGCCGCTACTACCAGGTGCTCGAGAAACAGTTCCGCGCCTACTACGACAAGGCCTCCCGCCAGGACGGCGTCACCGGCGAGAACTTGCTGAGGCTGCTCGAGTCCCGCTTCGACAACGTTCTCGTTCGCCTCGGCTTTGCCGCTTCGCGGCGCCAGGCGCGCCAGCTGATCACCCACGGGCACTGGCAGATCAACGGCCGCCGCGTGAACATCCCTTCCTACCAGGTACGACCCGAAGACATCGTCTCGATCAAGGCCGGATCGAAAGCCACCGACACGATCCGGCGGGCGACGGAACTCGTTTCCACGGTTCCCGCCTGGCTGCAGGCCGATCACGATGCCCTCACCGCCAAGGTCCTGCGCTATCCCGAGCGCTCCGAGATCTCGGCGCCGGTCCAGGAGCAGCTGATCGTCGAGCTGTACTCCAAGTAGTCCGGACAAACCGTTTTCCGAACCACCAGAGCAAGGAACTCATGACCACCGATTTCCAGGTCCCCCGCATCACCTCCGAGAAAGTCGACGAGCGCCGCGGCACGTTCACGATCGAGCCGCTCGACAAGGGCTTCGGCTACACGTTCGGCAACAGCCTGCGTCGCGTCCTCCTCTCCTCGCTCGGCGGCGCCGCCATCACCAGCGTCCGCATCGAGGGAGTCGCGCACGAGTTCTCGACCGTGCCCGGCGTCAAAGAGGACGTCACCGACATCATCCTCAACCTCAAGGACCTCGTCGTCCGCATGCACACCGACGCTGACGAGGTCGAGGCGCCGCTGGTCGCCACCGGCCCGGGCGAGGTGAAAGCGAAGGACATCGACCTGCCCTCCGGCGTCGAGATCCTCAACCCGGACGCGCCGATCGCGACGCTGGAGAAAAAAACCAAGCTCGAGGTCTACCTGACGATCGGCCGCGGCCGCGGCTACTCGCCGGCCGAAGAGAACAAGTCCGACGAGCAGCCGATCGGTGTGATCCCGATCGACTCGATCTTCTCGCCGATCCGACGCGCCTCCTACGCGGTCGAATCCGCCCGCGTCGGTCAGCGCACGGACTACGACAAGCTGACCCTCGACCTCGAGACCGACGGCTCGATCGAGCCCGGCGCGGCGCTGCGCGAGGCTTCTGAGATCCTGATCAAGAGCCTGGCGATCTTCACCGACGCCGACCGGGTCGAGGAGCTGACCGCGCGCGAACCGGTTCCGGCGGTGCCGAGCGACGGCTTCTCCTCGGGCGGGGACGGCGGCGTCGCCGCCGCCAACGGCCTCGACGAGATCCTGATCGAGGAGCTCGAACTGGGCGTCCGCTCCTACAACTGCCTGAAGCGCGCTGGCGTCCAGACCGTCGGTGACCTCGTGCGCAAGTCGCGCGCAGAACTGAACGCGATCCCCAACTTCGGTCAGAAGTCGATCGAGGAAGTGATCGAGACCCTGCACTCCCGCGGCCTCGACCTGCAGGCGGATTAGGGACTCGACGAGAGCGGAGCGGAGGATCAGGTGCGGCACAAAAAGAAGCGGAACAAGCTCAGCCGCGACTCCGCTCACCGCGAGGCGCTGCTCTCGAACCTCTCGAAGCAGTTGATCGAGCACGAGCGGATTCAGACCAGCCAGGCCAAGGCCAAGGCGGTCAAACCCGAGGTCGAGAAACTGATCACCCTCGCCAAACGCGGCGACCTCCACGCCCGCCGCCAGGCGCTGGCGACGCTCCACAACGACAAGTTCATCGTCCACAAGCTGTTCGACGAGGTGGCGCCCCGCTACGCGGAGCGCCCCGGCGGCTACACCCGCATCGTCAAGCTGGGCCCTCGGCGGAGCGACTCCACCGAGATGGTCTACCTCGAGCTCGTCTAAAGCCCCGCAAGCTGCCCAAAAACAGGCGGGGTAGGGGGGAGAGCCGGGGCGAGTGGTGACTTAGGTCCGCCATGGGGGCCAACATTCACCAAGCGCCAGAGGGCGAGGCATCCAGGCGAGAGGGCGAGCGTTCGCGAAAAGCGTGGACGCTGGCGAGGCGACAGCACGATGTGATTGCGCGACGGCAATTGCTGGCGCTTGGTTTCTCCTCGAAGGCGATCAAGCACCGGACCTCGAGCGGGAGATTGCACCCAGTCCGCCCAGGTATCTATGCCGTCGGTCGCCCTTCCCTTACTCAGCACGGGCGCTGGATGGCGGCGGTCTTGGCCTGTGGTGACGAGGCCTTCCTCAGTCATTCCAGTGCGGCTGCGCTGTGGCGAGTCGGCTTCGAGCAGCGCAACCTGACTGAGCTCTCCCTACCCAGCCTTTCTCGGAGGCGTCGCCCTGGGCTTCTAATTCACCGACGGCCATCGCTCGATCTCAAGCGCGACACCACCAGCCGTCACAACATCCCGGTCACCACTCCGATCCAGACCCTCATCGACCAGGCGCTTCGCCTCGACCGGCGGGGAATCGAGCGTGCGATCAACGAGGCGGACAAGTACGACCTCGTCCATCCGCCAGAGCTGCGTGAGGCGCTCGATCGACGCCAGGGGGAACCCGGCGTCGCCCGGCTCCGCCACATCCTCGACCGGCGGACCTTTAGGTTGACCAAGGAGGAGCTCGAAAGGCGGTTCCTCCCGCTGGCCCGGCAGGCTGGCCTGCCGGTTCCACTGACCGGGCAGTGGGTGAACAACTTCGAAGTCGACTTCTACTGGCCCGACCTCGCCTTGGTCGTCGAGACCGATGGTCTCCACTATCACCGCACCCCCGCCGAGCAGGCGCGGGATCGGCTCCGCGATCAGGCCCACACGGCTACCGGCCTTACTCAGCTCCGTTTCACGCACGAGCAGGTCCGCTACGAACCGGACCATGTGGTGCGGATCCTCGCGGCGACCGCCCGTCAGCTATAGCTGACGGACTCGAGGTAGAGGCCGTGGGGCGGGGCGGTGTCGCCCGCTTCGGTTCTCGGTGCGCCCTCTAGAAGCGCGATGAAGCTCTCGAGGCTGCGGCGGCCGGAGGCGACTTCGAGCTGGGTGCCGACGAGGACGCGGACCATGTTGCGCATGAAGGCGTCGGCGGTGATGCGGAAGCAGAGGACGTCGCCTTCGGCGGTCCAGGAGGAGGCGAGGATGTCGCGGTCGAAGCGGACGTGGTCGTTCTGGGTCGGGGTGAAGGCGGTGAAGTCGTGGTTGCCGGGGAGGGCGACGGCGCAGGCGTCGAGCGCCTCGCGGTCGACCCGGTGCGGCCACCAGAGCGCCCTGCCAAGCTCGAACGGGCTGGGCGAGCTTCGCGCCAGGAGGCGGTAGCGGTAGCTGCGGGCCCTGGCGTCGTGGCGGGCGTTGAACCCATCGGCGACCGGCGCCGCGGCGGTGACCGCGACGTCGTCGGGGAGCAGCCCGTTGAGCCGGCGCGCCAGATCCTGCGGGGGGTCTTCCGATGCTTCGAAGCTCGCCACCTGCCCGAGCGCGTGGACGCCGGTATCGGTGCGTCCGGCGACCGTCAGCTCGACCGGTTCCCGCAGAACGGTCGCCAGCGCCGCTTCCAGCTCCCCCTGCACCGTCCGCAGCCCGGGCTGCCGTGCCCAGCCCTTAAAAGCCCCGCCGTCATATTCGATGTCCAGTCGCACCGTGGCCAAGGCGCCAAGTATCCCGTCGGGAGGTGAGTCGGGGCACTCCCGAACGGGCGGATACTCAAAACGGCGGCCTAATTTAGGCCGCCGTTTGTCCGGGCGGGAGTGCCCCGACTCACCTCCCTCTTGTCCAAGTGAGAGTGCCCCGCCCCACCTCCTAGAATCGATCCGGTGCGCATTCTCCTCACCAACGACGACGGCATCTCGGCGCCTGGGCTGCAGGCCGCCCGCCGTGCCCTGGTCGAGCTCGACGGGGTCGAGGTCGACGTCATCGCGCCGGACTCCAACCGCAGCGCCACCGCGCGCAGCATCACCACCCGCTCGCCGCTCAGCGTCGAGGAGGTCACCTTCGCGGACGGACGGGTCGGCTACGCGACCGACGGCACCCCGGTCGACTGCGTCCGCTTCGCCGAGCTCGGCCTGGTAGGCGGCCGTCCCGACCTGATCGTCTCCGGAATCAACCACGGGGCCAACCTCGGCGACGACATCACCTACTCGGGCACCGTAGCCGCGGCGCTCGAGGGGATCGTCCTCGGCATTCCGGCCATCGCCGTCTCCCAGCAGTCCTCGGCCGGCGGCCTCGGTTACGTCAGCGGCAAGTTCGACTTCACGGTCGCCGCCCCCTTCACCGCCCACCTGGTCAGCCGCCTGCGCGAGGAGTCGATGCCGGAGGCGACCCTGATCAACGTCAACTGCCCCTGCACCGAGCCGACCGGGGTGGAGGTGACCAAGCTCGGCAAACGGATCTACAACGATGAGCTGAAGCTGGTGCGGGAGAGCGACGGGCGCCGGCACTACGAGATCTACGGCTGGCAGCCCGGCTACGAGGAGATCGAGGGAACGGATCTGAAAGCGGTCGCCGATGGGCGCATCGCCGTCACCCCGATCCACTTCGACCTCACCGACCACGGCGGTATCGAGCGGCTGAGCGGCTGGGGCTTCGAGGAGATGCTGGCGGCCAGCGCGGCCGTGAGCGCGGAGTGAACAAGCATCCAGATCTGATTCTTTGCGCAGTGAGCGAAGCGCGAAGGTGGTGTCTGTGAGCGCCTCCCACCAGCAGCGCGCCGAGGAGCTGCGCGAGCTCCTCGCCCGCCACAACCACCGCTATTACGTCCTCGACGACCCCGAGATCGGCGACGACGAGTACGACTCGCTGCTGAACGAGCTGCGGGTGCTGGAGGAGGAGCACCCGGATCTGCGGACGCCGGACTCGCCGACCCAGCGGGTCGGGGCGCCGCCGCTCGACCGCTTCGAGCAGGTCGAGCACCTCGAGCAGATGCTTTCCCTCGGCAACGCCCGCAACGAGGAGGAGCTGCGCGCCTGGGAGAACCGGATCGCCAACCACCTCAAGCGTCTGGATATAGCGGCCTCGGAGTTCAGCTACACGACCGAGCCGAAGATCGACGGCCTTGCCGTCACCCTCACCTACGAGAACGGGGTGCTGGTCCGCGGGGCCACCCGCGGCGACGGGCGGATCGGCGAGGACGTGACCCAGAACCTGCGCACGATCGGCTCGGTGCCGCTGCGGATCAACGGAGAGGCGCCGGATTTGATCGAAGTCCGCGGCGAGATCTACCTGCCGATCGCCGCCTTCAAAGCGCTGAACGAGCGCCGCGCCGAGGCCGGCGAACCGACCTTCGCCAACCCGCGCAACTCCGCCGCCGGCTCGATCCGCCAGCTCGATCCGGCCCTGGCCGCGGAACGACCGCTTTCGACCTGGTTCTACGGGATCGGTGCGGTTCGGGGGCTTGACCTGCCGACCCACATGGACGAGGTCGAATGGCTGAGCGACCGCGGCTTCAAGGTCAACCCCGACACCGACCACCACCAAGGCGTCGAGGGCGTCGTCAAGCGCTGCCGCTGGTGGGAGGAGCGCCGCGACGAGCTCGACTACGAGATCGACGGCGTCGTCGTCAAGGTCGACGAGAAGGCGCTCTGGCGGGAGCTCGGCGTCGTCGGCCGCGAGCCGCGCTGGGCGATCGCCTGGAAGTTCCCGCCGACGACGGCGACGACGCAGCTGAAGAAGGTCGTCTGGAACGTCGGCCGCACCGGCCACCTCGTCCCCTTCGCGATGCTAGAGGCGGTCCACGTCGGCGGCGTCACCGTCACCACCGCCACCCTCCACAACGAGGAGGACCTCGCCCGCAAGGACGTCCGCGAGGGCGACGAGGTGGTGGTGATGCGGGCCGGCGACGTGATCCCGCAGGTGGTCTCGCCGATCATCCAGCGGCGGCCGAAAGGGACGCGGAAACCGAAGCCGCCGAAGAAGTGCCCCGCCTGCGGCACCGAGACGGTCAAACCCGAGGACTCGGTCTTCACGATCTGCCCCAACCGCACCGGCTGTCCCGGCCAGTCCTTCCAGGCCGTCAAACACTTCGTCAGCAAGGGGGCGATGGACATCGACGGGATGGGGGAAAAGCAGGCGCTGCGCTTCCTCCAGGAAGGGCTGATCGCCGACGTCGCCGACATTTACGACCTCAGCGAGGAGCGGCTGGTCGAGCTCGACCGCTTCGGCGAGACCTCGGCCCGCAACCTCGTCGCCTCGATCGAGGGCTCCCGCGCCCGCCCGTTCAAGCGCGTCCTCTACGCGCTCGGCCTGCCCGGCGTTGGGTTCGTCACCGCCGAGGCGCTGGCCGACCACTTCGGCTCGATCGACGCCCTGCACGAGGCCGATCCCGAGCAGATCGAGGAGGTCGAGGGGGTGGGTCCGATCATGGCGGTGCAGGTCAACGAGTCGATCACCGACGACGCCACCTGGGCCCTGGTGGAGAAGCTGCGCGCGAAGGGCCTGCGGCTGGAGGCCAACGCCTCCGAACGGCGCCAGCAGGGCGGGCCGCTGGAGGGCAAGACCGTCGTCCTCACCGGCACCCTGCCGGAGCTGACCCGCGACGAGGCCGCCGCCCTGGTCAAGTCGGCGGGCGGCAAGGTGACCAGCTCGGTCTCGAAGAAAACCGACTACGTCGTCGCTGGCGACAACCCCGGCTCCAAGCTCGCCAAAGCGGAGAAATTCGAGACCGAGATCCTCGACGAAGCGGGGCTGCGTGCGCTCGTCGGCGGATAGGCGCTGGACGAGAGCCGCTTCTAGTAGCCGGCGACGGCGCCGGCGATCCGGTCCTGGTCGAGGTGGGCGAGGCCGAGGTTGCCGACGCCCGCCATCAGGATCGAGAAGGCCATCACCCGGCCGCTGCGGTTGAAGCAGTAGCCGGAGAGGTTGCTGACGCCGCTGATCGTCCCGGTCTTGGTCCGGCAGCGGCCGTAGGCGGCGGTCCCCTGCATGCGGCTGGCGACGGTTCCCTCGTGCCCGGCCAGGGCGAGGTCCTGGACGAACTCTTCGCCAGCCGGGTCTTCCTGCATCCCAAGCAGCAGGTCGACGATCTCGCGCGGGCTGGAGCGGTTGGAGCGGGTGAGGCCGGAGCCGTCGACCGCCTGCACCGTGGCGCCGTGTTCGCGGGCGAATGCCTCGACCACGTTCGTCCCCGCGGCGGTGGTGCCGGCGCCGCCGAATTCGGATCCCAGCAGCTTGACCAGCGTCTCGGCGAAGAAGTTGTCGGAGTAGACGTCGGTGAGGTTGACGATGCGGTCGAGGCTGGGGGAGCGGACGAGGGCGACCCGCTGGGCGCTCGGCGGAGTCGGCCGCAGAGCGACCTGCGCCGGGACGCGGATCCCGGCCCGGCGCAGGGAGGCGGCCAGCTTCGTCGCCGCCAGCTTCGCCGGGTCGGAGGAGAAGCCGCTGGCGCTGGTGGCGCCGCGGAAGCCGGAGTTGAAGGCGAGCCCGGAGAGGGGGCCGATGTAGGGGCTGGTCGCGTAACCGGAGTCGGCGACGCCGCGGCGACGGTCGAAGATCGTGTCGTCGGCGTAGAGGCGACCGGTGATCGCGGTGATCCCCGCCGCCTTCAGCTGCGGGGTCAGGGCGAAGATGTTGGTGCCGAGGCCGGCGAGGTAGCTGTTGTAGAAGGCGGGGGTCCCCAGCGTGGGGTCGCCACCGCCGCGCAGGTAGAGGCTGCCGTGGAGAACGCCGTCGGCGTCGATGCGGCCGTCGCGGAAGACCCTGGTCAGGATGCGGTGTTCGGGGCCCAGTTTCGAGAGCGCGGTGGCCGTCGTGAACAGCTTCATGTTCGAGGCCAGCGGGCGCGTCCGGTCCGGGGCGCTGGCGCAGAGGACTTCGCCCGATTCGGCGTCGGCGACGAGCAGGCTGCTGGCCGCACCCCCTCCCTGGCGCAGCCAGGCACGCATCTGGTCGCAGCTGGGGCTGGCCTCGGCGACCCCCGCCAGGAGCAGGAAAAGACCTGCTGAGGCGACCAGAAGCGGGAGCAGGATGCGTTTCACCGGGTTTCCCAACACGCGAGAGGTGGAAGGTAGCGGTCGAGGATGACCTCCTGCCCTGGAATACTGCACGTATGGGTGAAGTCGTAGACATCGAGTCCAAACCGCGGAAGCGGAAAGGCCGGCGCAAGAAGCCATCGAAGACCGCCCTCGTCCTCGGCGGCGGCGGCTTCACCGGCGGCGTCTACGAGATCGGCGCCCTGCGCGCCCTCGACCTGCTCGCCGTCAACAGCACGGTCAACAACTTCGACGTCTACGTCGGTACCAGCGCCGGCTCCTTCGTCGCCTCGATGCTGGCCAACGGGGTCACGCCCGAGGAAATGATGCAGGTGATCAACTCCGACGACGAGACGGGGCTCGAAGACCTCGACCTCGACAAGGTCCTCAAACCCAACTACCTCGGCTTCCTCGCCAAGGGCGTCGCCCTGCCGCTGCGCACGCTGGAGCTGCTGCGCTCGCTGGTCCGGATCGGCGAGTTCTCGGCGATGGACATCGGCGTCGGGCTGGCCGAGGCGCTGCCGGCCGGGCTCTACTCCGGCTCCGGCATCGCCGACTACGTCGAAGGCGTGCTCGGCGAAGGAGATCGGGTCAACGACTTCCGGCTGCTCGACCCCGAGCTCTACCTCACCGCCACCGACCTCGACACCTGCGAGCGGATCGTCTTCGGCGAGGACGGCTGGTCGGATGTGCCGATCTCCAAAGCGGTCGAGTGCTCGACCTGCCTGCCGATCGTCTACAAGCCCGTGGACCTGAAGGGGCGCCAGTTCGTCGACGGCGGCATCCGCTCGACCACCAACGTCGACATCGCGGTCGAAAAAGGGGCGAAGTTCATCGTCGTCGTCAACCCCCTCGTCCCCTACGTGAACGACTTCGAGAAGACGATCCCGACCGTCTTCGGCCGTCGCGTCCGCCGCGTCTCCGACATGGGGCTGCCGGCGATCGCCAACCAGACCTTCCGCCTGATCGCTCACCAGCGCTTGCACCAGGCGGTCGAGCAGTGGCAGGAGAAGTACCCGGGCGTCGACATCATCCTGCTCGAGCCCCAGCCCAACGACGAGCTGATGTTCGGGACGCCGATCATGGACTACTCCCGCCGTCTTAGGATCGCCCGCCACGGCTTCGAAACCGTCACCGCCGCCCTCGCTCAGGACTACGACCGCTACGCCGAGATCGCCGAGCGCCACGGGCTCGAGATCTCCGAGAGCCGCGTCCGCCGCGTCGTCGAGCAGGCCTCGGAAGAGGAGCCCGAGCAAACCTCCGCCTGGCGCCGCGTCCTCGAGCAGACCACCTCGGTCCTGCTGAGGCAGTCGGGCGAGGCTTCTTAGCTTCTTCAGGCGTTGGGGAGGAGTCGGTGGGGGTCGCTGGGAGCACCTCCGCCGCGAGAACTGGTTCCGGCTGACGCCTCAAGCCTCACTGGCGCGGCTCCATGCGGAGTACCCAGCGACCCCCACCGACTCCTCCTATCTACCTCGGAGCCGAGCCCTAGCTCGTCAGGCAAAAGCCATTGATGAGGCGAGGGGGTCACCCCCTCTGGGTACTCCGCATGGAGCCGCGCCAGGAACTCAAGAGGCGTCAGCCAGAGACGCTATTCGCGGCGGAGGTGCTCCCAGAGGGGGTGACCCCCTCGCCTCGCCCAACTGAGAGACGAAGCTAAGCCGCGTAGAGCTGCTCGATGGCAGCTTCATGCTTTTGAGCTACTACGGCGCGCTTGACCTTTAGCGTGGGGGTCAGCTCGCCTGACTCCTGGGAGAGGTCGCGGGGGAGGATGCTGATCTTCTTGACCTGCTCGACGCGGGCGAAGTTCTGGTTGATCTTCTCGACGTGGGCCTCGATCGCGGCCTTGACGTCGGGGTTGGCGGCGAGCTCGGCGGGGTCCTCGGGGAGGTTGTGGTCCTGCGCGTATTTGACCGCCTCTTCGGGGTCGAGGGTGACCAGCGCCACCAGGTAGGGGCGGCGGTCGCCCACAACGACGCACTGGGAGACCAGCGGGTGCTGCTTGATTTCGGCCTCGAGGTTGGCGGGGGTGATGTTCTTGCCGCCCGCGGTGATGATGATGTCCTTTTTGCGGCCGGTGATCTTGATGAAGCCGTCGGGCTCGATCTCGCCGATGTCGCCGGTGTGGAGCCAGCCGTCGACGATCGTCTCGGCCGTCGCCTCGGGGTTCTTGTGGTACCCCTGGAAGACGTTCGGGCCCTTGACCAGGATCTCGCCGTCCTCGGCGATCTTCACCTCGCAGCCGGGGAACGGTTTGCCGATCGTCCCGACCTTGAAGTCCTCGGGGGTGGAGATCGTTGCCGCGGTCGAGGTCTCGGTCATCCCCCAGCCCTCGAGCACGAGGACGCCGGCGGCGTCGAAGAAGCGGAGGATCTCCGGGTTGATCGGGGCGGCGCCGGAAACCGCGAGGCGGATGCGGCCGCCGAAGAGCCCGCGGATTTTCGAGAGGACTTTCTTATCCGCAAAGGCGTACTGGCGCTGCAGCAGGAAGCCGGGCTTGCGGCCGGCTCGTTCGGTCGCGCGCATCTTCTCGCCGACCCCGATCGCCCAGTTGAAGATCGCCTTTTTGGCCCCGCCCTCTTTCTCGATCGCGCTGGTCGCGGCGGTGTAGATCTTCTCGAAGATCCGCGGCACCGAGGGGAAGTAGGTCGGTTTCAGTTCGGCCAGGTTCGGGAGGATCTTCAGCGGGTCGCGCTCCCAGTAGGCGAGCGTGGTGCCGAGGTCGAAGGTGCCGAACTGGATCAGCAGGGCGAAGGAGTGGGCGAGGGGCAGGTAGAGGTAGGCGAGGTCCTCGTCCTCGATGACGCTGACCCCGTTGACCATGTTCAGCATCGCCCGGTAGTTGCCGTGGCTGATGATGCAGCCCTTCGGCGGCCCGG
>Ga0207661_10000522_pt1 | contig 24794 bp, 20 predicted proteins | sample KBSC713LmetaG_FD_184337 | JGI IMG/M metagenome (GOLD analysis project Ga0207661, IMG submission 184337) | Corn rhizosphere microbial communities from Kellogg Biological Station, Michigan, USA - KBS C7.1-3L metaG (SPAdes) (version 2) | ecosystem: Host-associated > Plants > Roots > Rhizosphere ...
ACGGCCAGCCCGATCGCGTCGACCCGCTCGGCCGAGGCGTCCTCGAGGAGGATCGCGAACTCGTCGCCGCCGAGCCGGACGAGCGTGTCGACCTGGCCGAGGACGCCGAGCAGCCGGGCGGCCACGTCGATCAGCAGCGCGTCGCCGACCGGGTGCCCGTACGAGTCGTTGACGTCCTTGAAGCCGTCCAGGTCGAGCAGCAGCAGGCCGTGCTGGCCGCCGCGGACGAGGGCGTGCTCCAGCCGTTCCTGCAGCAGCGACCGGTTGCCGAGTCCGGTCAGCGCGTCGTGCAGCGCCCGGTGGGTGAGCTGTTGCCGGAGCGCGTCCTGGCTGCGCAGGGAGGCGTCGAGGTCGGCGTTGCGCCGGTGCGCGTGGCGGACGAGGATGCCCAGCCGCACGATGAGCAGGACGGCGGTGATCACCGAGGTGGTCAGCGGCACGAGCAGGTGCTTGTGATCGTCCGGTCCGGGGGTCACCGCCAGGAGCCGCAGAGCCGTCATGCCCGGTCCGATGACCGCCAGCAGCCCGTACAACCAAAGCCTGAAGGTCGTCGTGATGACCTGGGATCGCTCGATCTGCCCGGCCGAGCGGGTCATCGACGGGTGCAGCGCGGACGCCCCGACGAGCAGATAGGCCCCGAGCCAGAGCACGCTCGCGACGCGTTCGCCGACCGCCTCGCCGGTCCAGGCCAGGCTGACGTAGTAGAGATAGTCGCCGAGCAGGAACGAGACGGCGGCGCCGAGCACGAGCCGGTGGGAGGGCGTGCGGTTGCTGCCGCCGAAGCCGAGCCGGGCGGTGACCACGACCAGCAGCAGGTCGATGACCGCGTAGGTGATGTAGCTGGCCACGTGTGGCCGGTCGATCGTCTGGCTGGTCAGGAACGGGTCGATGATCACCGTCCAGTTCACCGCGGCCACTCCGGCGGCGACGATGCCGGCGTCGACCAGGCTCTCCCAGCGGGGGCGGGCCGGGTCGCGGCGGACCCAGGTCACCAGGCCGCTGCCGATCAACGGATACGCGGCGAAGAACATCGCGTCCTTCCACGTCGGGAAGGCGATCTTGCCGGTGAGCGCGAACTCGGCCCCCCAGGCCAGCGCGGCGCCGATCGAGCAGGCGATCCCGGCGCCGAAGAGCCACCAGGTGCGCCGGTTCTCCGGCTTGTTGCGCCGGACCCCGACGACGATCGCGACGATCGCCGCCAGGCCGGTCGCCGCGTAAACGGCCTGCCGGACCAGGACGGGTAGCACCGGACCGGACAGCAGGACCACCGTCCCGACTCCCAGGTACCACCGCCACGCCTTCATCTTCCGTAGGCATCGGCCGGACGCATGCAAAGCTGAGACCTGTGAAGATTGCACTACTTGGTCCGATTGCCTGGCGCACGCCGCCCCGGGCTTATGGGCCCTGGGAACAGGTGGTGTCCCTGCTCGCCGAGGGGCTGGTCGCCCGCGGGGTCGACGTCACGCTCTTCGCGAGCCTCGACTCGATCACCGGCGCCCAACTCGACGGGGTCGCGGCCCGCCCGTACAACGAGGATCCGACCCTCGACGGCCGCGTGTGGGAGGCGATCCACATCGCGCACTGCCTGTCGCGCAGCGCCGAGTTCGACCTCGTCCACAACAACCTCGACTGGCTGCCGCTGGCGCTCAGCGGGTTCTGCCGCACGCGGATGCTCACCACGATCCACGGGTTCTCCGGCGCCGGCATTCTTCCCGCGTACCAGCGAGCCGATTCGTCCTTCGTGTCCATCTCCGACGCCGACCGCGCGCCTGGACTCGACTATCTGGCAACCGTGTACCACGGGATCGACGTGACCCAGTTTCCGTTCGGCTCGTCGGTCAGTGAAGAACTCGTCGCTTTCGGCCGCATTCACCCCGACAAGGGGACGGTCGAGGCGATCGAGATCGCCCGGCGGGCCGGTCGGCCACTGATCATCTGCGGGCCGGTGCACGATGAGCGCTACCACGCCGAGCAGGTGCTGCCGCGGGTCGACGGCGACGCCGTGCGCTACCTCGGCAACGTCGGGCCGACCGACCGCGCGCGCATCCTCGGCAACGCGACCGCGCTCCTGCACCCGATCGGATTCGCCGAGCCGTTCGGGCTGTCCGTGGTCGAGGCGATGACCTGCGGCACCCCGGTGGTCGCGTTCCCGAAGGGGTCGATGCGCGAGGTCGTCGACGTCGGGATCACCGGCTACCTGCCGGAGAGCGTGGGCGCCGCGGTCGAGGTGCTCGACGACGCGATCAAGCTGGACCGCCGCCGGGTCCGGACCCACGCGGTCGAGCGGTTTTCCGCCGCGCGCATGGTGCAGGACTATTTGCAGGTGTACGAGCGGCTGCTGGCCTTGCCCTGAAGTCCTCAACACCGCCGGGCCCCGGCCGAACTGACTTGATGTGCGGCGCCCGCGGAGTTGACGCGGTAACGCGGACGGCACGGCTCCGACAGCGACGTGGCAGGCTGTCGGAGCCGTTGCCGTTCACCCCACGTTAACTGGACGAGTCCGACTTTGAGGCCGAATTGCTCGCTGTCGGGGACGGCTCGCTTGTCCGTGTGTCGCTCGGCCGGGGACTGGTGGGGCTGGGCTCGGGGCTGGGAGTGACGGCCGTTCGGCTCGGCGTGGGTCGGGGCTTGCTTGGCGTCGGGCTCGGCGTCGTTGCCTTTACTGGCGGCGGCGTGTAGCCGGCGATCGAGTCCGGCGGGCGGACCAGCAGGTAGGCGGTCACCGACGTGACGAACAGGACGGCGAGGATCAGCGTGGAGAGGCGGATGCGGTCTCTCATTCGGCGGCCACCGGTTCGGCGGTGTTGAGGCTCGTGGCGACCGTGATGCCTTCGGCCAGGAACGCCTGGGCGACCCGGGTCCGCAACTCCCGCCCGACCTGGAACTGCTTGCCGGGCAGGGTCCGGGCCACGATGCGCAGGCGCAGCGTGTCGACGTCCATGCTCTCCACGCCGACCACCGTCGGCGCGTCGAGCAGCAGCGGCCCCAGTTCCTCATCCGCGTGGGCTTCCTCGCCGATCTTGGTGAGGATCTCCCGGACCTTGCCGACGTCGGTACTGGTCGGCACCGGTACGTCGATGACCGCGCGCGCCCAGTCGCGGGACTGGTTGGTGACCTGGACGATCTGCCCGTTGGGAACGATCACGACGTCGCCGGTGAGGGTCCGTAGCCGGGTGGTCCGCAGTGACACCTGCTCGACGGTGCCGCCGATGCCGGTCTCCGATCCGAGCGCCGAGATGCGGACCATGTCGCCATATCCATACTGGCGCTCGGCGATGATGAAGAACCCGGCGAGGATGTCCTGGACGAGCCGCTGCGCGCCGAACCCGAGCGCGACCCCGACCACGGCGGCCGGCGCGACCAGCCCGGTGATCGGGACGTCGAACCGCTCGAGGGTCAGAATGGCCGCCGCGCAGTAGATGACCACGATGATCGACCACATGCTGACCTGTACGACGACGTGCTGGTGCTTGGCGGACTCCGAGCGAACGACGTCGGGGCGCTCGGGCGTCCGGCGGTCGATGCGGTCGGTGAGGCGGGCGCCGAGCCACCGGACCAAGCGGGCGAGCAGGATCGAGCCGGTAATGATGAAGATGATCTGCAGGCCGCTCGTGCGACCCCAGTTCGTGACGTCCGGAATCGGGGGCAGGGCAAGCACGACTCACCCGCTACCCCATGGCCACGCGCGGGAAACGCTCAGCGGTTGTGGGCCACCTCATCCTCGCCGGGTGCGCCGAGGATGCCGTGGACGCCGGCCACCCGCAGCTGCCGGTGCACAAACGGACTGGCCCGATCGACCACCACCCGCACACCCTCGCCGACCGCTTCCCGCTGGGCGCCGACGAGCGCGCCCACCGCGGCCGAGTCGAGGAACGTGACCAGACCCAGGTCCACCTTGAGGGTGCCGGGTCGGCGCTGGGTGACCACGCGCAGGATGGCGTTGTGCAGCTCTTGCGCGTTGCTGTGGTCGATTTCCCCGCGGACGGACACGACGGTCGAGCCGTCGGTCATCACATTGATCGTTACGGACATGCTCATTGCCGGCCTCGCACGGCATCAGCATAGAAGCGTTGATTCACCTTTGCAGAGGACGGGCCGTGCGACATTCAGCGGCGGTACCTCGACAGGTGTACTGGACCTCATCTCCGTTCGGTTGACCCCCATGTCTGATTTTTCGCTTTAGTCGGTATATCGGGTAGCCTCGTGACCATGGGTTTTATTCGGGTCGCAATCGCCACCGTGGCAGCGGGGACCGTCGGATTCGTCGGTACGGCGGCGGCGCCAAGCTATGCGGCCCGCCCGATCAAGCTGTCCGCGCAGAGCCAGCTGGTCCTGACCACGGCGGCCGGGGAGAAGGCCAGGCCGGTCCAACGCCGGGTCGTGCTGACCTGCTCACCGGCGGGCGGCACGCACAAGCAGGCGAAGGCCGCGTGTGCCGCCCTGAACGCCGCGAAGGGCAACCCGGCGGCGATCAAGAACGACGGCAGCATGTGCATGATGATCTACGACCCGGTGACGGTGACCGCGACGGGTCGCTGGAAAGCCAAGTCGGTGAGGTTCACGCACACGTACGGCAACCCGTGCGTGCTCCATGCCGCGACGGGCGCCGTGTTCGCCTTCTGAGGCTGCTTGCCGTTTCGGTCGCCCTGGCGACGTGTTCGGCAACCGGCTCGGGAGTAGCTCGACCGCTAGGCCGGCTTGAAGACGCCCAGCCGTTTCGGGGTATAACCCGGGAAGATCGCCGGGCCGTTGGTCACGCCGAACCGGGACGCCAGCATCTCCGTCAACACGTCGCGATAGTCGTTCGCGCCGGCCAGGTCGCCCTGGTCGAGTGCCCCCTGTGACAAGCCCGGCCACTTGCCGTGGACCTTGCCGCCGTTGAGGCCGCCGCCGAGCAGCAACATCACGCCGCCGTGGCCGTGGTCCGCACCCGCGTTGCCGTTCTCCTGCACGCGCCGGCCGAACTCGGTCATCGTGATGATCGTCGTGTTGTCCAGCTGCGGGCCAAGGTCGGTCGCGAACGCCCCGAGGGCGGCCGACAGCTCGCCGAGGTGGTTGCGCATGTCGCCGCCGTCGACGCGGCCGATGTTGGTGTGCATGTCCCAGCCGCCCACGTCGAGCGCCGCCACGCGCAGGCCGACGTTCGCCTTCACCAGCTGCGCCAGGTCGCGCAGCTGGTCGGCGATCCCGCCGCCCGGGTACGTGACCCCGGCCGCCGGGGTATAGCCCTTCGACGCCAGCTTCTGCGCGGTAGCCAGCGCCGACAGCGTGTTGGCGGCCGTCTGGGCGAGCGGGTGGTCGAGCCCGGTGTACAGGGTTTTGAGGGCCTCCATGGTCTGGTTGCGCACCCCGTCGTACCCGTCGATGCGGAAGTCGCGGACGCCGTTGAGCACGATCTTGCTCTCGGTGCCGACCAGTGAGCGGGGCAAAGCCGAGCCCTGGGCGATCGCCCGGAACGTGGAGCCGGGACCCATCTGCGCCAGTACGCGATCAAGCCAACCGGTCCGCACGGCGACCGAGGACGCCCCCCGCTCCAGGCAGTCCTGGGCCTGGAAATGGCTGCGTGAAAGGTCCGTCGAGGACACCGCATGGACGGCGGCCATCTTTCCGGACTGCCAGAACGGATAGACCGGCTGCATGGCCGGGTTGAGGCCGAAGCCCCGGTCGGCGGCCAGCAGGGAGGCGGCCGGGATGCCGATGTTCGGCCGCATCGCGTGGTAGTTCGCGTCGTTGCCCGGCACGACCACGGACAGGCCGTCCATGCCGCCGCGCAGGAAGATCACGATCAAGGTGCGCTTGGTGGTCGCCGGGTCGGCGAACGCGACTCGGGTCGTCACCAGCTGCGTACCGAGCGCGGCCACCCCGACCCAACCGGCGCCCTGGACGAGCCGGCGGCGCGTGAAGCCCTTGCGCCACTTGTCCCGATCGGCGGCGAGTTCGTCCTGGACCACCTCGGCGTGCACGCGGATCGCGGCCTCGCCCAAGGTGGGGCCGTGCCGGCGAAGTTCATCGTCCATAACAGGCCCTCACCGCAGCGCGTGGTAGACGGAGTCGAGGATGAGTGGGGCCAGGTACTGGATCTTGTTGCCCAGCGTCGGCTCCGTGATGCGCGTGGTCTCCTTGGCGCCGAGGAACTTGATCAGTGCCGCCCGCTCGGCCGGCTTCATCGGCTGGAAGAGCAGCTTCGCGCAGAGCGCGTCCAGATACGGGCCGAGCGTCGCCGGGTACTGGCTGAGCAGCTTCTCCGGCTTCGGCGCGGTGACTCCCCGGAACCGGCCCTGCACGAGCGCCCGGTGGGCGTTCCAGATCTCCAGCATGCCGGCCGCGGAGCTCCACGCGTTGGCCACGTCCGGGTAGCCGTTGGGCGGTGCCCAGCCGAGCGGCGGCTGGCCGAGCGAGTGCGTGAAGTTGTACATGTCCTCGAGCGCCTGGCCGAAGTCGTCGCCCGGCTTCGCCCCGACGACCCGCGCCGTGGCCACGAAGTTCTCCAGCGGCCGCCGGGTCTTCAGCCCGACCGCCATCCAGAACTCGATCGAGCGGAACAGCACCCGCAGGACCGGCACGATCGCCGTGCCGTTCTCCTGGTACGTGCGGGCGAGCCGGTCGACCAGCGGCTGCGGCGGCGCGTCGGCGACGAACCGGACGGCCAGCTTGCGGGCGATGTACCGGGCCGTCGACGGGTGGGTGGCCAGATACTTCAGGTACGCGTCGCCGACCGCCAGCCCGTCCTTTGCGGACTTGTTGGCGTGCTGGAACCCGAGCACCTTCACCGCACCGGTCCAGTGCCGGCGCGCCTCGTACTTGAAGTTGCCCTTGTCGTCGACCGTCCGGCCGGTCATCAGGTATGCGGAGTTGCGCACGTCCCGCTCGGTGTACCCACCGTCGATCCCGACGGTGTGCAGCTCGAGCAGCTCGCGGCCGTAGTTCTCGTTGACGCTGCGCTTGTCGGACTCGTTGTTGTTCAGGTACCGCATCATCGCCGGATCGCGCGCCGAGGCGAGCAGCATGTCGGAGAACTTGCCGAGCGCGTTCTTGCGGATCACGTTGGTGTCCGACGGGTTGCGGACGTCCCAGCCGCCGTCGAACGGGCTGGTGATGTTCAGGTGGTTGTTCCAGAAGTCGACCATCACCTCGTACAACTGGCGGGTCGTCCACACCTGGCGAGTGATCACCGCCTCGGCCAGTTGCTCCATCGGCTTGTAGTCGCCGTCCTGGACCGTCGCGCGGATCTGCGCGGTCGTCATGCCGACCGTCGGGGTCACCTTGAGGGCCTCGTCGACGATCGGGTCCGCTAACGACGCCGGGGTGAGCTGCTGATCCAGCCAGGCGTCGATGCCCATCCGCTTGACGAGGGCGATGTCGGCGTCGGTCGGGCCGAACGTGGCCCGCCGCAGCAGGTGCAGCACGGGGTCGCGGACGAGCGGGGTCGGGAAGCGCGGAGTCGCCCGCATGGCGGCGGCCGCCGCAGCCGACGGGGTGGCGGCCAGCCCGGCCGCGCCGAGGTTGTTGAGATCGCCGACCGCGCTGACGTAGCTGGCATCCCGGTCGGAGAAGCTGCCGGCGCTCTTCGGGGAGTCCGAGTCGCCGGCGTCGGCGTGATCGGGCTTGAAGAGGACGGCCGCGCCGGTGCTCAGCCCGGCAAGCGCGACCGCGCCGCCGCCGAGGGCGAGCAGCGCCTGGCGGCGGTTGTGCATCAGTCGATGCAGCGCCGGACGGCCGGTTCGCAGCCAAGCTGGGGCCGGCCCGCGTAGCAACTCCTTTACGCGATCCCCGGAAGACACGTCCGAACAGTAGTAACGCGCGCGTATGGCCACATTGAAGATCCGTTTGGCTTTGCCTTAAGTCTTGCTGTGGCGTTCAACTCCGACCGTCCATGATTACGGAAAGTTGCGTCTTCCGTACGGATCGCTTTTGATGGTTCCATTGGTGCGGGGGGGAGGTACGGCGGTGGGCAGCAAAATCGGCACGGTTCTGGCCGTGCCACTGCTTGCCCTCGTCGCCGTCGCGACCTACCTCGCCCTCGACGGGGACTACCGGAGCAGCGCGATCGCCGGCGGGATCGTCCTCGTCTCGATCATCATCGGCGTCATCGCCGCACATTCGCCAAAGGTCAAGGCGCCGCCGCCCCCGGCGAACGTCAAGCCCCCGCCGCCTCCGGCAAAGGTCAAGGCGCCCCCGGCGAACGTCAAGCCCCCGCTGCCCCCGGCGAAGGGCAGGCCCGCGCCGCCACCGGCGAGGCTCGAGGCCACCGTCGCCTTACCACTGCACAAGGTCGCCCAGCGGGCCGAGGTGTCCGCGATGTTCGCCAACCTCGCCCGGCGCAGCTCCCGCCTGGTCGACGCGCTGATCGAGCGGCTCGACCACGCCGAGGCCGACGAGGCCGACCCCGACCGGCTGGCCCAGCTCTTCGACTTCGACCACCTGGCGACCCGCATGCGGCACGCCAACGACAGCCTGCTCGTGCTCGCCGGCAGCGACGCCTCGCGGGCCCGCGAGCACCCGATCCCGCTCCTCGACATCCTGCGCGCCGGTCAGTCGCAGATCGAGCAGTACAAACGCGTCGAATACGGCCGCGTGGACGGTGATGTGGCGATCGCCCCGCAGGCCGTCGACGCGGTCGTCCATGTGCTCGCCGAGCTGCTGGACAACGGCGCCCGCTACTCGCCGCGCGAGCGACCGGTCCTGATCGAGGGGCAGCGGACCGGCGACGGCGCAACCGTCACGATCACCGACAACGGCATCGGGGTCGGCGACGGGCTCGATATGTTCAACGCCCGGCTGGCCGAGCCGCCCGAGCTCGGCGTGGCCGAGTCACGCAGCATGGGCCTCGCCGTGGTCGCCCACCTCGCCCGGCGCTACGGACTGACCGTGCGCCTGCGCGCCGAGCCGACCGGCGGCACCTCGGCCGTCGTGCAGATCCCGGCCGATCTGGTCCGGTTCGTCGCGCCCGTCTCGTCCCCACGGCTGAGTGAATTCGTCGTTCTGCCCCGGCCCCTCGAGCGGTCGACCGCGCTGCCCGGGGGCGAGCCGCTTGAGGTGCCGATTCGCCGTCCGGCGGCCGCCAACACCCGCAACGGCGATGACGTTTTGCCTCGTCGCGCGCCTACCTCGCAGCTCGGCCCGCACGGTAGGGTGCTGGCCAACGGGCACGCCGTGGGGGTGGCGCACGTCATCCCGAGCGCGCTGGAGCAGGCTCCGCAGGAGGTCGCGCCGGACGAGGCGCGTGATCTGTTGAGCAGCTTCCAGCGGGCGCTCGAGCGCGCTCAGGACCGGCCGGCAGAGGGAGAGGCCAGCTGATGGCGACGGTCACCGGGCTCGACTGGCTGCTCAACGGGTTCGTTCAACGCACCGCCGGGGTGCGGCACACCGTTGCCGTCTCCGGCGACGGCCTGCTGATCGCCGCTTCGCAGGAGCTCCCGCCGGAGCGCGCCGAGCAGTTCGCGGCCGTCGTGGCCGGGGTGGTGTCGCTGGCCCAGTCGGTCGCGCAGCAGGTCGACCGCGGGCCGGTGCTGCGCTCGATCGTGCAGATGAACAAGAGCCTCATGTTTGTGATGGCGCTCGGCGACGGCCGCTCGCTGGCCAGCCTGGCCACGATCGCCATGCCCAACGCCGACGTCGGGCAGATCGCCTTCGAGATGACCGCGCTGGTCAGCCAGGTCGGCGCCGTGCTCACGCCGAAACAGCGCTCAGTCGTCGACTTTCCGGTCGTCGCGTAGCGGCAGGTAGGGCTCCTGGGTCGCGGGCACGCCGCCCTCGATCGCCCGTTGCCGCTCGAGCTCGGCGTCGAACTCGGCCCCGAAGAGAATCACCAGGTTGGAGATCCACAGCCAGACGAGGAACGCGATCACTCCGCCCAGCGTCCCGTAGGTCTTGCTGTACGACGCGAAGGTGGCCAGGTACAGCGCGAAGAGCGTGGATACGGCGACCCAGCCGAGCACGGCGATGATCCCGCCCGGGGTGACCCAGCGGAAGCCGGCCTGCCGCGCATTGGGCGAAGCCCAGTACAGGACGGCCAGCACGATCATGAGCACGATCAGCAGCACCGGCCACTTGACCCAGTCCCAGACCTGCACGGCCTGTTTGCCGATGCCGAACGGCTTGCCGAGCTGCTCGGCGAACCTGCCGGTGAACACGATCGAGAGGCCGGCCAGGCCGATGAGCACGCCGACGACGATGGTCACGCCGAGCCGCGTCGGCAGCGTCTTCCAGATCGGCCGGCCCTCGGGCACGTCGTAGATGGTGTTGGCGGCGCGCATGAACGCGGACACGTAGCCGGACGCCGACCACAGCGCGGTGAGCACACCGACGATCGCCAGGATCCCGGCCGCCTTCGACTCCTGCAGCTGCTTCAAAACCGAGTCCAACGGTTCCAGCACGTCGTGCGGCACGATCGCGAGCAGGTTCTGGGTGACCGAATCGGCGGTCTTCGGCGGCAGCAGCCCGAACACGGAGAAAAGGACCAGCAGGCCGGGGAAGATGGACAGCACGCTGTAGTACGTGAGCGCGGCGGCCAGGTCGCTCAGGTTGTCGTTCTTGAACTCCTTGACCGTGCGCTTGAACACGGTGAACCAGGCGCGGCGCGATAAGTCGGTGGGTTTCTCCGGCTGGTTGCCGTCGAGCTCGACCGTCGCCATACCGTCCCCTATGCCCACTGAATACGTCCGCTAACCAGGTGTATTGTCCCGTCGCATGCTCGAGCGGCCGCCACCGGCCACCCCCGCCACGCGCCGGCTCCGCGTCCTGATCCTCTTCGCCGCGGCCGCGACGGTCGTCGTCGACCTGGTCAACCTCAAGTACTCACCGGAGGTCGGCTTCGGGCTCGGCGTCCGCACGGTCTGGGCGATCCTACGCGCGATCGGCTTCCTTTTCCTGGCCCGCGAGGTCCGCTTCGGACGGCTGAGCGCCCGCCCGTTCGGGGTGATCCTGAGCGCCACGACGGTCTTCGCCGTCGCCCGGCTGGTGCAGCCGCGGGAGCATGGTTACCTGCCGCGCTGGCCGGTCCTCGTGGGGCTGGGGGTGCTCATGGTGCTCTGCGGCACCATCATTTGGCAGTTGTACCGCTCACCTGCGATCGACGTGCACCTGACCCGGCGGCCGCCGCGTCGGCGGATTCCGCCCTGGGTGCTGACCGCCCGCGTGGCGGCGCTCGCGTACGCGCCGCTGCTGATCATCCCGTGCCTGGTCGCGGTCGGCACGCTCTTCGAGACCCCGCGCATCGACCGGACGATCGCGGTGCCGGTGGTCTTCACCTGGCTCGGGTTCGCCGTCGTCGGCGGCACGGTGACGTCGTTCGTCAGCCTGATCGTGCTCTTCGGGAAGCGCTGGGCCCGGGTCCTGCTGGCCGGGATCAGCGTCGTCGTGCTGGTCGGGTTGCCGACGCTGTGCTGGTTCCTGCTCGGCGCCGACGGGCTGATCCGCGACGGCGCCCCGATGGTCGTGGCCGCCGGCCTGTGCCTGGCCGGCCTCTGGCGCTCCCGAAACGACCCGGGTGGAACAAAGGCCTCCCCGGCCTAGCGCGAACACTGTATGGTGTCGGGCATGTCCGCGCGACTGAGCATGTGGTGGCCCGCCTGACCGGCGGCCATCCCAGTTCGCGCGTTTCCACACCGCGGCCGCCCCGACGAGGCGGCCGCTTTTCGTTGTCCGGCAACGCCTCGACCCGGGACGGCCCCAACTTCGAAGGGACCGTTCCATGTTGCCCGACCCCACCCAGCCCTACGCGATGCTCCGCCGCGAAGGCCGCGACCACGTCGAGATCCTGACCGGCCCGGTGGAGACCGTCGCCACGCTGGCCGACATCCCCCTGGATACCGAGGTCCTGGTGCTCGTGCCGTATCGGCAGGTGCAGGAGCGCGGCTTCGACTGCGTCGACGACGGCACCCCGCTTCGGGTCCTGCGCGTCGAACACCGCGCGGAGGTGCCCCTCGACGCGGTCGAAGCCGCCCTCCCGGACACCCCCGTCACGGTGACCGGCGGGGCGTTCGACGTGCCCGACGAGGCCTACGCGGACGTCGTCGGTGCCGTCCTGCGCGACGAGATCGGCCGCGGCGAGGGCTCCAACTTCGTCATCCACCGGGTCTTCGAGGCCGACTTCGACGGCGACCCGCGGACCGTCTTCAAGCGGCTGCTGCGCCAGGAGCGCGGGGCCTACTGGACCTTCATCGTCCACGATGGACTGTCCACGATAATCGGGGCGACGCCCGAGCGGCACGTCTCGGTCGAGGACGGCATCGTGATGATGAACCCGATCAGCGGCACCTACCGGCACCCGGAGGACCGGGACGGGCTGCTGCGCTTTCTCAACGACCGCAAGGAGATCGACGAGCTGTCGATGGTGCTCGACGAGGAGCTCAAGATGATGGCCACCGTCGCCGATCTCGGCGGGCAGGTCATCGGGCCGTACCTGAAGGAGATGAACCACCTCGTGCACACCGAGTACCTGCTGGCCGGGCGGGGCTCGCGGGACGTGCGGGACGTGCTGCGCGAGACGATGTTCGCGCCGACCGTCGTCGGCAGCCCGATCGAGAACGCCTGCCGGGTCGTGGCCCGCCACGAACGCCGCGGCCGGGGCTACTACGGCGGCGTGCTCGCGCTCATCGACCGCGAGACGCTCGACGCGCCGATCCTCATTCGCACCGCGTACGTGGATGCCGCCGGTCGGCTGCGCGTGCCGGTCGGGGCGACGCTGGTGCGGCACTCGACGGCCGCCGGGGAGGTCGCCGAGACGCACACCAAGGCCGCCGGGGTGCTGGCTGCTTTGGGGGTACGGGCGGGAGCCGGCCCGGTTGGCGACCGCGCGCCCGGCTACGCGGCCGATGCCGAGGTGCAGGCCGCCCTGCACCGGCGCAACGAGACGCTCGCGCCGTTCTGGCTCGAACCGCGGGACGGGACGGCTTACGTCGAGCCGTCGCTGAAGGGCCGGACGGCACTCGTGGTCGACGCCGAGGACACGTTCACCGGGATGCTGACGCACCAGTTGCGGGTGCTCGGCCTGTCGGTGACGCTCCGCTCGTACCAGGAGATCGGCGATGTGGGCGGCTTCGACCTGATCGTTCCCGGGCCGGGGCCGGGCGACCCGCGCTCGGCGTCGGACCCGAAGATGGCCGTCCTGCGCTCCCTGGTGGCCCGGCTGCTCGCCGAGGGGCGGCCCACGCTGGCCGTGTGCCTGAGCCACCAGATCCTGGCCGGGGTGCTCGGCCTGCCACTGCGCCGCAAGCACTCGCCGTACCAGGGGATGCAGCGGGTCATCGACTTCTTCGGGCGGCCGGCGACGGTCGGGTTCTATTCGACCTTCACCGCCACGGCCGGGTCCGACTGGCTGGACACGATCTACGGCCCGATCCGGGTCGCCCGTGACCCGGAGAACGGGGACGTGCACGCGCTGCGCGGCCCGGCATTCGCGAGCCTGCAGTTCCACGCCGAGTCCGTCCTGAGCGAGCACGGCATCGCCCTGCTGCGCGACCTGCTGCTGACGCTCAATGTCACGACTTCCCGAAAGTAGGCGCATGGTGACCGGCTGGCGGGGTAGTGCTGGGGCGTGAAGGCGTTCGTGGCCGGCGTGCGGCGATGGTTGCATGGCAAGGACCTCGCGCTGCACGCCGGCGCGGTCACCTTCTACGGCGGGGTGGCGGTGGTGCCGGTCGCCCTGCTCACGATCCGCCTGGCCGCGCTCCTGGCCGGAGCGGACTGGGTCCGCAGGGTCACCGCGCCGATCGTCGTCGCCGTCCCGTCGACGCTCGGCGCCGACCACGCGACCGCGGTGTTGATCGACGCCGGCGTCCGGATGTCGCCGGTCCTCACGCTGACCGCGCTGGTACCGGCCACGTGGTACGGGGAGGGATTGCGTCGTGCGTTCGTCTCGCTGACGGCGCCGGGGGCATCCGCGGCGGGCTGGCGGGGCCGGCTGCTGATCCTGCCGGTGCTCGCGGCCGGGCCGGTCTTGCTGCTCGGCTTGCTTTCCGTGCTGCCGTTCGCCGCGCGGATGCTCGGCCGGGGCGGCTGGGCCAGCGTCTGGTCGGTGGTCCTGTCGTTCCTGTTCACCTGGATCGCGCTGAGCGTCGTGCTCGTGCTGATTTACCGGGTCGTCGGCCCGAGCCGGCCGGGCTGGCCCGCGGCGAGCACGGTGGGCTCGTTCACGGCGGCCAACCTGGCCGGCTTCGCGCATGGCTTCGTGCTCTTCTGGGCGTTGCCGCTCGACCTCGGCGCGCCGTTCGGTGGCCTCGACGGCGTCGGGGCAGTCGTCGCCGTCGCTCTCTGGCTGTACCTCTTCCACGTGCTGACGCTTGTCGGCTATGCCGTCACCCTGCACGCCGACCAGGTGTGGCGAAGGATCCCCCCGACCGACGGCCAGGGGGACCTTCGACGTCGTGTCCTCAGTGGGCGAACGTCAACCAGTTGACGTTGACGAAGTCGGCCGGCTGGCCGCTGGTGAACGTCAGGTACACGGTGTGCACGCCGGTCGTGGCGCCGACGTTCCCGGGTACCGTGCGCCACGACTGCCAGCCGCCGGTGTTGGCGATCGCGAAGCTGCCGATCGGCGCGTTGGAGCGGCTGTCCAGCCGGACTTCGACCAGGCCGCTGACCCCGCCGGCCGCCCCGGAGGCGACGCGCGCGGAGAACTGATGGGCGGCGCTGCTGCCGAAGTCGACGTTGTTGAACTGCAGCCAGTCGCCGTTTCCGATCCAGCCCACATCGAGCCCGCCCTCGGAGCAGGTCTCGGTCTGGGTGCCGCTCTGCGCGTTGGCGCTCTCGGCCTGGATCGTCCCGTACGCGGTGCCGCCACCACCCGGCGTCGTCGGGGGCGGGGTCGTCGGCGGGGTACCGCCGCTGGAGGAGTAGACGGCGACGTAGTCGACGAGCATCGGCACGCCGGACGCCGTCGACCCGGTCGGGTTACCCGGCCAGCCGCCGCCCATGGCGACGTTGAGGATGATGAAGAACCCGTGCGAGGTGGCGTTGGCCCAGGTGGTGGCGTCGACCTGGGTCTGGCTCACCTGGTGGTACTGCTGGCCGTCGACGTACCAGCGGATCTGCTGCGGCGAGACGCTGCGGTCCCACTCGATCGCGTAGGTGTGGAACGCCGACTGGCAGGTGGCGCCCGGGCAGGCCCGGTTGCCGCCGATGCCGGACGTCTCGTTGCACGGACCGCCCGGGCTTACTCCACAGTGGAGGGTGCCCCAGACCGTGTTGGCCCCGTTGACGTTCTCCATGATGTCGATCTCGCCGACGCTCGGCCAGTTGGTGTAGACGCCGCGGAACGGCGCCCCGAGGGCCCAGAAGGCGGGCCAGTAGCCCTGCGCGGCCGCGCCGGTCACGTTGGGCATCTGCAGGCGGCTCTCGATGCGCAGCTTCCCGCCGGACGGCGGCTGGAAGTCGGTCCGCTGGGTCTCGATCCGGCCGGAGGTCCATGAGCCGTTGGCCGCGCGGATCGGCTTGATCGCGAGGTTGCCGCCGCCGTCCTGGTAGACGTTGGCGGTGCTGTTGGTCATGGTCTCGATCTCGCCGGTGCCCCAGTTCCCGGCCCCACCGGGGTAGCTGGTGCCGAGGTCGTAGAGCCAGTTGGCACTGTTCACCGGACTGCCGGCCGAGCCGGTGAAATCATCGCTCCACACAAGGTTCCAGCCGGTCGGCGTTGGCGGCACCGAGGCGTTGGCGGAGAAGGTGACGGTGAGGCAGACGGCCAGGGCGCCGGTCACGGTGACGGCGCCGAGGATGCTTCGCAAGCGTTTCATGGTGAAGCCTCTCGGTGGCGGACCCAGGACGGGGGGTGTTGGATACGTGAGAGCGCTCTCACGAAGTTGTACGTCGAATCAGTGACTCTTGTCAATGCGTGCTCCGGAAGGAGGCTCTTGCGCGCGGCTTCCCGGTACCAGAAGCTGAAACATCTTCACAAAGGAGGCGTGGGTCCATGGATCAGCGGAACCGGCGGGCCCGGGCAGCCGTCGCGGTGGCCTACTTCGTGCAGGGCTTCTGCTTCGCCGCGCTGCTGACCCACGTCAGCGTGCTGCAGAAGAAGTTCGGGTTCAGCGACGGCGAGCTGTCGCTCGTGCTGCTCGCGGTGCCGGTCGTGGCCGGGATCGGCAGCGTCGTGGCCGGACTGCTGGCCGGTCGGCTCGGCAGCGCCGTCGTCCTGCGCGGCGGCGGTCCACTGGTTTGCCTGGCGATCACCGGGGCCGGGGCGGCGGCGACGCGGGGGGAGCTCTACGTGGCGCTCGCCTTCGTCGGGTTGTCCCTCGGGCTGGTCGACGCAACCATGAACATGCAGGGTGTCGCCGTCGAGCGGCGATACGGGCGGCCGGTGCTCGCATCTTTTCACGGGGTGTGGAGCGCGGGCGGGATCGCCGGCGGGCTGGCGACGGCCGGCACGGCCGCCCTGGACTGGTCGACCTTCGCCTCGCTGGGCGCCGTCGCGGTGGTCGGTGCGGCGCTTTCGCTGGCGGCTGGGCCGTACGAGTTGAAAAAGCCGGAAGAAATGAGCGAGCGCCCGACGGCGGCCGAGGAGGCAGCCATCCCGTGGCGGCCGATCCTGCTGGTCGGCACGGCGATGATGCTCATGTACATCGCCGATTCGGCGACCTCCAACTGGAGCACCGTCTTCCTCGACGACATCCTGCACGCGAGCACTAGCGTGGCCGCGCTCGGCCTGGTCGTGTACCAGGCATGCATGGTCCTCGGGCGGGCCGGCGCGGACCGGATCGTGCGGCGGTTCGGCGCGGTGCCGGCCGTCGCGACCGGCGCGATAATCGGCGGCGTCGGGCTGCTCATCGTGGCCGCGGCCCCGAACGCGGCGATCGGCATCGCCGGGTTTGCCGTGCTCGGGCTCGGGCTGTGCGTGGTGGTGCCGCAGTCGTTCTCGGCCGCCGGGCGGCTGGATCCGGGGAGCACCGGCGTGGCGATCGCGCGCGTCAACCTCTTCAACTACATCGGGTTCGTGGTCGGGGCCGCGCTGATCGGGGCGGTCGCGACGTCGGCGAGCCTGCGGCTGGCCTTTGTGGTACCGGCCGTGCTGACGGTCGGCATCGTCATGCTGGCGCCGTCCTTCAAGGTCGCCGCGGCGCCGGCCGAAGCAGTGGCTGACGCGTCAGGCGGCGGCGGTCGCTGAGACGTGCTCGGCGGCGGCCGCGATCGAGCTTCGCGTCCGCACCGCCAGGCCGGTCTGCTCCTCGAGCGAGTTGGCCACGTCGCGCTGGGTCGCCGCGACCGACCCCAGCCGCTCGGCCACCCCGCCGACCGCCTCGGCCACGGCCGCCGCGCCCGCGGTGACCTGCCCAACCGTCGCCTCGATCCGGGCGGTTGCCGCCGCCGTCTGCGCGGCCAGGTCCTTGACCTCGTTGGCGACCACGCCGAAGCCCTTCCCGGCCTCGCCGGCCCGAGCGGCCTCGATCGTCGCGTTCAGCGCGAGCAGCTTGGTCTGATCGGCGACCGCCTGGATCAAGCCGGCCACGGTGGCGATGTCGGCGACCGTGGTCTCCAGCGCGGTGATCGTCTGGCGAGCCGTGTTGGAGTCGGCCAGCGCCGCCTCGATGTCGCTCGCCGCCGACCGGACACTCGAGGTCATCCCATCCAGCGCCGACTCGAACGACTGCATCGCGTCGCCCGCCTCGGTCCCCAGCCGTACGCCGGCGCCGGCCACCTCGGCCAGTACCGACTCGAGCTTCGAGCCGAGTTCCTCGCTGCGGGTCAGTTGCTGGGCGGCGTCGGCGGCCGCCGCGGCCTCGCGCTGGGAGGCTTCGTCGGCCACTGCTTGAAGCGCTTTTTCACTCTCCTGCGCGCCATTCTCGCGCTCCGCGTCGGCCTCGATTTCCGCGGTACGGGCGAAGCGCCAGTACGCGATCTGCGTGCCGCACATGGCGATGACAAAACCGGCGTGGAGCAGCACAAACCAGTACGGGTGGTCCTGGGCGTGCGGCGAGCTGAAGACCGAGGTCGTAGCGACCGCCGCCGACACGATGTGGTGCGCCGCGGTCAGCAGAACGGAGGCGACCAGCGTCGCCCAGTCCTGGTACAGGCTGATGAGTCCCAGTACGACAAAGAAATGGAAATGCAGGTCGGTGAGGCCGCCACCGGCGTTGACCAGCGCGGCGGCCGCCGAGAGCAGGCCGACCGACACGGCCATGGCGCTGGTCCGGCGGGTTCGGGTGATGCCGCCGGCCATGGCACTGAGCAGGACAAGCGCGATCATCGTCCAGGTCAGCCAGGCATCGCCGGTCTGTTCCTGGCCCGACATGCCGGGCATATCGTGTGACGACGACACGAAGGTCGCCCCATTGTTGATCAAGTTGATGGCGATCAGCAACGGGAGGTGCAGCCACAGCACCAGGCGGAGCGCCCGATGGCGGGACGCGAAGGCCGCGTCGCTCAGCCGGGCGGTCGGCATCAGCCTGGAGATTGCCGCTGTCACGATCAACGGATCGGCACCCGTTTCGCGCTCTTGAGGCAACGCTTCATTCGTTGACTTGCGGAATATTGCTTACGCAAGTACCGTTCGGCTTGGTGACATATTCTTCCTGTTGGAGGTCGCCATGCCTGCTGTCACGGTCGAAAACGTCCTGGCGCTGCCCCGCGTGCCGGAGCCGGACCCGGTCGCCCATACGTCGCGCCCGGTCGTCTCGGTGACGACCGCGCCCAAGGGGTACGAGGGCGAGGGATTCCCCGTGCGGCGCGCGTTCGCCGGGGTCGACCTGCGCGAGCTCGACCCGTTCATCCACATGGACCAGATGGGCGAGGTGGAGTATGCCCCGGGCGAGCCGAAGGGCACCCCGTGGCACCCGCACCGCGGCTTCGAGACGGTCACCTACATGATCGACGGCGAGTTCGAGCACTCGGACTCCAACGGCGGCGGTGGCCTGATCACCAACGGCGACACCCAATGGATGACGGCCGGCGCCGGCATCCTCCACATCGAGACGCCGCCCGAGCACCTCGTGGTCAGCGGCGGCCTCTTCCACGGCTTCCAGCTGTGGGTCAACCTGCCCAAGGCGGACAAGTTCGCGGCGCCGCGCTACCAGGACATTCGCGGTCAGCAGGTGGCGCTGCTCAGTTCGGCCGACGGCGGCACGCTGATCCGCGTCATCGCCGGTGAGCTGGCCGGCCACCAGGGGCCGGGCATGACCTACACGCCGATCACGCTCGTGCACGCCACGCTCTCCCCGGGCGCGTCGCTGACGCTGCCATGGCGCCCCGACTTCAACGCGCTTTCCTACACGCTGGCCGGCAAGGGCACGGTCGGAGCCAAGGGCCGTCCGGTCGAGCTCGGCCAGCTGGCCGTCTTCGGCCCCGGCGACACGGTGACCGTCACCGCCGACGCCAAGCAGGACAGCCGGCACCCGTCGATGGACGTGCTGTTCCTGGGTGGCCGGCCGATCCGGGAGCCGGTCGTGGCCTACGGCCCGTTCGTGATGAACACCAAGGCCGAGGTGCTGCAGGCGTTCGAGGACTACCAGGCCGGTCGGCTGGGCTCGATCCCGGCCGCGCACGCGGCCGTGCGGGGAGAGGCGTCCTAAGTGGACATTTCGGTGGTGGACAACCCTTCCGGGAGCCGGTTCGAGATCCACGTGGACGGTCAGGTAGCGGGCTTCGTCCGCTACCGGCTGGTCCCGGGGAAGATCGTCTTCATTCACACCGAGATCGATCCCGTGTACGAGGGGAAGGGGCTGGGCAGCAAGCTCGCCGCCGGAGCCCTCGACGCCGCGCGCGAGCGGTCGCTGGAGATCGATCCGCAGTGCCCGTTCATCGCGGCGTACATGAAGCGGCATCCGGAGTACGCGCGGTGACGCCTTCGCGGGAACAGCGTCTCTGGTCGCTCTTCGAGCCGATCCACGCGGTCACGTACTTCGCACCCCAGGCCCGGTCCGCCTTCGAGGCGGCGGGCCTGCGGGGCTTCTGGCGCGGCTACTTCGCCGGCCGCTCGGCCCCGCTCGGCGCGGTCGGCCCGGGTCCCGTGTTCGCCGCGTTCTACGGCTTCGCCTCGCAGATGGTCACGCGCGCACTGCCCGACGTGTGGACGCGGATCACCCCTGCGACCGCCCTCTCGGCGCGGGTGGCGGGTGCAGTTGATGCGCTGCGAGCAGTGCTTCCCGCTGACGTTGACCTTGTCGGTGCAAGTTCACTTTTGCGGGAGGCCGCGCTGGGCATCGACCGGCCCGGCCGGGTGCTCGGTTCGGCCAACGCGGACCTGCCGTGGCCGGAGGACGACCCGCTGGCCGTGCTCTGGCACGCGGCGACGGTGCTGCGCGAGCATCGAGGCGACGGCCACGTGGCGGCGTTGCTGGTGGCTGGCCTGGAGGGGTGCGAGACGCTGGTGTGGCGCGCGTCCCTGGTCGACCCGGTGGCCGCCCAGGGGATGCTCCAGCCGGCGCGGGGCTGGACCGACGACGAGTGGTCCGCGGCCGCCGAGCGGTTGGCCGCGCGCGGCTGGCTGGGCCCCGACGGCCGGGCGACGGACAAGGCGCGGCAGGTGCACGAGGAGGTCGAGGCGACCACCGACCGGCTCGCGAGCGGGCCGTGGGACCGGCTGGGGGAGAAGGACACCGAGCGTTGCCGGGAGCTGCTGACCCCGATCGCCCGGGAGGCGTGGACATACTTGCCGCAGCCCAACCCGATCGGCGTCGGCGGCCGCCCCTAGCGGTTGCGGACGGCGGCTGTGCGAATGGCGCAGTTTGCGCGCCGACAACGTGCCGGTTGGCCGGTCCAGCCACCGGCGCGCAAAGCCCGTGCGGTCTGTAGCGCGGTAACGCCCGGGTGCTCGATGTCAGCCCATCCGTACCGCAGTACTCGCAGGCCGCTTGCCACGGCTTCGTTGTCGCGGCGTTGGTCGTGGCGTCGCCGCTCTTCGGGGTGGGCTGCGCGGCCGTCGAGTTCCAGGATGGTGGTGTACTCGTCGTACCTGCCGGACCGGTGACGGCGAAGGCTAGAGGGTCTTTTTGGCTGTGGACAACCGTTTCACGTTCATGATCACGGAGCGTTTGGGTCGTCCGCACGACCCAAACGCTCCGTGATCATGAACGCCGTGCGGGGATCGTCGCCCGGCAACGGCGGCCCCGAGCGTCACACCGAGTCGACCGTCCAATTCTGGTACCGGGAGTCGTTCGGCTTCTGCAGCACCAGCAGACGGTAGTCGAAGTAGCGCTCCCGGCCCACGCCGAGCACCAGCCCGCCGGTCGTCTTGAGCTGGATGCCGTGCGCGGTCGGCTGGACACTCCACAGTGGAGCACTGTCACAGGCCTGCTGCACGATCGGCGTGCCGGGCGCCGTGGCGCCGTCTTTGAAGCCGACGCACAGCCCGGTCGCCTTCGACTGGATCGTGAAGGTGCCGTTGGCCATCGGCTGGATCTTCCACTGCTGGTTGGCGCCGTTGTGGTTGGGGTACGAGATGATCGGCGTGCCCATCTCCGACCGCGCCCCGAAGAGGTCGGCGACATTGCCGGTCAGGCTGTTGGTGAGCTGCAGCCACTGGCTGGGCGCCGGATTGGCGCTCGGCAGCGTATGCACCACAACCGTCTTCGTGTACGGGCTGGCGCCGGTCGCGATGGCGAGCTTGTAGTCGGTGTCCGGGTTCATGCCGGTCAGCCGTACGCGGCTCGACCGCACGTCGCCGAGCTTCTGTCCATTGAGGACGATGGTGTAGCGCCCGGAGTACCCGGCCAGCGGGTCCCAGGCCAGCCGTACGGAAGTCGGCGAGATGTCGCTGGCCCGCAGGTCCTTGAGAACATCGGTCGGGGTTGGTGAAGGGGAAAGCGAAGGCGACGGCGACGGCGACGGGAATGCCGAACGAGTTGAGGAAGGTGTAGGCGTCGGCTCCATCCCGCCGGCATTGATCAAGAACTGGCTGTCCGCCACGTTCCAGTGGTTCGACAGGTAACTGCCGGCCCGTGGGTCGGTGTTGTAGTAGTCGTCGTGGTTGCAGTCCAGCCGCAGGTCGTGGGCCTTGTCGGCGCACACGCTCGTGGTCGTCAGCCCGCCCGAGTCGTTGTAACACATCACGTCGTACTCATCGAGGCAGTGCCCGGCCTTGCTGGAGTGCGGCGCGCTGGTGTTGACCGCGCCCAGGTTGTGGCCGAGTTCGTGGGCGGCCACGCCGGCGGCCCAGCAGCCGGAGTCGCTGCGCCCGTAGGACGGGCCGCTGTTGCTGCGGTTGGCCGAGCTCGGCTGGTCGTCGCCGGCGAAGGTGCCGATCCCGCAGTACACGTTGGCGTCGCCGAAGACCATGTACTTGCGGTCGGTGCGGTTGTAGCCGAGCGTCTTGAGCGCGGTGATCATGTTGGTGAAGGTGTCCAGCCCGCCGTCGGGCACCTCGACCTCCTGCACGTCGACCTGACAGTCCAAGGTCGTCACGAACCGGATGTGGCGCGAACCGCCGGTCTCCTTGGCGCTCGCGTTGAAGATGGCGTCGACGCCGGCCGCCCACGTACGGAACGACTGCAGGTACTGCGCATAGCGGCTGGTGGTACTCGCGGCTCGCACGTACAACACCTGAACGCGCTTGCCGGTCGTGCCGTCACCGTCGCAGATCACGCCGCTCGGTCCGGCGGCGAACGTGACCGTGCCGCCGGCGTCCGGCAGGATAGCCAGTCCGCCCTGGTCGCCGGTGATCCCGCCGTCCTCGGCGGTGATGTCCGCGTCTTTGGGCGCGAGCTTGCCGTCGCTGGTGATGGCCGGCACGGAGGCCGTCGCCGCAACCGGGCTGGTCCGTTGGTCAACGAAGAGGCCGGCCGGGGGAGCGTCCGGGCCGTGGGAGCACTGGCCGCGCTCGGTCACCTGATAGGCACCGACACACGGGTCGCCACGCTTCGCCGGGGAAAGGCCGGTGTAGATCATGCCGGTGGCCGCGTCGTTGGCCGGAACGCTCGTGATCGGTTCGACAGCGTCCGCGCCGAGCACGGCGTCGATGGCGGCGGGCGCCGCAATCGCGGAGCCGACCCCGATCACGCCGATCGCGAGCGCGAGGGCGAGCCGGTGGAGAAGGCGACTTGACACGTTGCGGGTAGGCACGCGGTGTCGCGAGGTCACTATTCGGTCCTTTTGGTACAGGGCGGAGCGGGTAGGGGAGACGCGCGGTAGAGCAGGTGCAGGGCAGAAGCACCTGCTCCACCGCGCGACGGGACGCATCAGCCTTCGAGGGTGGCAAGGCGGGATGAGTGCCGATACGTCCGCGTGGGAACGGGGCTGACCATATCGGTGGATGACCGATGTACGACAGCTCAGACCGCGCTCTTAACCAAGACCTAAGTCAGATTTGCCGTCGCGCGAAGCTTCTGGAAGCAACGTTCAGTAATCGGCGGTCGTGGATATCAGAAATGCCCGTTATCGACGCGATTTCCGTTCGCCCGGCTCGCGCGAAAGGCGGCCCACGAGACCGAAGCGGCTCCCCGTCGCGACCGGTTCCGGCGCCGGGTCGGCGTCGGCCAGAAGGATGATCACACTGGCCCCGCCGAGGGCCCCTTGACCGATGTTGACCGTGCCTTTTCCGGCGACGGCGACCCGGCGGACGATGTCCAGCCCGAGCCCGGTCGACCCCTGGCCGCTCAGCCCGCGCTGGAGCGCTTTGTCCGGATCGGGGATGCCCGGCCCGCCGTCCTCGACGCGGACCGCGACGTAGCCGTCGTCGCGCCGCGAGACGGCGACCTCGAAGGGCACTCCTTGCGGTGTGTAGCGGATCACGTTGCCGATCAAGGCATCCAGGGCAGCCGCGAGTTCGCTTCGGGGCACCGTCACCGGTGCAGGGTTTTCCACCCCGGTCGCCTTGCACTCGCGCTCCTGGTCGCCGGCGACCGCCGACCAGAACGTCATCCGGTCGCGGACCACGTCGCTGGCGTCGCAGCCCTGCGCCTCGGGCACCTCGATCGCGGTCATGGTCGGCTGGCGGGCGGCCCGGATCAGCTGGTCGATCTCGACCTCGAGGTTGGCGATCGCCGTGCGGATGCGCTCGGCGTCCTGGCTGTCGTCGAGCGTCTCGGCGTCCAGCCGCAGCGCGGTCAGCGGCGTGCGCAGCCGGTGCGAGAGGTCGGCGACCAGCTCCCGCTCGTTGGAGAGCAGGGCGACTATTCGATCGGCCATGACATTGAAGGCATACCCGGCCTCGGCCAGTTCCCGCGGACCGGATGGCGTCACGCGGACGTCCAGCTCCCCCTCGCCGAGCGCGACCGCCGCGTTGGCGAGCTGGCGGGCCGAGCCGACGACGCGCGCGCCCAGCCGGTCACCGACCCACACCGACGCGATGACCAGGCCGAGCGCGACCGCGCTCAAGGCCCACCAGGCCCCGGAGACGCCGCGGCGCAGTTCGGACTCGGGGATGTAGACCTCGACGACGACGGTCCGGCCGGTACCGATGTCCACCGGCTCCAAGTAGGACACTCCGCCGGGCACGTCGGCCAGGTACGGCGAGGCCTGCCCGGCCGCCAGGTTGACGTCGGCCTGGCTGGCGTGGCGGTCGCCGACCGGGTCGCTCTCGCCGGGCAGGTTGTGCACGGAGACGCGCTGGACGGCCGGGCCGCCGGTGGTGGCGATGGCCCGGTCGACCTGGTTGGGGTCGGTGGTCACGGTGAGCACCGCCACGACCACCGCGGTCTGGCGTTCGGCGTCGGCCAGCGCGCGTTCCTTGGCGAGGAGCTGCACGACCAGGCCGAGCGGGATCAGGAAGGCGAGGGCCACCATCGAGGTGACCGCGACGCAGACGTAGGCGAGGGCGCGCCTTAGTCCGGTGCCGCGAATCTGAAGCCGACGCCCCGCACGGTGTGCAGGTATCTCGGTGCCGACGCGCTCTCGCCAAGCTTCCGGCGCAGCCAGTACAGATGAAC
>Ga0207661_10000524_pt1 | contig 24747 bp, 26 predicted proteins | sample KBSC713LmetaG_FD_184337 | JGI IMG/M metagenome (GOLD analysis project Ga0207661, IMG submission 184337) | Corn rhizosphere microbial communities from Kellogg Biological Station, Michigan, USA - KBS C7.1-3L metaG (SPAdes) (version 2) | ecosystem: Host-associated > Plants > Roots > Rhizosphere ...
TCCGGGGCGTCGAGGTGATCGCGTCGGCCAGCTCCAGGGAAGCGTACGACCTGCGCGAGTTTCTGAGCCGCAATCAGGTTCCGGTGCACTGGATGGACACGGACACGGATGCGGACGCGGCCGAGCTGCTGCGCAACTTCGGCCTCAGCGAACACGACCTGCCGGCGGTGGTGTGCGAGGGGCGGCCGCTCATGCGCAATCCGTCCCTGCTCCAGGTTGCCGAGGCGGTGGGCCTCAAGCGTCCGCTCGGCGACGCGGTGTACGATCTGGTCATCATCGGCGCCGGGCCGGCCGGTCTCGCGGCGGCCGTGTACGGGTCATCCGAAGGACTGAACACGCTGGTGCTCGACAGTCAGGCGCCCGGCGGACAGGCGGGCGCATCCATGAAGATCGAGAACTACCTGGGCTTCCCCACCGGAATCACCGGTGCCGATCTCACGAGCCGTGCCACGCTGCAGTCGCAGAAATTCGGCACGCGGTTCTCCACGCCCTCGCGGGTGACCGTGCTGGAGCGCGAGGACGAGCGACTGGTGGTGCACATCGACGGCGGCGAATGCGCCATGGCGCGCTGTGTGCTCATCGCCACGGGCGCCAACTATCGCCGGCTGGGCGCCGCTGGCCGCGAACGGTTCGACGGGCTGGGCGTGTACTACGCCGCCACGCCCACGGAGCTGAGCGGGTGCGAGGGCGCCGAGGTCGTGGTGGTCGGCGCGGGAAACTCGGCGGGACAGGCGGCCGTGTTCCTCTCGGAGCACGCCCGCCACGTGCTTCTGCTCGTGCGCGGCGGCGACCTGCGTAGAACGATGTCGAGCTACCTCGCCGAGCGCATCGAGGAAGCGAACGGCATCGAGGTGCTTTATCACACCGAGATCCGCGCGATGGATGGGAACGAACGACTCGAACGCGTCGAGCTCGTGAACAACCGGACGGGCGAAACGCGCGCGGTCGCGACGCCGGCTGTGTTCACCTTCATTGGCGCGGTGCCGTGCACCCACTGGCTGCCGCCGCACATCGACACCGATGCGAAGGGATTCATCCGCACCGGACACGCTGCAGCCGCGTCACCCCAGTGGACGTTGTCACGCGCGCCCTGGCTGCTCGAGACGAGTCTGCCGGGCGTGTTCGCCGCGGGCGACGTGCGGCTCGACTCGGTGAAGCGCGTGGCGTCGGCAGTGGGCGAGGGCTCGATGGCGGTGAAGTTCGTCCACGAGTACCTGGCCGCCGCGCACTGACGCGCGCGCGTGATCAGCGGATGGGCGGCGCGGCGGACTCGAGCGCCCGGTCCGCCTGCAGCGCCGCTTCCTCGCGATGAATCCACCGCGCGAAGCGCTCGAGCTGCGTGGCCAACAGCGCGCGCGTGGGTTCGTGCGTGAGGCGCAGCTCCGCATCGAACCGCTCGTGCGCCGCGGCCACCAGCAGATCGGGCGGCGGCATCGTGCGCGCCTGCACGTGGCCAAGGAGCGCGCGGAGGTGGAGTTGCGCGCGGGCGGTGCCCACCTGACCCGGTGACGCACCCATGAGCATCACGGGCTTGGCGACAAGCGCCGAGATGCCGGGCAGGCGCGAACCCCAGTCAATGGCGTTGGTGAGCACCGCCGGAACGCCGGTGTTGTACTCCGGTGTCGCGATGATCAGCCCGTCGGACTCGAGCAGCGATTCCTTGAACGCCGCCACCTCGGGCGGATCGCCGTCGGCTTCGACGTCCGCATTGTAGAATGGCAATGCGCCGATCTCGACGGGCTCGATGCTCAGGGAATCGGGGGCGAGTTCCCGCGCCGCATGCAGCAGCGCGCGGTTGAACGACCCGCGCCGCAGGCTTCCCGCGAATGCAACGATGCGCAGCCCGGTGCCGTTGCCCGCGGGGGCGATGAGCTCAGTCACGTCACCTCCCGCCGGCACGGCCGCGGGCACGCGACGCGGTCACCGCCGCGCTCAGCAGCGCCACGAGCTGCGCACACGCCGCGCAGGCCTCGATGTGCTCCGCGATGGCGAGCGCCTCGGCGCGCGGAAGCGTGTGTACGACGTATCGCTCGAGTCGCACGACGACAACCTCGCAGGTCCAGCCAGGTGGATAATCCATTCAAAGCCTCATCGTGTCTGACCATACATGTTCGCTCAGCCTTTGAACAACTCGGGATGCCGCTGCTTCATCCACGTTATCAATCGATCGTGCAGCTGGGCCGCGATCGCCCGCATTTCGCGGACTTCAGACTCCGAAGTCGTTCCGACCCGCTCATAGTTGATGACGTTCCGCTTGCGTCGAACTCTGTCAATCATCTCCACAATGTCGGTATCCGCGCCCAGCGTGAACCGAAGCGACAGGATTGCGCGCTCATGCGCGCGATCGCGTGAGGGACGGTAGCCCTCCGCCGCAAGCGCCAAGGTTGCAACCTGCAGTGCCGCATTATACGCGATGGCGAGTTGCCAGTCCGGGCTGAGGTGTCGCGCACCCGCATCGATCAGATCGCGTTCCACCACGGCAAGCAGATCGCGAATCTCCTCGTGGCTCGTCGCGTGTCGAAGGAGCCAGTGATTAGCCTCCCAGTCCCGCAAGCTCATCGGCCTCCCCAATCAGCATGATCTTCGGACCCTCCACCACCCGGCGGATAAAATGCGCTCCTCGAGACAGCTTCGCCCGGAATTCGGTGGGTTCGTACACCGTGGCATTCACTTCGCGCCCAAGTCTGTCCTCGACTTTACGAAGGAGCGGCGCCAGCGTCGACTGCGAAACAGTGCCAACAATCATCAGATCGACATCGCTCCGAGATCGATGCGTCCCCGAGGCGACCGACCCGTAGAGGAACGCAGTGGCGATTCGGCCGTTTCGTGCGAGTGGCCGCAGTGCACCACGCAGGACGTCGGCGAGCCCGGCGGTCTTCTCGAGTAGTCCGCGCAACTCCGGGTATACTGGCGCATCGCTGTTCGCCGTGAAGTACACCTGCCGTCCCCGAACGGCGCGCCGGATCAGACCGGCGTTGGTGAGCAAAGCGAGCTCGCGCTGCACGGCGCCCACACCGCCCTCCGTGAGGCGCACAATCTCACGCAAGTAAAACGACTCCTGAGGTCGGCCCAGAAGCAACGCGAGTACGCGCCGTCTCGTGTAACCAAACAGCGCCTCGGCAACGAGATCGTGGGTCGGATCAGATCTGGAGATTGTACCCTTTTCGGTTACGTGTGACCCCAATTTGGGTACGTCGTGATGGAGCGTCAAGGCCCTTCCTTCCAGTCCTGCGGGGTCGAGACCGGGCTGCTGGTGACGACCCAGTTTCGCCGTCTGACAACAGCCGGCACACTGCGAAGGCGCAGCCCTTCCCATCGCGCCATGCCACTGCGAATGATATGGCGGGTGCGGTCTCCCGGATCTACGTGCCGCACTCCCACAGCAGCTCCACCTGCCTGTTCAGTGTGCGCAGCACATCGAGTGCCACCGGCTGCGCTCCGCCAGGCTCAAACAGCGAAGGGCGCAGCCCGGTACCGGCCAGCAGATGAATGAGCGCGGCGGGGTTCACGCCGGCGGCTCGCATGAGATCGGGAGAATACTCCATCACCAGGCAGCGACACCGCGCGAGTGCCCCGCGCGCGCCCCGCAGCGCCGAGTCCTCGAAGCCCTCCACATCGATCTTCATCAGCGCGATGGGCTCGTGCGCGAGTCCCAGTGCGGCGAGCCGGTCGTCCAGCGAGACGATGGCCACGTCGACCGTGGCGCCGCCACTCGTTGCCAGCAGGGAGTGGCGCCCAGGATTGGACGGCTTGTACAGGTGCAGTTGCATCACGCCCGCGTCTGCTCCAACCCCCTCCTGCAGCGCCGTCACGTTGCGGCACTCATTGCGGGACAGGCTGTCCTGCAGCAGACGAAAATTCCGCGGCTCCGGCTCAAAGGCTATCACGCGGCCGGCCGCGCCGGCGAATCGCGAAAACAGGCAGGAATACCACCCGAAGTTGGCGCCGATGTCCACGAACAACCCGCCGCTGTCACGGGGGAACCGATCGAGCATCCAGTTGCCGATCACGGGTTCGTACGTGCCGTACTTGTAGAGGTGCCGCGCCAGCCCCGATTGCACGCTCAGGCGAAAGGTGAATCCCGGCGGATCCACGTTTACGCGAAGGAAGCCGTGTGGCGTGAGCGCGCGCCGGAGCACGTACATCAGCGCGCGCTTCCGGTTGAGTGTTCGGACCAGTCGTTGAGTCATTGCGTGAACGAGGGATGCCTCCAGTACGAGCGCATGGCGGGCGCCAACGATACGGGGGGTGGGAGCCGTGCCGCCACCACTCTCCATGAGGAGCGCGGAGCAAGCTGCTACCGTACGACGTCACCGCCGGGTATCCATGCTCGCGCACGCCGGCACGGTCACCGTACCTGCGCGATCCAGCATCATGATGCAATTCCAGAGCGTCTCGCACCGGCCGGCACCCAGTACGGGTGTGCCCTCGGCGAGCAGCTTCTCATGCACTACAACACCGCGATCGGGGTCGTTCGCCATCCCGGTCGGCAACACGCGCTCGGCCGACACCACGCGTCCATTCGCGAGTGTCATGGTAACGCGGCTCCCCAGCCGGAACGACAACTTACGCAGATCGCCAAGCGGAGCAGCGTCTCCCGGATCACCCGTCATGCGCCACCGGAGGTGCGAGCGGATGCTGCGCGTCCAGCGGCGCGCGAAGTACCGCTGGTCGTCGCGCGGCAATGAGAGAATGCGGGCGATGTCCCGCGCGCCAATGGCGCGGGCGCTGCCGAACATGCCGCGAAATGCACTGGACGTGCGATGCAGCTGGAACATGTCGGCCGAGCGGCGGCCACCGCCGTGGTTGAGCCCCGCGTCGATGCCCTTGAGCTGCTCCATCGTGTAGCGCCAGTCGTGCACCAGCGTCGTCATCGCTGACAGGCGGTCCACCTTGGGCGACCACGAGGCGAATTCCTCAGCCTGGAAGTGGTAGCCACGCAGGTCGCCCAGAATGAGCGCCGCCGCTACCGAGCGTCGTATCGAGAACTGGACGTTCACCGGCGTGAGGGTCGGCGACTCGTGCGGGTAAGCCAGTTGTTCCAGGATCAGCGATGGCAGGGACGATGCGATCTCGATGCGAGAGACCGCGCTGGCATCGATGGGAGTGTGCGCCTGCAGCTCGCGGACGGCATCGATGGCGCCGGCGGCCAGTGCGCAGGATGAGTAGCGCTTGAAACAGAGCGCGTGCGTGCACCAGGCGTCCCCGAACTGCACGAACGGCGTTGGCACGTGTCGGTGCATGGTGAACTGCCGGTAGAATCCGGCGGGATGCTCCAGGATGTCGCGCGCGGCCGTAACACCTTCGGCGGCGAGCAATGCCGCGCGGGTCCCCTCGACGACAGATGAGGCCGCAGAGAGCACCTTCGTTTCCGGCGAGAACTCGCCCGGGTGCAGGGCGAGCTCGGGTTGCGTCATGGCGATGCACAGCGCGTGCGTGAACTGTTCCGTCTCCAGCCCGAGCAGGCTTGCGGCGGCCGTCGCGGCAGCGAGTCGCAGCAGATAGGAGCGTTGATGCCCGTGCCTGATCTCTGCCGTAATGGCCCACCCCAGTCGTCCGGCCACTTCGTTGGCTACGATCTGCGCGCGAAGCACCGCGGCGCCATCCCGTCCGAGCGCCTCGGCCAGCGTGAGCGGTACGACCACGACCGCGGGCCCGAGGTGGCCACGATAGTGAAAGTCGTCCAGCTCCAGCGTGTTGGCGTACACGGCGTGGACGTAGAGGGCGTCGAGCAGCGCCACGCGCTCGCCGTGCGGGATCAGCGTGCATGGCCCTGGACCCTGCGTGCCGCGCAGCGCACGGCGCACCTTCTGTCCGGATGCCGCGCGGGAGCCCGCCAGTATCGCCGCGAGGATGTTGGCGATCTGCCACTTGGAGAGTGCGATCACATCCGGCGGCGCGGATGCGAGATGGAACGTGGAGGCCCACGCCGCGGCGGTGGCGAGCTGAGTCGTGGGCGGCATCACGGAATTCCTCAGAACGATCCACGCACGCGCGCGGCTTCGATTCGCGAATAGATGAACGCACGGTCCGCAGACTGGAGCCTTCGTCCCAGCGCGTGGTCCAGAACGAACGCCGGGTCGCCGTCCATGCTGCGCGACGCCAGAAGATTACGGAGAACCACGCGTGCTCCTGGCCGCGCCGCGCGTGCCACCTCCCGTCTGCCGCGGTCGAACAGTCCGGGGGGGCTGTACTCGAACACGTTCGACAGCGCGAAGGTGTCGATCGATGCGACGGGCAGCGCGGCGAGTGCGTCCGCAACGTCAGCCGTCACTGGCTGGATACGTTCAATGCGCGCGCGAATCAGATTGAAATTCGCGGCCTGCAGGTACGCCGGGACCTCGCGCTCGTTGAGGTACCGGCCCAGAAAGATCTGAGCGAGAAAGTAGTTGGAGCGCGCCGGAATGTCGCCAATCGCGTGGGCCGCGAGCGCAGCGAAGTGCTCCCCGAAGGAACTCACTCCATCTGCATGGGCAAACCAGGATGGATCAAGGCGGTTGCCGAGCACGCGCCTGCTGCAACCAATGCGGATGAAGCCTCGCCACAGAAGCGTATTCCATTCACGCGCGTAGAATTCGTGCTGGTCGGCTGCCTCGAGGGTGAACAGGCGCTCCATCCGGCGCCGGCCAACCAAGACGCCGAGCACATGTCGCAGCATCGCGAAGTAGCGCTCAAAACCGCCGCGAGTGAGGAGGCCGGCTTCGAGCCACGCTGTGTGCGCATCCCACCACGATCGTGCCGGCACGCTGAGGTCGCCGCGAAGTCGCGCGTAGAGCGCGCGCGCCGGTTGTGGATCACGCACCCCAAGCAGGTGCAGCAGCTCCGGATGCTCAAGATGCCGGAATGCGGCCATCTTGAGTTCCAGCAGGTGCATCTGCGACGGGTTCAGGTCTACGGCTATGATTCGTGCGGGATTGCTCAACAGGAAGCCGAGTACGTTATCGCCGCCCGACGTGATGGCGAACATCGCCTCGCCCGACGCCGGCGCGAGCGCGCGCTCGTCGCACGCTGGATCCTCCCAGGACTGCGTGAACATGAGCCGTCCGCCGTACGGCAGCGCATGATGAGGTGCGGCCGCGGCACCGTCCTCTGGCGAGACAGCGCGCAGAGTGGACACCGGATTTCGCATCGCCTCACACCAGCGCCAGCTCGAGGTGATACGGGCCATGCGCCAGTATCGGCGGGCTCGGTTGGCGATGCACCAGTTCACATCCATGGAGTGTGGACCAGTACGTGGAGTGCGGATGACACGGCAGCGCGCGCCCCAGCGCGTCGTCCGCCGCGAGATTCACCTGCACGACATTGACGCGCGCCAGCAGTGCATCGCGGAGCGCCGCCTTCACCAGCGCGCGCGCGACATGCATTCTGCCGTCGCGCACTCCCAGCCAGCGCGACGCCCAGATGCGCAGCGCACCACCCTCCGCCGGCAGGGCGGTTGCAAGGCCGTAGCGCGCGCCGACCACCGACGCGATCCGAAGCACACGGTCGCCGCCGTGGTAGTGCTTGATGCAAATGCGGCGCACGTCGAAGCCGTCCCACACGACCAACGCCCCAACGGGCAACTCTTCGATATCACGGGCAATCCAGGCGCGGTGGCCGGCCGAAGGCTCAAGCCAGCGGAGCGGCTGGAGAGGCGCGAATCGGCGCGGCGCACTCGTTTCCTCCGCCAGCGCCGCGAGATCCACGGTGTCGGCCGCACGTGCCGGACGCACCATGACACGATCCGCCCGGCGCGAGAATGGCGATGCGAGCGTGCGACATACCACGAAGTGCACGCTGGCGAACCGGGCCAGCGGCTCCAGTCGTGGAAACCCGGCCGCACCGCGCACGAGCGACGCGGCCGCATGATTACGGTCTCCGATCACACACGTCGCCCAATCGACGCCTGCTTCGGCGAACGCATCTCGTGCGGCGCCGAGCAACCGCGCGACCGCGCGACTTCCGCGCGCCCACTCGGCAACACGCAGGTCCACGACCTCGCCAACGCGCACCCGGCCGCGACCGTCGCGCGCATCGTGCCAGAGGGCCGTCACCGTGCCCGCGAGCCGCTCGTGACTCACGGCGAGAAAGGTGCGTGAAGTGCCGCGAAGACGCAGCAGAGCGGAGAAATCCGGTGAACGGTCGAGCACGAACTCGGTGCCAGCGCTGAGCGGCGTCATGCGCAGGAAGTCGATCAGCGCACGCCCATCCTCGGGCGTTGCCTCGCGAACGGAGATCATACGATCGTCGAGGGTGCCACGGCGGTGCTGCCCTGCTCAATCACGACGCCGGCGGTCACGCTGGACTGGTCGCGTTCGGGCGGGTCGGGCCATAACCCCTGTTCGTCAAAGAACGGAGCGAGCGCGAAACCATGACGCAGCGCGATGCGCCAGATCTCATCGATGCGGCCGGGGGTGATGCAGCCTCTGCCCTGTGAAAACGGTTCGTACCGATCGTCCAGCGCCAGCAGCATGCCCTCCAGCATGCATCCATGGGCGATGTGGGAAAGCGGAAAGTGATAGAACACGTCGAGCAGCGCGGAGTCGCTGCGCCAGCCGCCCAACACGCGCCCCATGCCGCCATGGAACACGCGTGCGCGTGCTCCGGTGCGCGGCGACGCGCACGCGTTCATTGGATAGCCCGCATCACACACCACCGCGTGCGGCCGGCACGAGGTCAGGTCGATCGATGGCGAGGGCAGGCTTGCCGCGCAGATTACCAGATCGGCTTCGGGAAGCAGCGCGCGCGGCTCGACAGCGATACGGACGTCCATGCCCATTGCGCGTAGCGCGCTGCCCTGTCGTTCCAGCCGCTCACGATTGCGCGCGACGAGCATCAGGCGCCGCACCCGCGAACCGAGGTACCGCGCGCACGCCGACCCAATATCTCCGGTGGAGCCGATCACGAGCAGGGCGTCATGCTCGAGGGTCGAACCGCGCAGTGACGCGGCCCGCTCGATCCCCTTCACGATGAAGGCGGCAGTCAACGTGTTGCCCGTGGTCAGGACGAGTCCGGCCGGCGTTGGAACACTCGCCGCGCCGGGTTTCGCCCCTTCCAGCACGATAGACGTGAAGCCGCCGAGGGCTCCGATGCGCGCACCCTCACGCGCGGCACATGCAATCGCCGCATGCACCTTGGCCACCATCCGCTTCAGCGCATGCGACTCCAACTCGTCCGGCGTGATGAACGTGTCGATGTACGCTCCGCACCGCTCACGTCCATCGTGGATGGACGTGACGGTGATGTGCGCCAGTGCCCTTGGCGGTATCCACGGCACGATCTCCTGCACCAGGTCGAGCGACAGCGGCTGGTGCCGTGCATCGCGCAACGTGTGCACGATGCGGGAGAGCGTCGTCCAGTTCTCCTGATGTCCGAAGAGCGCGAAATCTAGGCCGGCAGATTGGCGACCCACTCGAGGCTCCGGTCTCCGCGGACGCCGATGCGATCGAGAGTCTGCAGGTAGAAGGCGAGCGCCTTCCCGCGAAGCACGGGGGTGCTGAGCCCGACGTGGTGCAGCGACTCCTTGACGCACAAGCCGTGGCACAACTCGCACGGCCCGGCCGTGTCACCCGCCCCGACCATCTCCGCCAGCACGGTCATCACTTCCTCGTGGAGCTGATGCGCCTTCGCCTCGAAAGCATCCGGATCGGCGCGCCGCGCGTCCTGCAACTCCTGGATCGCGTGCTCGAGATGCCCTTCCTCCTCCGAGCCGATCGCGTCGAAGGTCCGCCCCAGCTCGCCGTGCGCCACCTCGGCCACTGCGTGGTACATCGACACGGCGAACGCCTCGAGCATGATTTCCTGAATGAGCAGGCACGCGATGCGATCGCCGTTGCGCACCTGCCTGAGGAAAGCTTCGCGAATGCGATGCCAGTACGGTGCCCGGGGATTCTCAATGACGTCAACGCCGAGGTCACGCGCGGCCTGACGAAAGGCCATGGCGTGACCGCATTCGTTATTGGCGTGCTCCACCGCCTCGATCTGTTCCTCGACGTCATCGTAGAGCTCGACCATGGCGGCGTAGTTCTGCATGCCGATGAGCTCGCCGCTGACTGCCTGGGAGAGAATGTCAGCGAAGACGCTGCGGTACGCTTCGCTGACGGTGTGTTGGAGCTGCGTGGCGACGGGCACCGTGTACCTCCTCGCTTGGTTGCGGCCGTGCCGACCAGGTCATGGCCGCATGGAGAGTGGGCCTGCAGCAACGATCGCTACCATGGGGAGCATTGGATGAGCTGTCAAGGCGAGCATGCGAGCCCAGCCGTAAGCATGCGTGAGAGATGAGCCGTGAGCATGCGCGCGCTAATGCTGCCCGGCTGCGCAACGTGCTGGCGAGCGACACCCGAGTCGTATACTCTACCCGCGCACTCGCACCACTGGGGCGGCCGGAGCAGCGGCGCTCCGGTGCTCCCTTTCCTGCTCCCGCCGCCACGAAACAGCAACCATGTCACCGCGCTCGATACGCCTTCTCCTCCCTTTTTCGCTCTGCTGCGCAATCGCCTCCGCCATCGGTGCACAGACGCCGCTGCCGCGGGCGCCGGGCGCGCACGTCGTCACCATCTCGCCGCCGGGGCACCCGGCAAGTGAGCCCACGATCGCCGTTGATCCGAACGATCCGGCCCATGTCGTTGGCGCATATGGCGGACCGATCGTTGCGTTCTCAACGGACTCGGGACGCAGCTTCACGGTGGCCGATGGCACGAAACCCAGCGACTGGCCCGGCGGTGGCGACGTATCGCTCACGTACGATGATCGCGGCCAGGCCGTTCTCTCCTATCTCACCTTCAACAGACTCGGCGCGGCATCGTACTGGGCGCATCACGCGGGATCAAGCGGCATCTTCGTGCGCCGCTCGCCCGACGGCGGAAAGACCTGGGAGGCGAAGCCCGTCGCCGTGAAGGTCACGCGCGCCGCGGCTGCGCCGGCCACGCAGATGGAGGACATGCCGCGCATCTGGTCCGACGTGCAGCTCCGGAGCCCGTATCGCGGCAACCTCTACATCGCCTGGATCGAGTGGCAGACGAATCAATCCGTGATTCTCTTCTCGCGCTCCACCGACCACGGTGCAACGTGGTCCGCGCCCCTCCGCATCAGCACGCATGCGGGGATGCCGCGCGACGACAACGGGTCGGTGGTGGGCGTGATCGGCACCGTGGGTCCGGACGGCGCGATGTACGTCGTATGGAACGATGGACTGACCATCGCGTTCACCACCTCGCGCGATGGGGGCAGAACGTTCGCGCCATCACGTTCGATCATCGATGTGGGCGCACCGTACTTCGGCGGGGCGACGGGCATCCCGGGCGTGTCGCGTGCCATGGGCTTTCCGCAGATCGGCGTGAGCCCGAAACAGGGCACGCTGTACGTGACGTGGAGCGACTTCCGGAACGGCGACGTCGATGTGTTCCTCTCACGCTCCACCGATCACGGCGCCACCTGGTCGGCGCCGCGTCGCGTGGACGACGATCCCGTGCACGACGGCGCGGACCAGTTCTTCCAGTGGCTCGCCGTGGACGCGGTCACCGGCGCCGTGTACGTGCAGTTCTACGACCGACGCGCGGACTCCACGAATCGCGCCACGCGCGTGACGCTCGCGCGCTCCACCGATGATGCGCAGACGTTCGTGAACTACGACTGGTCGGGCGAGTCGTTCACCGGGCAGAACGCGTTCCTGGGCGACTACATGTGGATGACGGCGTACGCCGGGCACGCGTACGGCATTTGGGCCGAGGCCGTGACGCCGGCTGACAGCGGAGCGGCAGGCGCCGCGGGCGCGGCACGGCGGCGCGGGTCGCCCACCATCGTGCGCGTGGGAACGGCGGACTTCACAGGGAAGCCGTAGCGGATCATGTAGGGCACGCGCAAACCCGCTTGCCATCCCTTTGCGCCGAGCCGATTCTTATGGGTATGCCTCACGCCACCGAACGCTGGACCGCGGAGCGCGTGCGCGCACTGCCGGACGACGGCAATCGCTACGAGCTCGTCTCGGGCGAGCTGGTCGTGACGCCGGCGCCGCGCGGTGTGCACCAGGAAGTGTTGATGGAGCTCATCAGGCGGCTCCAGCCATGGCTGCGCGATCATGCCGTCGGTCGATTGCTGCCCTCTCCCGCCGATCTCACGCTGGGCGAGGACGAGGTGCTGCAGCCCGATCTCTTCGTCTGTCGCACCGCGACGGGCGGGGTTGTGCGCGACTGGCGTGACGTCGCCGCGCTGCTGCTGGTGATCGAAGTGCTCTCGCCGAGCACGGCGCGCTACGACCGGCAGCTCAAGCGGCGCCGCTACCAGCGCGGCGCCGTTCCGGAATACTGGATTGTGGACCCGAACGCGCGACTCATCGAACGGTGGCGTCCCGACAGCGCCGGTCCCGAGGTCATCACGGAGCAAATGCAGTGGGAGCCCGTGCACGGACAGGGCGTTCTGGAGTTCGACGTGGGCGCGCTGTTCGCGGAGTTGTACGGCGAGGCGTAGGCCGCGCTGCCGAGCGCTGCGAATCACCCTACGATCAATGCCCCGCGCGACGTCGTCTACGGCGCGCGGGCAATGACGGTGAGTGGCAGCGTTGCGGTCTGTGCGGATCCGCCACCGTTCCATACCACAGAAATCACCGTGCTGCCCGGCTGCACGGCTCTCACCGTGCCGCCTGTCACCGTCGCCACACGTACATTGTCGCTCGACCACGCGATCCCCAGGGTGAGCGGCGAGTCGCTCGATGAGCACGACCAGTAGGTGCCGCCGAAATAGTCCGTCTGTTGCACCGCGTGCCTCGAAAAAGCCAGAAGTGACACGCTGTCGCCGACCGCCAGCGTGTCATTGAACGCGCCGATCCATTCTCCATAGCCAACGACCGAGATGGAGACGCCGGAGCAGTCCGGCACCTGCGGCTGCCCGGGACCGGTCATGTCAATAAGGTCGCACGATGCCAGGACACTCGTCAGGGCGGTGATGATGATCATGAGTCCCAGAGTTCTGTTCCGCATGGCGACTGCCTCCTCTTCGATACTCCGTGAGCGTTCCGGTGGCGACGCGTATGCTCGTCGCACCGCTGGGCAACACGATCGGAGTTGGAAGAGGGCCGGACGATCAGTCAGATGACGTAGTGGACGATGGAGATGGCGTAGACGCTGGCTAGGACGCACGAGGGGGTGGCTCTCGCCGAGCCGCCCCCTCGTGTCGCGACGCCTACCTTCACGGCATGCGCGAAACTGCTGTCCTGCTAGTGCTCCAGCGGCACTACTTGGCCGTCCTGGTACAATCACCACCAATAGGCGTCGTGGAGATCGGGTAGAAGCGCATCTGCGCGAGCTTCAGACCCGTGTTGTCGTATTCCCAGAAATATCCGGTACCAAGATCGGAGAATAGCGGGACCAGTTGCAGCGTGGTCACCGTGGGATCCGTGCTCACGTTGGCGCATACCTGCAGAAGCTCCTTGCTGACGTTCACGAACTTCTGCCCGCCCGCCACACGTTTGAGACTCACGCTCAGATCGCCGGCGCTGCACCACGTGGTGCCGGTTGAGATTTCCGTGAAGCAACTCGTCATCGTGGCGCTGCCATTCGGCTTGCCCAGGGCTCGCACCCACACCGAGTACGCCAGATTGCCGCTGCCGTCGTCAGGATTCGGGAGCTGGAACGCCGCCGTCCCATCGGTGCCATTCGCATCGAGCACCTGGTAGTCGCCTTCGGTGAGATCGATCTGCGTATTGCCGAACAGATTCACGAAAATGCGGCCACCATTGCCGCCGGTGAAGTTGGTGGAGAGTCCCTTGGGAACACCGATGATGTTGAGATTGTAGTGCGCACCGCTCGGCGCGCCGTTGCCCGTCGTGGCCACCGAAAGACTCGGTTGGCGCGCGGCGCTGAGTGGCGGAGCGGTGGTTTGAGTGTCACAGGCGGCAAGGGAGAGCGCCGCGAGTGTAGTGAGTGTACCGACGATGAGTCCTGCCCGGGTCGAACGCATACGACCTCCTGCGGCTGACTGTTCGGCGGCCCGACTGGCCTGGCGCACGGTGCACACACGACGCGCGGTAGCCTCGTGGCTTTGCGTCCCCGTCTTTCGGCGGGTTTGCCATTACCGCGGGGCCACGTGGCCGCGCGGCGATATGGGGAACACTCGTACCCCGTACGAGGACGACCCGTCAGGCGATGGGTCACAGCCGACTCGCGAGCGTTCCTGGATCGCCTTTTCAGGCATCCGACCCGGGACCTCTACCGCCGCTCCGCCGCATGCCCGGGCCCGTACAGCACCTTCCCCGGCCGCGCCCCGGTCATCTTCCCGTCCGCGATCACCGGTACGCCGTTCACCAGCACCCATTGCATGCCCACCGAAAGCTGATTCGGCTTCTCGAACGTCGCCCTGTCGGCGACCGAATCAGGGTCGAACACTACGAGGTCCGCCCACATCCTCTGCTTGATCACGCCGCGGTCGGTGAGATGCTCCCGCTGTGCCGCCAGCGCGGTGAACTTCCGGATCGCATCGGGGAGCGTGAGCAGATGCTCCTCGCGCACGTACATGCGCAGGATGCGCGGGAACGTCGCATAGGCGCGCGGATGCGGATGCTCCTGTCCCAGAATTCCTTCGGGCGACGTGCCGGAGGCGTCGTTGTCCACCGACACCCACGGCTGCTTGAGCGCGAGCTTCACATCCGGCTCGGCCATGCCGAATACGGCGACGGACGTCTGCGCGTCGTCCTTGACGAGGATGTCGAAGAGCGTATTGATCGCGTCCTCATGCCACATCGCGGCGATCTCATTGAGACGCTTCCCCTGAATGGACAGCAGCGCGGGATTGTCCACGGCGGTGATGAGCACGGCATGCGGGCCGGGGATCTCCTGCCACTCGTTGTCCCACGTGGTGGATGGCGTGAGCATGTCCTTGCGGATGCGTGTGCGCATGGCGGGTTGCTTGAGCCGCTCGACGAGCTTCGCGGTGCCGCCGTCGTGCGCCCATGGCGGCACGAAGGCGGACATGCCGTTCTCCCACGCGGTGTATGCGTACGTATCCGCGGCGATGTCGAGCCCGTTGCGCCGCGCCGAGTCGATGCGCGCAACCACCTGCGGCATCTTTCCCCAGTTGGCCTTGCCCGCGCTCTTGAGGTGAAAGATCTCGACGGGGATGTGCGCCTCGCGCGCGATGCGGAACGTCTCATCCAGCGCGGCCATCTCCGTTTCGCCCTCGCTCCGCATGTGCGTGGCGTAGATGCCGCCGTACTGCGACGCCGTGGCCGCGAGCGCCATCAATTCGTCGGTCTTCGCGTACGGCGCCGGCGGATACTGCAGCGCGGTGGATACGCCGAGTGCCCCTTCGCGCATGGCCTGCGCGACGAGATCCTGCATGCGGTGCAGCTCATCGGGCGTGGGTGTGCGGTCGCCGTAGCCGAGCACCATCTCGCGCACCGACGCTGCGCCCACGTACGTGCCAAGGTTGATGCCGATGCCCTGCTTCTCGAGTCGCGCGAAGTATTCGCCGAGCGTGCGCCAGTCTGCCGTGATGCCATAGTGTTTGTACGTCGGCGCATCCTCGGCGAGCATCGCGCTGTCGAGCGGTGCCACGGACTCGCCCTCGCCGGTGATCTCCGTCGTGATGCCCTGGAAGATCTTGGACGGCAGCCGCGGATCCACGAGTACGGTGAGCTCGGATTGGCCCAGCATGTCGATGAAGCCCGGTGCGATCACCATCTCGTGCGCGTCGATGGTCTGCTTTGCGCTGGCGTGCGCAAGGTCACCGATCGCGGCGATGCGACCGTCGCGCACACCCACGTCGCCCTCGTACCACGGGGAACCGGTACCGTCGATGATGTGGCCGTGCCGGATGATCACATCGTACGACGCGGTACTCTGTGCGACGGCGAGGGTGGGAGCGGCGAACAGGAGCAGGGCGAAGCCGAGGAGCATCGAACGGGGCATGGCCAGTTCCAATTGAAGGGAGTTACGGCTGTGAATGATGGGATGTACGGAATTCCGTCATGCGTGTCTGTCTACGCATGGTGCGCAACCTGCGCTCCTCCGAGCGTGTCGTGGAACAGGGCGAACAGCGTTTCCCAGTGCCGCTCCGCTTCCGCCGCATCGTGCACCGGCGTGTCCGGCGGCACCCAGCCATGCCGCGCGTTGTACGTCTCGATGGTGTGCACGACGCCGGCATCCGTGAGCGCCCGATCGAGCCGCGCCTTCTGCGCGTCGTCGAACCCGTTGTCCTCCTTCGCGCCGCCGATGTAGACGCGCGCCGTGATGCGCGGCGCCAGCAGATGCGGGCTGTCGGGCGCATCGGTGGCGAGGCCGCTCGGGTGATACGACGCGGCGGCCGCCACCTGATCGGGAAAGTGGCCTGAGGCGGCAAACGACATCTGCCCGCCCAGGCAGTATCCGGTCACGCCGATCTTTCCGGCGCGGACGTTGGGCTGTTCGGTCAGGTACGCGAGGAAGGCACTGGTGTCACGCATGATGTTCGCGATGCTCGCCGTGGGCCGCACGCGCGTCATGAAATACTCGCGCTGCACGGGATCGGTGAACAGCGTCTTCGCGTCGAACGACGTGGGCCCGATCCGGTAGAACAGGTCCGGCAGCATCACGTAGTAGCCGGCGCGCGCCATGCGTTCGCCCATCTCGAAGAGCGCCGGCCGGATGCCGATGCCATCCATGTAGAAGAGCACTCCCGGCCACGGGCCATCGCCGTCGCCGGGGCGGAAGATGTGCGTCGGACAGTGACCATCCTGCGTGTCAAGCTGAATCGTGGCGTGTGACATCGTTGTTTTCGGGGGAAGGGAAAGGGGCTGCCCCTGGGGCTGCCCTTTACAGCGCCGGGTGTTTGAGGTGGAAGCCGGTAGCCTGCTGATACGCGTACGCCAGCGCCAGCATCTTCGCTTCGCCAAAGAGGTCGCCGAGAAACGTGAGCGACACCGGCGTGCCGTCCGGATTGAAGCCGTTGGGCACGATCACCGCTGGATGCCCGGTGAGGTTCGTCACCGTGAGCTGGATCCCGCCCGTTGGCGTCACGATCACGTCCACACCGGACATCAGCGTGCGCATGGTCTCCATGGCCTGCGTCCGCACCCGGTTCGCGTTCACGTAGTCCACCGCCGGAATGAAGCGCGCCACGCGAAAGGTGTTCGGCCACGCGCTCGCATCCTGCTGCACCATCTCGCGGTCGCGTCCCGACCGCGTGAGATCATCGAACGCCGCCGCGGCTTCCGCCTGCAGAATGATCGTCATCGCGCGGTACGGGAATTCCGGCAGCTCCACCGGAATGAGATTGACGCCGAGCTTGCGCAACACCTCCAGCGCCGCGTCGTCGAATGCCTTCGTGCGATGGCGCTCGGTCTGGTCGAATGCGCTCTTGAGGTAGCCCACCCGGAGACTCGAGGGCTTCACCGTCGCATCCCAGTTGAACGCCGCGTCGTGTACGGTGCCATCCTTCCCGTCGGGCCCGCGAATCGCATCCAGCACGAGCGCGCAGTCCTCCACGCTCCGGCAAATGGGGCCGAGCTTGTCCATGCTCCACGACAACGCCATGGCGCCGGTGCGCGGTACTCTACCGAAGGTCGGCCGGCACCCGGTGACGCCGCAGCGCGTACTGGGCGACGAGATGGAGCCCAGCGTCTCGCTCCCCACACCGAAGCCCACGAGGCCCGCCGATGTCGCACTTGCCGGCCCAGCGGACGAGCCGCTCGACCCCTGGTCGGGCTTCCAGGGATTGCGCGTCATGCCGCCGAACCAGACATCGCCCATGGCGAGCGCGCCGAGCGAAAGCTTGGCGACGAGCACCGCGCCCGCCGCGTCGAGCCGCTGCACTACCGTAGCGTCTTCTTCGATGGTCTGCGACTCGTACGGCCTGGCGCCCCACGTGGTGGGATATCCCTTCACCGCCAGCAGGTCCTTGGCACCCCATGGGATCCCATGCAACGGGCCGCGATACCGGCCGCGCGCGATCTCCGCGTCCGCATCTCTGGCCTGCGCCAGCGCGCGCTCTTCGGTGAGCGTGATCACGCAGTGCAGCACCGGGTCGTACTGCTTCAAGCGCGCGAGGTACATCGTCGTGAGCTGGGTGGACGTCACCTTTCTCCGGCGCACCAGCTCCGAGAGCTGCGTCACCGGCAGGAACGCGAGTTCGTTGAGGTTCGCCGGCACCGCCGGCATTTCCACCCTGCTGCGCACCATGCGGCGCTGGTGCGTGTCGGGCACCGCGCCCGGCAGCAACGCGTCGAAGTGCACCGCGGGCGCCACCGCATTGGGCAGCGTGACCGCATGCAGTGCCTCGATGAGTTTCTCCTGCGACGTGAGCCCATCGACCATGAGCTGGCGTTCGTCGTCGGGAATCGTGAGGCCCGCGAGCTCTTCGGCGCAGGCGATCGTGGCCGTGGTGATCTCCTCACCGCGCGCGGCATGGGCCCAGAGGAGTCCGGGCAGCAGCGTGCCGCCGAGTCCGATGCTGGCGAAGTAGCCGACAAAGGCGCGCCGGTCGTAGCGGGGGCGTTCGAGGCTGTTGGTCATTGCAAGGGCAGATGATGAGCGGCTGGGCTGGTTTGCTGCCGTGCACGCCGGTTGGGGCGCGTGATGTGCACGGTCGAATCTACGTCCGGCGCGCGCCTCGTCCACACGGACACGGCTGCGCACGGTATGCGTCCATTATCATTCTCAACACCTCCAACGCGCGTCGCACATGCACATCGTTCTCCTCGGCGCCGGCGGCCACGTGGCCCAGCGCATTGCTCGCGAGGCACTCGCCCGCGGCCACCAGGTCACGGCTCTCGTTCGCGATCCCGCATCGTTCCAGTCGTACGACAGCCGGCTCACCGTCGTGCGGGGCGATGCCACGAACGAAGCGGACATTGCTCGAGCCGCCGCGGGTGCAGACGCCATTGTGAACGCTGTGTCGCCACGGCCCAGTCCGAGTGGTCGCCCCGCATCCAGTCTGGTGGCGGTGGCGCACGCCGTGATCGCCGGCGCACGACAGGCCGGGGTGAAGCGCGTGGTGATCGTTGGCGGCGCGGGCAGCCTGGAAGTTGGGCCGGGCAGGCGGCGCATGGACCAGTCTGATTTTCCGGCTGCCTACAAGCCGGAATCAGCGGCGCAGGCGGACGCGCTCGCGGTGTACCGGAGCGAGGCCGGTGGGCTCGACTGGACCTACATCAGTCCCGCGGATGTGATCGAACCGGGCGAGCGTACGGGAACGTTTCGGACCGGAGGCGACCAGATGCTGTTCGACAGGAATGGCCGGAGCGTCATCAGCTTCGAGGACTACGCCGTAGCGCTCGTGAACGAGCTCGAGAAACCGGCACACATCGGACAGCGCATGACAGTGGCGTACTGACCCCTTCCGCTGGCGCGCTGCCCCCTGTGCGAACTCAGCGCTCGCACCCGCTCACGGACCGGACGTGCCCCCCGCCGTGAACAGGCCGGCCGGCAGCGGCGGGTTGGCCTTGATGTCGCGATACTCTTCGCGCTGCACCAGCTTGCCGCCCGAGTACGACTCGACAGTCGGCGCGATCCACCCGCCGCCCAGGCGCTGATAGTCGTCGAAGCGCGTGTCATCCATTTTCGTGGAGTCGGCGCGCGACGGCTCGAGCAGCCGCACGAAGAGCAGCCGCTCCCTGTCCACCCAGAACTGCTTGGAGTGCAGATCGCCGGCGTTGGCGCCCACCACGTATACCTTGCGCCCCTTCCACGTGTCCTCGTGCACCGGCGCGAGGTTGAATCCCTCGGCGCGCAGCACCTCCATCGTGCGTTCGGGCGACTGGCCGTATACGTCGAAGCCGAGGATGAGGAGCGGATTGCGTCCCGCGACGCGACGCAGCACGCTGTCACCCCGCGTGACGACAATGCTGTCGTTGGCGAAGATGATGGAGCGGCCGCCGGGACGCGGCGCGATGTCAATGCGCAGGCGGCCCGGCACGGCCGCGGACTCGTACCAGGTTTCCACGACCATCGTGTCGGCGGGCGTGCGGCGTGTGGTCTTCTGCGTGAACGTCAGCGTGTGGTACCACGTGCTCTGGTACCTGTCGTGCATGGCGCGCACGACCTGATCGCCGGAGGTGATTGTCTGCGCGGCGGCGGCGGCGCCGTTTGGCAGAATGCATGCGGCTGCGGCGGCGAAGGCGATCGCGAGGGAGCAGAACGGTCTCAGGTTCATACGTGCACCACGGGTGGAAGTCTCATAGGGACTCCTATGGTACCTCCTGCGCCGCATGCCGACAAGCAGTGACTGAGCGATCGAGCGAGCCGGAAATGCGTTCGCCGTGCTCCGCCCCGTCAGTAGTACGAGAACACCGATCGTGTCTGGAAGCGGTGTCCTGCATCCGGTCCGTTCGTGAACACCAGGTCTCCGTTCTTCGTCAGCGGACGATTACGCTCGTCGTACGTATAGGTATAGTCGACCATGTAGTTGACCCCGTCCCCGGTGAAGCTCTCCCGTGCCGGGTTGCCTTTCTGGAGCCGGACGCCTGTCAACAGAACCAGGTGATCGAAGAACTCGTTGTGGATCAGGCTGAAGCCGTCCACGTTGATCTTGCCATCGTATTGCTCGAAGCGATCGACGGTCGTCGTCTCATCCTGCCGCCCCTCGATCAGCGGGCGGTGATCGGCGATCTCCATGAGGTTCCCGTCGGGGTAGTACGCGAATGACATCGTCTTGTCGATGATGAAACCGGGATCGACCCTCCGCGCGCGCTCCAACCGGGTGAGCCGCTCTCCGTCGTACGACAAGCTGACAATCGCGTACACCAGCCCGTTCGAGTCGACATATTCGATCAGGCTGACTCGACCGGCCTGGTCGTACGAGTACACCAGCCGGTCGCGGTTCCCCGCCGTGTTGTTCTCCATCTCCTGAATCCTGTCGCCCTCGTATCTCACGTCGTACATCGTGAACCCCGAAGCAAAGGACGCGACCCGGACCCGGCCTGTCGCGTCGTACTCGAAGTGGTAGTACGGCGAAGGAAGATTCGGGACGACGATGTCCTTCAGCAGCGCCGCGGGCGCCGGCGGAACTGGCGGTTCCGGGGCGGTTGCGTCAGGCCCGCCGCTGCAGGCGAGAACAGCCGCGACAAGGATCACACTCGACGAGATGTAGAGACGCAGGGTGGTCATGACGAAGAGGGGTGACAACTTCACAGGAGGACAACGCTGTGAAGGAACCACGGAGGGGCGTGCACCGTTCCCGGATAATTGCGGTCAGGGATCAAAGGGGTCAGAGTCGATCGCTCCACGCCCCACTACCCCGCCCTTGGGAATGGGCAATCGGGAATGGGGAATCGTGGGAATGGGAAATCGGCCTCCCCATTCCCCATTCCCACGACTCCCCATTCCCGATTGCCGATTCCCGTCAGCACTTCAATCGACTCTGACCCCATTGATCCCTGACCCCACTTATCCTGAGCTACGACTCGTCGTCGTCGGAGGCGGAGAGACCGGTGCAGACGATTCCGCCGCAGAGGCGTTGAAGAATCGGCGTTGGCATCCATGATCGTCCCAGGAGCACGCGCCATCCGCCGACCTCGCGCTCGTACTCGGCTGCATGGGGCACGCCGCGAGCTTGCCAGATGCGCACAGGGACGTCCCGCCACGCTTGGCCGGTGCAACGATTCTCAGCTGGCAGGCGGCAACCAATCGATATCCAGATATGCCTGCGGACCGAGTCGCAACCACGACGAGCCAACGAAGAAGTGCGTCGCGTCTGTGCCGAGACGATCGATGAGCGGGACCAGATCGGACGTACTCTGAGCGGCGCCCCACATCGGACCGTCGCCCGCGAGGACAAGCGATCGGCGGGCCACCCAAGTGGCCAGAAGCTCGCGCCCGATGCGGAGCACTTCCTCGTCGGCGGCAGCCGGATGATGGTGGCGGACGAATGCGAACATCTCGTGCAGCGAGTGATCATCGCCTGCGAGGTCACCGAGAAGATCCGTCTCGAGCGCTGTGAGGTGCATCGACCCCCGTTCGCTACCTGACTCCTCATGAGAGAACGACAGCGTCCGCTGTCAACCTCATTGCATCCTTACGCCGATCGGCGTCGCGGCGATCTCCATGGTTTGATCCGACGGAGTGTCGCAGCGAGCGCTTCCTCCGCTACCTCGGTATCGAATGCGGCCTGGGCACGCAGCCAATATCCGTTTGACAGTCCGAAAAACCTGCACAACCGCAAGTCTGTGTCAGCCGTGATCGCTCGGCGACCCGCCGCGATTTCTCCAATGCGCTGGGCCGGCACACCGATCTCTTTCGCCACGCGATACTGAGTAATCCCCATCGGGCGGAGGAACTCCTCGACCAGCAATTCTCCGGGTGTTACAGGCTTGAGTTTCGGCATCTCCACGACCTCAGTGATAGTCGACGATCTCGACGTCCGCCGCACCTGCAGCAGTCCACCGAAAGCAGATCCGATATTGATCGTTCACCCGGATGCTATACTGTCCCGCGCGGTCGCCTTTGAGCGCTTCGAGGCGGTTCCCGGGTGGCACGCGAAGGTCGTCCATGCGCCCAGCAATTTGCAGCTGACGCAGCTTCCGTCGCGCAATGCGCTGAATGCTGTTGATCGCGACGATCATGCTCCTTCCCGTGCATCATGGATTCAATGTCCATTCATGGAGTCGGCCCAATGCCAGCTTCACCGACGAGCGCCGACTGCCCACGCGCGGAGATGATCGAACTGCGCTATGCTTGCGAGGCTCCCGCATGGAAGCATCATCACACTCGTCCGGTGCATCGATTCATGCGTTCGCCGGCGGGACTCACGATTTGCCGGAAGGCCTGGGGAAATACGCTACACCGGGCAAGCCGTCGAAGTCTTCATCTTGCGTCCAGACTACTCCACCCACGGCCTGGGCCGTCGCGTAAACGATACTGTCCGCCAGGGGCAGCTTATGCTCGACCCCGGCTTTGGCTGAGGCGAGGGCCAGCGTCGCGTCGAGGTCGACGACCCGTCCCTGCTGCATGAGCGCGACCGCCTGCAGGGCGTCGCTCTCGCCGCGCTGTCGCAGCACGACCTTGAAGACCTCGAGCAGGCAGACCGAGGGGACCACCAGGCGCTCGACCGCCTCGACAGCGCCGGCAAAGTGCTTCGCCCCGGCCGCGTCGGCGAAGTATGCGAGCCACGCCGAGGAGTCGACGACGTTCGGACCGGCTCGTCTGGATGGCGCACTCACACGCGGTCGCGCTCTCGCCGGACCGTCGTATCGATCCCCCGCAGGAACCCACGCATGCGCTTGAGCGGCTGGACGGGGATGAACTCGATCCGGTTCTCGTAGGCCACCGCCCGGACCTTCTGCCCGGGCGCGAGGCCGAGCTGTTCCCGGATCGCGCGCGGGATGACGACCTGGAATTTCGGGGAGATGGTCACAGTGTCCACCGGGGCCTCGATCGATAGGGAAACAGTATTACGATATGCAATCTATCTGCAATACGAGATACGGGCCAGTGGCCTCGTGGCGAGTCGACGCGGCGTTCACCGGCGAGTGTCTCCAGGCCAGGCCCGATGATGTTCGTGTCACATCGCACTTGCCAGAAACTGAAATCGTTGTCTAGTCGCGCTCGTCCGGCGCAATGTCTCGTTGGGCTGGCTATGGAACGATCCTGATTCTCACCGCCGTCCCGTCGGGTAGATCCCGCAACTGGCGATGCACATCCCCGGTCAAGGAAGCGTGCTCCGTCACTGGCAGTCGGTAGCGATTCTCGGCGGCGTAGGAGCCGCCCAGGTTGGGCAGTGTCGTGAACCCCGGACACTCGCTCGCTCCCAAGGCACCGTGACGCGCCTCGAAGACGCGCACCACCAGCAGCCTGGCGTGCACCTGATCCCCGAGCGAACCTGCAAAGCGTTCAGTTAACTGTGGCGCAGTCAGGCGCCACACTCAATACCGATGCCTTGTCAGGGCCAGCGTTCGTTACCTCGCATCGGAGACCGAGGTCGCCCGTGACCCCACGGCGGTAAGCCCACTGTCAATGCGGCGTAATCACCCGGGACGGCGACGACGGTGGGGGGACACTGGCCTGTTGAAGCCGGTCCCGCTCGGCAAGCAGTTTGGTGGTATAACGCTGTCCCTCACCGAGCCGTTCGATCTCGATTGCAACGGCTTCCAGGGCGCTCTCGATTCGTTCGAGGCGCGCGTCCTGGCCAAACGAGTCCGGTCGGACCTCTGGTCTGGGGCGACTGAGCCACTTGCCCCAACCGTAGATGGCGGCCCAAAAGGCGATCGCTCCCGCAAGTGAGCTGCCAATTATGACGGCGGCCTTCCCATCGATCATTTGTCTCTCCCAGGAGAGGTGAGAGTATCTCTACGCAGCCCATTCCGTAACGTTTCATCAGGCTCGTTCGGGGGCGGAACGCTGCCTTTAGGTCGAGCGCACGGTCGCCACGGTCTTACAGCTCCATCAGGTCCCTCCCAACAATGACGGGGCCATTGAAGTGCTTGCGCGCCGCCTCGCTCCACATCGCCTCGGTGACCGCCGGGTCCTCGCTCGGGATGAGGTGCGAGAGCACCAGCGTGCCCACCTGCGCCTCCGCGGCTACGCGGCCGGCCTCCTCCGCCGTCGTGTGGTGCGAGAGGATGCTGCGCCGCAGATCCGACGCGTTGGGCACGTTCGCGACGAGCCGGCCGACGGCCGCCGCATCGAACAGCGCCTCGTGCACCAGGACGTCCGCGTTCCGCGCGAGAGCCACCAGGTTCTCGCTGGGCGTGGTATCACCGGAGACAACGATCGAGCGGTGCGCGGTGTCGAACCGGTACGCGAACGCGGGGACCATCGGCGGATGGTGCACGAGGGCCGCGGTCACGCGGACGTTCTCGTCGTGCAT
>Ga0207661_10000525_pt1 | contig 24741 bp, 23 predicted proteins | sample KBSC713LmetaG_FD_184337 | JGI IMG/M metagenome (GOLD analysis project Ga0207661, IMG submission 184337) | Corn rhizosphere microbial communities from Kellogg Biological Station, Michigan, USA - KBS C7.1-3L metaG (SPAdes) (version 2) | ecosystem: Host-associated > Plants > Roots > Rhizosphere ...
CGCTCAAGACATTGCTCACGAGGACGGAGGATAGCTTCCCCGCGTCCTGGTCAATGTCCTAAATCACGATTTCAACTGGCCGGTTTTGAGGTGTCCCCGACTGGCCGGTTTTGGGTGTCCCCCGAGGATTATCTACTTGACAACATCTCGAAATGAACACCACAATATCTTGTGGGTTGGAGATTCAGGGCATGAAAGCGATGAAAATCTCGGGGACATTCGGGGGCGGATACATAGTGGCTCCGACTGACGGGCAGGATGGACCTTGGGCATTCGGGTCCGATTCGGAATTGCAGGAATTTTTGGGGGAGCACGGCATGGCTGAAGGGGATATTAGTGCCGCAATCCGGCAGCTGAACGCTCGTACGCCGCGCGAGATTATTGTTTACGTTTCGCGGTAGGTGACTGCTTGGCCTTCGGCTCCCGCTTGCGCGGTATATCGCTCATCGGCGTAGGGGGCGTGTTCAGGAGGGCGCGGATCGCGGCCTCGAACTTGTCCTTCGGGACTTTGAGGGATTCGGATTTCACGCGGGCACCCGACCTGATTCGATTCTGATTTTCATGGCCTGTTCTGATACCTGAAACATCGCCGCGAGTTCAGCGACGGGCTTCTCAATGACAGGCATGAGCAGATGCCAAGGCATAAGCAGGTCCGCTGCAAATGCGTTTGCTTGTGCCTCTATTGGAGAGGATAGGCCGCTTCTGTACAGAGCATCATCAACCAATTCAGTAGCGAACAGCCCGCGATGTAGAAGGAAGTGTGCGATTTCGTGGGCAACCGTAAACCGTTTTCTGACGAGCGGGTCTTGTGCCCGCACCACGATGTTGTACTGCTGCTGGCCTAAGGGATTGCTTCGGTCGCGAAACAGTTTCCCTGCAATCTCGGGCGGGAGCTGACTCGATTCCCAGACCTTCAGGCCGAGCACCTTTGCAATGCCGGTGACATCAACAGGAGCGCTGTCCTGAAGGCGTCGAAGGAACTCTTGAACCTGCTTATCGAGTTTCATGGCTTTTCATCCGGCAATTCTTCGGCTATTCGTTCGCTCGGGACATCTCCGGTCCCTGCCGTTTGAGGAAATGCCGCTGCGTACAATCCAGCAATGAGATCCGGCGGCATCTCCTCGCGAACCACGTCCCGCACGACGGGCCGCAATTGCTCTTTTATTGTAGCGCCCAGGGTTTCGTTGTGCTGATCCATTGCCGCCTTAATGCTGGCGTCTACAGCCGCCCTGGCCGCCGTGGACGCCTCTTCCTTGATATTGCTATACCCCCAGACCGCTACGACGCCGATAATCCCAGCGAATAGCGCAAACGCTACCGTCAGGCCGGTAAGGAGGATGGCTATCAACTCGGCATATGAGACTTTCGGCTGTTCAACGATCGCTCCGGGGAGAATGCGGCGCCACTCCCAGAGGGCAATCGGAGCCGCAACGCAGAAGATACTCAGCGCAAGGAGTTTCAGGTACTTCAGCACGGAATACGCATCGTACCCGAAATGTTCTGGGAAGTATAGGGTGGTACGATTCGAGAGGAGGGCGGGGGGATCGGACCCCAATGCCCGGACAGACATTTGCGGTTTATAAGACCGCTCCTAGCGCCAGCTAGACGCCCTCCACAAACTTCCTTTTAGACGTCTCCGCCTTCCTCGTCCTCAAATAGATTTCCCTGCGAATGGTCCCCGTAGGCGCGCTCATACAGGGTTGTGAACACCCGTTTATTAGGAGAGGCGCGGAGGAGTGCCATGACTCCAGAGAGCTGCGCCTTGAAGTGCTCAAGCCCAATTCCACTTGTCAGAAACGTGTGGTGCCTGTGCTTCCGCTGCCACTTTTGGTCAGCCGGATTCATCTCGTCCAGTTTGGGGAGGATAACCGGAGGCAGTGCTTGGTACAGCAACTTTCGCGTCAGCTTCCCGGCATATCTTGGGCCACGCTGAGAACTCGGGTCCCAACCCCAAACCCGATACAACTCGCGGGTGAACTCGCGCGGGATGGTCTTGACCCATGGTCGGTGTTCTGGAAGAACGTAGGCCTCTAGTATTTGCTGAAGTTCATCGTGTGCTCGATCCTGCTGGTGTCCTGTCGCCTCGTCAACAAGCGCGATCATGCCGATCTTTGGCAGAGCAGCTAGCAGCTTCTTGGCGACTTGCGCGATGTGCTTCTGCGCCTCCCTCAGTTTCGCGGCTTTGTCTGCTTTGACATAAACATCCAAAATTCCAGGGAACGCGGTTGCGTCACAGCCATACGCTAGCCCTTTATGCCCACCCGTTAGAGGCTTATAAACAATGGGTTTCGTCGACGTATCTAACTCTTCTGAAATGAACGGCTTGAGGTTCTTCGCTCGCATAAAAGCGGGCTTTTCGTCGACAGATGCTCCCTCGCCTCCTTTGGCCGTTCGTGAGCGTCCCAACGCGAGCAGGACGCCTTGTTGCGTCAGGACTCGCTGTCCATTATCCAAAACAGCGCACGGCATAACGGTATCGCCGATTCTGATTTGGCCCTCTTTTACGGCCCACGGTATTTTGCTCATTTAGAAAATCCTCTCTGCCCGTCGTGAAATCTCAAGCACGAGGGCACGATCTTCGGGAACGGACATCGCCCGACGGATTATTTGTCGCATACGTCCTGCGGTGTTTCTATTAACAGCAAGCCGTGATGCCAGTGCCTCCACTGTTGGAAGCGCGGTAGATGACACTATGATGCGGATCGCCGAGAACCATTTCCTCAGCGGTATTCGCGTTCGGTGGAATGGTGTTCCCGCTGTTACGCTGAAACTTGTATTACAGACATTGCAGTGGTGTCGCGACTCGGCATGTATTCGACTACTAGCGCATCGCCTGCAATATGGGCATCGCGGCTTGCCCTGCCATCTGATTTTCTCTAAGGCGTCGATTCCGCCGTCCACAATTCAAAGATATTCCCAAAGCGGACGTACGTACACTGCCGCCAAATAGGCGAGCTTAGATTCTCTACCGCCAGCTAGGCAGAGAACCTAGAACGGCTCTCCGTCCAGTTCGACTTCCGGCCCGCTGTCCGTCTCGCCTTCGAGCGGCTGGATCAGCGTGGCATACGGCAGAGCGGAGCCTATCACGAGCGCGGCGATCACGAGCGTGAATATGTCCTGCGACTTCCGGTGGTTCCACTTGAACTGAAACTCCGTGAGGTAGCGGTCCAGATGCTTGACGCTGATCTGATGGAAGCTGCCTATCACGCCACGCTTCAGAAGTCCCCAGTAGCCGTCAATCGTCCCGGTGTGAACGTCGCCGCGAACCCATTCCTTCGCGGAGTGGTTCACTATTTCGTGCTTCTGAATGTTCGACGGCATCCGCTCGTATAGGCGGGAATCGTCAGTGTAGAGCGCATCGGCTTCGATGGAGATCGTGTCCTCTAGTTTCCCGATGACCTTGTAGCGGTTGACCGGATTCGTAACGTGCCACGTCTTTGCGCGTCCGTCCCGTTCCACGATCCCGAATACCGGCTCTTTCTCGTACTTGCCACGCTTGCGGCGCTTGTCGTACTTCTTCGAGCCCATGTAGGTTTCGTCGGCTTCGACCGTGCCAGCAAGCGGCGTTTCGTCGGCAAGCTCAATCAGGCCCATCGCTTTGCGAATCCGCATTGCGAGGTACCAGCTCGTCTTGTAGGCCGTGCCGAGATCCCGCTTCAACTGGAGCGCGCTAACGCCCTTCTTCGCGTTCACCATTAGCGCGACCGCATGGAACCACTTGTCTAGCGGCAGGTGCGTATCGTTGAAGATCGTTCCTTCGATGACGCTGAACTGCTTTTTGCAATCGCGGCAGACATAGAGGATTCGGGCCGGAACCGGCTTCACTTCGAGGGCGCCAGTCTTGGGATTTTTGCGGGTGCGGGTGCTTTCATTCTTGACGTACTTCGAGACTTTCTTGCTATTGCAGTGGACGCACTCGACGCCTTCGGGCCAGCGCATCTGTTCCAAAAAGTCGTTGCAGGCTTCAGGAGTGGCGAACTTTTTTGCAACGTCTATTAGGTTCATATGCGGCCTCTAGATGTAGTATGCCGCTTCCCCCAATTGTTGTCAAGTAGATAATCACGAAACGAACCGAATCCCATTTCCGAACAGCTATAAAAACACGAGATACCAAACGAACCCAATCCCAATTCCGAACATGGTCTTACCTATGCCGCTCGATCTGTGCCAACGCCGGCACTAACTCCGGCGTAAACCAGCCGGACTGCCGGCCGGTGATCCGCATCCTCGACCAGTCATACGCGAAGTGGCTGCCGCAGTCCAGGCAAACCACATACGTCTCTTTCCCCGACCCATGCGACCGCAGCGTCATCGGGAACGTCTTGCGCCGGTGGGCGCAGCCGCAGCACCAATCGATCGCACTTGCGAACAACTTTATGAGTTTCACTTTACGACGCCCGAATCTGCCGGTACTCCGGCTGCCACATCGCGTCCTGCACCTGCTGGACGATGTCGCTCATCTCGGCTTCCGCCAGCCCCTCCGCGTCCGCCGCCTCCGCCACCGCCACCGCCACCGTCGCCGATACACTGCGCAGATCGTCGATATGCGGCAGGAGCGATGCGCCGGGTTGCCGCACCGTGACCAGGCTCGACACCGCGCTCGCCGCCGCCGCGAACATGCCGTCGCTGATCTTCCGGGCCCGCGACACGATCGCCCCCAGGACCAGTCCCGGGTACAGCATGGCGTTGTTCACCTGCCCCACCGCGTACGTGACGCCCTTATGCGTGAAGGGGAAGAACGGACTGCCGGTCGCGATCAGCGCGCGCCCGTCCGTCCACGCGATCAGATCCACCGGACTCGCCTCCGCCCGCGCCCGCGGATTCGAAAGCGGGAACACGATCGGCCGCTCCGTGTGCGCCGCCATGTCCCGCACGATCGCCTCCGTGAAACTGCCCGACACGGTCGACGCCCCGATCAACATCGTGGGCCGCACCCGGCGCACCACCTCCGCCAGACCGACGCCGCCCCCGGCTTCGCGCTTCCATCCTTTGCTCTCGCTGGCCGGCCGCGCGTATGCCACCTGATAATCGCGCAGCGCCTCGCCCATATCCGCGGTCAACAGGCCCTGCCGGTCGACGCACCAGAAACGCCGCGTCGCCTCCTCCGCGGACAAGCCGTCGCGCACCATCGCGTCGCACATCTGGTCCGCGATGCCGATTCCCGCCGTGCCCGCTCCGAAGATCACGATCCGCTGATGCCGCAGCGGCGTTCCGCAAACCCGCACCGCCGAGATCGCCGCCGCCAGCGTGATCGCGCCCGTGCCCTGCATATCGTCGTTGAACGTGCAGATCCGGTCGCGATACCGCTCCAGAATCCGTCGTCCATTGCCCGGAGCGAAATCCTCCCACTGCAACAGCGCCTTCGGAAACAGCTTGGTCGCGGCCTTCACGTACGCGTCGATGAACGCGTCGTACCGCTCCCCGCGAATCCGCGTGTGCCGGTTGCCCACATACATCGGGTCGCTCAGCAGACTCTCCCGGTTGGTGCCGACGTCCAGCATCACCGGGATCACCCGCGCCGGATCGATCCCGCCCGCCGCCGTATAAATCGCCAGCTTGCCCACCGACACGTCGATGCCGTTCACTCCCCAGTCGCCGATGCCCAGGAGTTGCTCGGCGTCCGTGGCCAGAATCAGGTCGATATCGTCCGGCCGCGCTGCGATACTCGCGAAGGCTTCTTCGATCGAGTCCGGCGCGTCGATCGACAGATACAGTCCGCGCGGACGGCGATGCTCCGAGAGGATCTGCTCCCGCTCCGTCCCGACCGTCAGCTCGTTCACCACCGGGATCATCTCCCGGAGGTGTTCGGAAAACAACCGGTAGAACAGGACCTCGTTGCGGTCGTGGAGCCCGCTCAAATACGTGTTCCGGCTCAACAGGTCCGGCAGCCGCTCGTATTGCAGATAGGCGCTCTTGACCTGCGTCTCCAGAGTGCTGATGTCCGGCGGCAGCAGCCCGATCAACCCCAGCGCCTTGCGCTCCTCCGCGGTGAACGCCGTTCCTTTATTCAGCAGCGGCGAGTTGAGCACCGCCAACCCGCGAACTTTCGTCTCGTAGCAGCTCACGCCGCCGGGCCGGCGCTTTGTCGCGGGCGCCAATATCGGAATCACTCTCTGTCGCATGATGGCCTCTTATGTCTAAATCGGATAAAGCACTTGGGTATCCAGCGGCCGGAACGGCGGGAAATGCTCGCAGGCGCGGGGTTGGTGGATGGGATCGTGACGGCGTGGCGTCACTCGACCATATACGGCCAACGCCGGAACCGCAGCCTGTGGGGCTCCGGTTCCGGCGTTGGGTCGTGCTCAATCGGCCGCTGCCTACTTGCGGCGGTCGTAATCCCGGTTCCTCTTCTCATTGCCGCGATCCCATCGGTGATCGTGGTTTACCTGGCCGCGTTCGCCTTCCCAATAGCCGTCGTGGTACATGCTGCCATCGTGCGTAGGCGCTACCCAGTGTGCTCCGGAGTAAGCGGGGCGCGTCCAGTAGCCATCGTGCCATTTATAGTGGTTGCCCACCGGATACCAGTAGCCTGCCACCCAGGTGTAGTCGGCGCCGGGACTCCGCGGCTGCACGCGAACCACCCGCATCGGCGGTGGCGCGCCGATGCGTACTCCGATCGAAACCTGAGCGAACATCGCTCCCACGCCCAACAGCGCCAGCACCATCAATTTTGTTTTCACGATTCAATCCTTTTCTGTAACTGCGCCGCTACTGGAGCACGTTGGTGGCCGCTCGCCGCGGATGGCCTTCCGAATGCCTTACCCACCGCGCATCGAAAGGACAGCACACATGAACTGGGATCAAATCGAAGGCCAGTGGAAGCAGTTCTCTGGCTCGGCCCGAGAGAAGTGGGGCAAGCTCACCGACGACGACATTCAGACGCTCACCGGCAAGAAGGATCAGTTGGTCGGCAAGATCCAGGAACGCTACGGCATTGCCACCGCGGAAGCCGAGAAGCAGGCCGACGCCTGGTCGCACGCCCAGCAAACCACCAAGCTCTAAAGTCCAACAGAGCCGCGCACGAAGTAAGCGGTTGCCTCTTTCTACGCTTACTGCGTGCGCGTCTCTGTTTCCACCTGAAACAAGTTGCGTTCGCGGATCAGCTTGGCGACCTCCGGCGGCACCATCGTCTCCCACGACGGATCGCCCGACTGCAACTTACTCAACACCTCCTGCGGCCGGATGTGCAGTTGCGTCGAGTCGAACTCCTCGATGGCTACGATCCCGCCGCGGTCCAGAAGATATTGGTACAGGCTTCGCTGCCGCGGGTCGATGTCCACCGATTCGACCGTCTCCACCGGCCCGTCTGCCGTCTCCCGCGTCGGATACACGAGCAGTTTGACGTTCCCCTGGAAGAGCCGCCCCATGCCCTCCAGAATCCCGCCCGGCAGGTCCGCGTAATACTCCTCCATGAAGATCTCCCGCAGCGTGGGGATGCCGACCGCCATCGCGATGCAGTTCTGCGTCGCCTTCCGCAGATAGCTCGTGACCTCGTCGAACCGCGTGTGGTTCGAGACCATCACCATCATGCCGAGAGCGCCCAACAGGTCCACGCGCGCCAGGAAGTCCTTCGGATCCACCTGCCGCGTCGTGCTGAGATTGTTCAACGTCATCTCCATCACGAGCACCGGCGGCTGTCCTCCGGTCGCGCCCTGCGCCGCCAGTTGCTTCTGCGCCTGCAGCAACATGTCCAACGTCAGCTTGGTGATCGGGTAGAAGCTGCCGCGCTCGATCAGGACCGGCTTCCCATACAGCACCTCGGAGGGCTGCACCACGTCCCCCGCGGCCGTGAACAGCGCGGCATCCGTCAACTGGCTCTCCACCAGTTGCAGGCTCATCAGCCGGTTATCGACCTTCGAGAACGCCGGCCCCGAGAATCGGATCATGTCGATCTCGGCCCGGCGCCGGTTCAGCCCATCCATCAGCGACCCGATCACCACCTTCGGCTCGCAATCGCAGTAGAAGGCGCCGTAGATCAGGTTGACGCCCAGAATCCCGAGCGCCTCCTGTTCCAGGACCGATTCGGAATCGTTGATGGCGGCGTGGATGATGATCTCCGACGGCTCTTCGCCGGGATGGTTCTGAAAGCGGATTCCCAGCCACCCCTGCCCGAGCCGGTGCTGCGACACCGACCGCGTGGCCACCGTATCCGCGAAAACGAACAGCGCATCGTGTTGCGGCGCGCGCCCCGCCTGCCGTTTCTGCAGGGCGACGAATTCCGTGGCGAGCATCGCCTCCAGCCGCGCCCGGCTTACATAACGATCGGTCTTGCCATACAGCGAATCGCTGACGGCCATGTCGTAAGCCGAGATCGACTTGGCAACCGTCCCCGCCGCCCGTCCGACATGGAAGAACCAGCGCGCGACCTCCTGGCCGGCCCCGATCTCGGCAAAGGTGCCGAACTTCTTCAGGTCCAGGTTAATCTGCAGCGCCTTCTGCGCCGTGCTGAGTACTTGCTCCATCTTGAGCCCCATTGTCTTACACCGCCGCTGCGACAGGACGCGCGACCGCCTCCATCGCCGCCGCCAGCGTGGTAACCAGCACCTCCGGCCGCGGCGCGTGGAACCGTTCCATGGCCCGCTCCGTGTCGCCGGCGAAGCCCCAGACCCCGACCACGATCCGGTTCTTCGGAAAGCGGATCCGCAACTGGTGGCTCAGCGTTCGGGCGCTCGCGAAGGCAAAGGGCGGCAGCGCCGAGATGCAGAAGACGTCGTCAGGCGTCGGCTGCACCACCGCCAGATCCTGCAGGCGCGGATCGCGCGCGAACGGCAGCACCGCATAGCCGGAGTGCTCGAGCAGCAGCGCCAACATGGCGGCCGTCACTTCGTCGGCTTCGTCGCTCGCCGGGAGGCAGAAGATGCGCCCTTCGGGCCGATCCACCTGGATCTCCGAGGCGTGCTTCTCTGCGAGTTCCGTCAGCATCTCCCGGACACTCAGAAAGAAGAACTCTTCGCGCGCCGGGTCGAGCTCTCCTTTATGCCGGTCGTGTTCAGCCAAGGTGATCGCCGGGACCAGCACCGAGTCGCAGAGCTGCAGCATGGAGTGATCCGCCAGGTAGAGGTCGATCACGCTTCTCGCCTCCTGATCGTCCATCGCCAACAGCCGCTGATAGAACTGCGCCTGCTCCACCAGCGACGGCTCGTCGCCGAGCAGCGTATGCAGAAACGAGAACTGCGGGACGTAGCGCCCCAGCACCACGACGCACACCGTCAGCGGCGTCGAGAGGATCAGGCCGGGCGGTCCCCACATCACCGTCCAGAAGACAGTCGTCAGGATCAGCGCCAGCGACGAGACGCCCGTGTGGGCGCCGTACAACCAGGGCTCCACCAGGCTGCCGGTGATCAGCTCCATCACGGCGAACAGCGCGAACACCAGCGCGGGCGGCATCCAATGGTCGAACACCGCGAGCGACAACAGAAGCGGCAGAGAGCAGCCGATCATCGGTCCGACGTACGGCACGATCCGCAGGATGCCCGCGACCGTGCCCCACAAGACCGCATACGGGACGCCGATGAAATACAGCCCCGTGCCGCAGACCGCGCCGAAGCCCGCGTTGACCAGCAGTTGCAGCAACAGGTAGCGGCCGACGCGATGCGTGGCGTCGTCGAGCGCCTGCGTCATGACATTGAGCTGGCTGACGCCGACTAGCCGGAACAGCCGGTTCCGCAAGTCGTTGTGTCCCACCATGAGAAACAGGCTGAAGAGCAGGACCATGCCGAAGACGCCGGCCGGACCGAGGAACGGCTGAATCACCCCGCGCATGTACTCCAGTTCGTTGGCGGGCTCTTGCACCACCTGGACCGGCAGCGGTTTGGCCGTGGGACTGGCGGCGCGGCGTCCCGCACGATCGGCCGCGGTCGCAGGAGCTGCAACCGGCGGGGCGTTCGCCAGTTCGCTGCCGAGCTGCTTCATGCTGGCGCTGGCGCGTCCGAATGCCCCCGTCCCGGGCGCCCGCCACGAGACCAGTTTCTGATTGATGTTCTGCTGGTACTCCGGGAGCTGATTGGCGACGGCCACCAGTTCGTTGAAGATGACCCAGCCGATGGCGCCGGCGCCGGTCATCGCCAACACCATGACCAGCAGCGCCGCGGGTAAGCGTCCTATCCGCAGCTTCTGCAGGAGCGCGATGGCCGGCGTGAGGATCAGCGAGAGCGTCACGGCAAAGGCCAGCGGGATGAGAATCTCCCGCGCCAGATAGAGCACGGCCACCACGGCAACCAGAATGGCGATGTTCCGGACGGCGGAAGAGGCTGGAGATTTCGTGGGTCGAAGCATGGAGAAGAGTCGCTTACCTGAAGCACACGACGGGCCCATCCGCCGCCGCCAGCCCGCAATGGCGCTCGGCGTGCCACGCTCTTCCGTCCGGGAAAAGAGGAAATCGAATGTCGTTCGGAATCTACGTAGTCGGTTATTTGATCGTAATCGGCGGCCTGACGTATGCCGCCGCGCTGATGAAGGTGCCGACCCATTGGATCGTCACCGGCGCCATCGTGCTGGTCGGGCTCGGGATCGTCTCCGGCGTGAAAGCGACACGGCAGAAGGACTCCGCAAATTGACCGCGAACTGTCAGGTGACCGTCGGCGGTCATACCGATCGGAGGCAGTCGGCTTTGTAGCCCATTAGGCTCAACAGACCGCCGCGTGGCGCGCCCCGTGCACTACCCACCCTGTCGCCCAACCGGGCCGACGCGAAGAGGATGAATTTTATGCGAATGATTCTAGCTGCTGCTCTAGTCGTGATCCCGATGATGGCTAAAGACAGCACACCGGTAAAGCGGTTAGACGAAGCGGCGGCGGTCTTCTCGGAGGTTATGGCGACCCCCGATAAGGGCATTCCGCAAGATATGCTGGCCAATGCGCACTGCATCGTGATTGTCCCCGGTCTCAAGACCGCGGCCTTCCTGGTCGGCGGCAAGTTCGGAAAGGGCTACGTCTCCTGCCGCAGCAAGACGGGCGCGGGTTGGTCCGCGCCGGGAACCGTTCGGATTGAAGGCGGCAGCGTCGGCTTCCAGATCGGCGGCTCGACTACCGACCTCATCATGCTCGTCATGAACGAGCGCGGCGCCGACAAACTGCTGTCGAGCAAGTTCACGCTCGGCGCGGAAGGCTCCGTCGCGGCGGGCCCGGTCGGCCGCACCGCGACCGCACAGACCGACGCTCAGATGCACGCCGAGATTCTGTCGTGGTCGAGATCGCAGGGTCTGTTCGCGGGCCTCGCCCTCGAAGGCGCCACGCTGCGCCAGGACCTGGACGACAATACGCTCCTCTACGGCCGCAAACTCGAGAACCGCGAGATTGTGACCACCGACGTGCGCGCCCCTAGAGCGGCGGCGCGGCTGCTCACCCTCTTGAACAAGTACTCGGCGCGCGAACGCTCCAGCGCAACCGGCTCCGGCCAGTAATCCGGCGAGAACAAAATCGAAATGAATAAAACTACATGGATCGGCGTATGCCTGACGGCATGCGGAGTTCTTTCGGCCCAAGGGCCCCAGACTGACAAGGAAAATGCAGCCCGTATGGCAGCCGGCACGACGCCCATTTATCGCGTCTCGGTTACCTCGCGGACCGCGAAAGCCATCAACTACCAACATCGCAGCGGCGCTACGAAGATCGACTTCCGCGGCACCGACCTCCTGGCCGGCTCGCGCGGCGAAGCCAAAGTCGAGAGCAAGAAGGGCTACATCGAAATCGAAGTCGAATTCGATGGCCTGCAGGCCGCATCGAAGAACGGCGCAGAATATCTGACGTATGTGTTGTGGGCCGTCACGCCCGAGGGCCGGACGTCGAACCTCGGCGAGATCCTGCTCAGCGGAACGAAGGGCAAACTCGACGTGACCACCGAACTACAGGTGTTCGCCCTGATGGTCACCGCGGAGCCTTACTATGCGGTGTCGCGCCCCAGCGATCTGATCGTGATGGAGAACGTGGTCCGCGCCGATACGAAGGGCAAAGTCGAAGACATCGACGCCAAGTATGAGTTGCTGCAGCGCGGCCAGTACTCGCGTCTCGCCAACCCGCTTTCGCTAAAGCCGGACAAGAAGACGCCTCTCGAAATCTACGAGGCCCGCAATGCGGTGCAGATCGCGCGCGCCGTCGGCGCCGATCGTTTCGCAACAGAGACATTCCAGAAGGCCGAGAAGAGCCTGGCGCAAGCCGAGGCCTACCAGGCCCGCAATGCCGGAACCAAGCCGATCACCATGATGGCCCGTGAAGCGGTCCAGATGGCGGAAGACTCCCGCGGCATCGCCGTGAAGCGGCAGGAAGAGGACGCCTTGACTGCCGAACGTCAGAATTCCATGGACCGCGAGAAGAACGCGGATAACGCCCGCGCCGCGGCGCAGGCCGAGACCGGCCGCATCGCCCGCGAAGCCGAAATGGCGCGCGTCCGGGCGCAAGCGGAGACGGATCGCATGAAGCGCGACAACGACAACCGCATGGCTGCCAACGCCGCCGATGCGGATCGCCTGAAACTCGCGAACGAAGCTCGCATGGCCTCCGCCGCAGCGGATGCGGATCGCCTGAAACTGGCGAACGACGCCAAGATGGCCTCCGCCGGCGCGGAAGCGGATCGCCTGAAACTCGAGAGCGATGCCCGCTTGGCCGCCGCCGCTACGGAGACGGATCGCCTCAAGCAGGAAAACGACGCCCAGCGGATCGCGGCCCAGGCCGCGGCCGATCGCGCTTCCCAGGATCGCGCCCAGTCCGAGAAAGAGCGGTCCGAGCTGCGAGTCCAATTGCTGGCGCAGTTCAACGCCATTCTTCAGACCCGCGATACGGCGCGCGGTTTGATCGTGAATATGTCGGACGTCCTCTTCGACACCGGCAAGTTCTCCTTACGCCCGCTCGCTCGCGAGAAGCTCGCGAAGGTGGCGGGTATCGTCTCCGGACACCCCGGACTGCGGTTGGATGTGGAAGGCTACACGGATAGCGTCGGCGGCGACGACTACAACCAGAAGCTTTCCGAAGACCGCGGCGAGTCGGTTCGCTCGTACCTGACCACACAGGGCATGGCCGGCGGATCCGTGACGTCGAAGGGCTTCGGCAAGAATCAGCCGGTGGCCTCGAACGACACGGCGCAGGGCCGTCAGCAGAATCGGCGCGTGGAACTAGTGATCTCCGGCGAAGTCATCGGCACGGTGATCGGCACGCCGATCGCAAAGCGGTAAGCAGTCGGTACGAAGGGTCTCGAAGGGGCGGACAGAAATGTCCGCCCCTTCTTGCGTTTACTGGAGGCGGGCGCGCATGGACTCGTTCGACACGAGGCCGTCGAAGATCGCCAACACCTGTTTACGGTAGTGATACACCCGTTGCAGGTTCTCGCGGAAGGTCATCTCGAAGTCCGGCGCGCGCATCCACTTTTCGATCATGGAGCGCGGGACGTCGATGTCCTGACGCAGCTCTTCTATGTCGTGTCCGCGAAGGAAGAGGCCGTAAAAGAATGCCGCTTCCCGTTGCGGCGCTAAAGGATCTTGATCGTCTCTCGCCGTCATAAACGTCTCAGCGAAAATGTCAGTATACCGGCGGATTGAAGGTTACGGCAACTCCGGGAGATGCCGCACAGTCCTGGTAGGATAGGCAAAACTGGAGAGGAAACGAGATGCCCACGAAGATCGTCAAACCGACCCGTATCGAAGCCGCCGGAAACAAGCCTAAGCTCATTGACGAGTTTATCGGACGTGTCAACTCCGGGACCGCCGAGGCGAGCGTCGCCCACATGCGGAGTCCCGGCGGGTGGCAGGAGCCGGGACAGACTCCGGAGTTCGACGAGTATACGATTGTGTTGCGGGGAATGTTGCGTGTGGAACACCGCGACGGCTCGATCGACGTTCGCCCGGGAGAGGCAATCGTCACGCATCGCGGCGAATGGATCCGCTACAGCACCCCCGAGGCCGAGGGCGCCGAGTACATCGCGGTCTGTCTACCGGCGTTCTCGCCGGACACCGTGCACCGGGACGAAGCCGGCGCTTAGTTCGTACGCATGGAGCGCGTGCGGAACTCGTAGCGATCGATGCGGACCGCCGCCTGACCGTCTTCGCTGCGGATGATGCGCCCCGTTGCCACGAACTTCAGGGCACAGGTGCCATCCAGCCGCGCGGGCCAGTTGACGCTCAATTCGATGGTCCGACCCATCGGCAGGCGGTGCTCTGTGGTGAAAAGGATGCCGCCACTGCCGAAATTGACCGTGGTTCCCGTTCCGGCGGTGATGACTTTGCCATGCACCAGCTTGTACCGGACCTCCTCCCGGAGCGGGAAGCGGCCGGTGCCGCGACGCTCGGTAAATCCTCCGAACTCGGTGCGTGCGATCTCATGTCCTGGGGTCATATGGTTCCTCACAATCATGCTGGAATGTGAGGGTCCTCACAATAGACCTAAAGTCCACATTTCACAGTAGGATACAGGGGTACTTCCGTAACGGGTACGGCTATCCGGCGGCGGCTTGACCGCACATTGCGATCAGGCCCTCCAGCCGCGACTGCGACGCCGCAACCGACCCACTCCCAGGAGGTTGGCGGTCCAGCCGGCCGAGCGCCCGGCGGAAATGCGCGCGGGCTCCGTCGGCGTCTCCGGAGGCCAACGCGATCGCGCCCATGGAGTCGGCGTCCCAGTCCTTCTCCGACGCGATACCCGTGACCGTTCGAGCGTCGGTGAGCCACGCCGAGGCGAGCGCGGCATCGCGCCGGTAGATCCCCTGGACGTAGGCCGCAGTTTCCAGGATCATGCGTCGATGCAGCGGGATGGCGTTCGGCGCGCGGGCGAGGGCCCGCTCCGTGGCAGCGACCACCGCATCGGGATCGCCACGGTCGAGTGTGTAGGCGAGCATGAGGACTGCGGCGGTGGCGGCAAGCGGCGCATCTGCCGCCGCCTCAAGCTGCGCCAGCATGGCAGCGTCCCAGTCGCGGGGCAGGATGCCCTGACTGTCCGCAGCGATGATGTACAGCAACGCGGCGAACCCATCGCCTTCCGGCCCCGAACGCCGCAGCAGAGCGATCGCCTTGGCGTCGGTCACGTACCCGCCCGTATAGTACGGCAGCCAGCTCGTGAGGACGCAGAGGAGATTGGCGAGGACAAGCGCCGTAGTCCAAGGGCCCCGCGCGAGGAACGGCAGGACCGCGAAGATCAATGCGGTCGCAATGGGACCGCCGGCGAGGAGAATGAGGAAGCGCCACCGCAGCCCGTCGTGCGATCGTGGGACCGCCTGCACCTGTCCTCCCGCGACCAACCGGCTCACGACGAAGTGGAAGCGGACGCCGCCCGCCTCTCGCCGCAGGACCACCGGTCCGACCGCGAACTCCCGCCAGCGGAACCCGATCGCGAGCGCCGCCGTGAGATGTCCGAGCTCGTGGATGAAGATCGTGACGTACATCGCGGGCAGGAGCAAAACACAGGCCCGGCTCACGCCGTCGAACCAGGCGTAGCGCATGCCGAGCAATCCGATGGCAGCGCCGCCCGCGGCGCCGAGTATCAGGCGCATGGTCCGGCCCTTCGATTTGAAGTCCGAGAGAGGTTCCCTGCGATCGAGAAGGGGCGTGTCCACCTGCTCCTATTTTACAGGCTGGTATGCTGGCCTCATGGACCAGGACCAGCTCCGCGCGCTCTTCGAGCAGGTGCGCAGCGGCGAAGTCTCCACCGACGCGGCCGTCTCCCGGATGCGGCACATGCCGTTCGAGGACCTTGGGTATGCGAAGGTCGACCACCACCGGGCGCTGCGACACGGGATGCCGGAGGTGATCTTCGCGAAGGGCAAGACCCCCGACCAGATCGTCGGGATCGCTGAGCGGGTGCTCGAACACTCGCCCAATTTGCTGATCACGCGCGCCGATCGCGAATCCGGACCGTACGCCGTCCAGAAACTCGGACTCGGCGAGTATATGCCGCTCTCCGGCGTCGTGCGCGTGTGGCGAGATCGGACGGTCCGCGGCAAGGGGACGATCGCCGTCGTGTGCGCCGGGACGAGCGACATGCCCGTGGCGGAAGAGGCGCAGGCCACCGCCGAGATCATGGGCAACGCAGTCGACACCATCAACGACATCGGCGTGGCGGGCATTCACCGCCTGATGCACAATCGCGAACGGCTCACGGAGGCGCGCGTCATCGTCGTGTGCGCCGGGATGGAGGGAGCGCTGCCCAGCGCGGTCGGCGGCCTGGTGTCGTGCCCCGTGATCGCGGTGCCGACCAGCGTGGGATATGGGGCCAGCTTCAACGGGCTCGCCGCGCTGCTCGGGATGCTCAACAGTTGCGCGAGCAACGTCACGGTGGTGAATATCGATAACGGCTTCGGCGCGGGGTATGTCGCGAGCTTGATCAACAGGCTATAAGCGCCGCATGATAACGTGCTAGCCGTATGCGGTGGTTTTTGGCTGTGCTCTGCTGTGCCATGCCCGCGATGGCGCAGCGGATCGACCTGGCGTCCGGCTGGACGCTGGAGTCTCCCGACCGGAAGGTCTATCCGACGTCGGTTCCCTCGACGGTCGTAGCCACGCTGGTGGCCAACAAGGTGCTCCCCGATCCCGACTTCGGGATGAACCTGCGGACGTATCCCGGCATGGGGTATCGGGTGGGCCAGATGTTCGCCAACATGCCGATGCCGGCGGACAGTCCGTTCGCCTCTCCCTGGCGGTACCGGACCGAGTTTCGGCTGTCCGACACGCACGGCAAGCGCGTCTGGCTGAAGTTCGATTCCATCAACTACCGCGCCAACGTGTCGGTGAACGGCAAGCAGGTGGCGTCTCGCGACGAGACGGCCGGCATGTACCGCATCTTCGAGTTCGACATCACGGACGCGGCGGTCACGGGGACGAACAAGCTGGAGGTCGAGGTCTTCCCACCGCAACCGAACGATCTCACCATCACGTTCGTCGATTGGAATCCGATGCCGCCGGACAAGGACATGGGGCTCGTGGGGGACGTCTCCGTCTCGCTGACGGGTCCGGTCGCGGTGCGCTATCCGCAGGTGCGGACCAAGCTCTCGGCGTCGCACGACCGCGCCACGTTGAGCGCGTCGGCGGACCTGCGGAACGGGTCGGACGCGGCGATCGAGGGCACGCTGAAGGCGGAGCTGGGCGGGCGCGTGGTATCGAAGAAGGTGACGCTCGCGCCGCACGCTACGGAGCGCGTCGACCTTGCGGACGTCGCGGTCGGGAATCCGAAACTGTGGTGGCCGTATCCGCTCGGTCCGCAGAACCTTGAGCGGGCGCGCTTCACGTTCGAGACCGGCGGTGTGGTCTCCGACCGGCAGGAGTTCGAGTTCGGGATCCGAGAGGTGACCAGCGATCTCGACGCGCAGAAGCGTCGCTCGTATCGGATCAACGGGCAGCGCATTCTGATCCGCGGCGGCGGGTGGTCGCAGGACATGCTGCTGCGCGTCGACGACGAGCGCGAAAATGATGAGCTGCGGTACGTCCGCGATCTGAATCTCAATACCGTCCGGCTCGAAGGCAAGCTCATGAACGAGCACTTCTTCGAGACCGCCGATCGCATGGGCATCCTCATCATGCCGGGATGGTGCTGCTGCTCGTTCTGGGAGCGTTGGAAGGACTGGAAGCCCGAGGACTACCGCATCGCCGGTGAATCCATGCGCGACCAGGCGCGCCGTCTGCGGAACCATCCGAGCATTCTGACGTGGCTCTACGGCAGCGACGAATCGCCGAACCGGGAGGCGGAGGCGCTGTACCGGAAGGTGCTCGAAGAGGAGCGCTGGCCCGTACCGACCGTGTCCTCGGCGGCCAACCGCACGACCGAACTCACCGGCATCACGGGCGTGAAGATGACGGGTCCGTACGACTACGTCGCGCCCAACTACTGGCTGGAGGACCACAAGTACGGCGGCGCGTGGGGCTTCAACACCGAGACGAGCCCTGGACCGGCGATCCCCGAACTCGCGAGCCTTAAGGACATGCTTCCGGCGGATCACCTCTGGCCGATCGACGACTTCTGGAACTTCCACGCAGGTAGCGGCAGCTACAGCAATGTCCGCCTCTTCACCACCGCGCTCGAAGCGCGCTACGGGAAGGTGACGGGACTGGAGGACTACGTCCGCAAGAGCCAGCTCATGACGTACGAGGGCGAGCGCGCGATGTTCGAGGCCTACGGTCGGAACAAGTATGAAGCCACGGGCGTGATCCAGTGGATGCTGAACAACGCGTGGCCGTCGCTGATCTGGCACCTATACGACTGGTATCTGCGGCCCGGCGGCGGGTACTTCGGGACGAAGAAGGCGTGCGAGCCGGTGCACGTGCAGTACTCGTATGACGACCGGTCGGTCGTGGTCGTGAATTCGCTCTATCGGGCGTTCACGGGCCATAAGGTCACCGCGCGTGTCTACAGTCTCGACCTGCAGGAACGGTTCGCGAAAACGACGCCGGTGCAGCTCGCGGCCGATGGGGTCTTGCGAGTGTTCACCATACCGGAGCTCCCGGGATTGTCGGAAGCGTACTTCTTGCGGCTCACGCTCAAGGACTCGGCAGGCAAGGTGGTGAGCGACAACTTCTATTGGCTCTCGACGAAGCCGGATGTATCCGAGTGGGCGCGGACGAATGGGCGGTACACACCCGTCCAGTCGTACGCCGACTTCACGGCGTTGGCGCGGCTGGCGACGACTTCGGTGACAGTCCACTCGCGGTCGGAGGTCCGCGGCAACGACGAGATCGAGCGGGTGACGGTCGAGAATACGGGGAAGGCTCTGGCGTTCTTCATGCGGCTCGGCGTAGAGGCGGATGGCCGCGACGTCGCGCCGGTGATCTGGTCGGACAACTACGTCTCGCTCATGCCGGGCGAGCGTCGCGAACTCACGGCGACGGTCCACCGCAAGGATCTGCGCGGGGCGGCGGCGAAGGTGCGGATCTCGGGTTGGAATGTGGCGGGGAACTGATCCGAAGAAGCCGCCTGAAAGGCGGCTGCGGGCAAGATTGCCCGCCCCACGAGACAACACCAACGCGCCGTGCGTTAAACTGACGGACCATGAGGTTATTTCCGCTCCTTTTGTGTCTTTCGGCGGCGCTGTGCGCGCAGGACGAGCCTCCCGCTCCGGGCGGGCGCGGCGGTCGAGGCGGCTCGGACGAGCCTATCAATGCCATGACTTTTGCCGGGTTGCGGGCGCGCAACATCGGCCCGGTCATGATCTCCGGCCGCATCTCGCAGATCGCGATGTTCCCGGATTCGACGAATCACTATCTCATCGCCGAGGCATCCGGCGGAGTTTGGCTCACGAACAACAACGGCACGACGTGGACGCCGGTATTCGACAACTACGGCTCGTACTCGATCGGCACGATCACGATCGATCCGAAGAACCCGTCGGTGGTCTGGCTGGGCTCGGGCGAGAACAACAACCAGCGCAGCGTCTCCTACGGCGACGGCGTCTATAAGAGCGAGGACGGCGGCCGCACCTGGCGCAACGTCGGATTGAAGAAGACCGAGCACATCGCGCGCATCGTGGTGGACCCGAAGGATTCGAACATCGTCTACGTCGCGGCTCCCGGTCCGCTATGGAAGGGCGGCGGCGAGCGCGGCCTCTATAAGACCACCGACGGTGGCAAGACGTGGTCGGAAAGCCTCATCAAGGTCGGCGAGTACACGGGCTGCTCCGACGTCCTGATGGACCCGCGCAATCCGAACATCCTGCTGGCGGCGACGCATCAGCGGCAGCGACGGTACTTCGGGATCATCCACGGCGGTCCGGAATCGGCGCTGTGGCGGTCGATCGACGCGGGCAAGACCTGGACGAAGGTCGGCGGCGGCTTCGCGACGGGAGAGCTCGGACGCATCGGGCTCGACTTCTCGGTGCAGAATCCGAGCATCATCTATGCGCAGGTCGAGGGGCCGGAGGGTCGGGGCGGACTCTACCGGTCGAGCGACAACGGCGTGACGTGGGAGAAGCGGAACAGCTACGACGACCAGGGGCAGTATTACTCGAAGGTCGAAGTGGACCCGGCGAATAGCGACCGCGTGTACATCATGGGCCTCAACATCATGGTGTCCGACGACGGCGGCCGCACGATGACGGCGCTGCCTTCGCGCAACAAGCACGTCGACAATCACCATATCTGGGTCGACCCGTCGAACAACAGCCACTACCTCGTGGGCTGCGACGGCGGACTGTACGAGAGCTTCGACCGCGCCGCTACCTGGATCTTCAAGGCCAACCTGCCGACCGCGCAGATGTACGACGTCGTGGCGGCGGAGGAAGGGCCGTTCTATCGCGTCTACGGCGGCACGCAGGACAACAACAGCTTCGGCTGCCCCGCGAAGACGAAGAGTTCGTCGGGCATGCTGTTTACGGAGTGCTTCGTGACGATGGGCGGTGACGGTTTCTACTCGCGCGTCGACCCCAAGGACCCGAACATCATCTACGCCAACATGCAGAACGGCGGCATGGTGCGCTACGACCGCCGCACGGCGGAGCGAGTGAGCATCCAGCCGCAGGCAGGGAAGAACGATCCGCCGATGCGATGGAACTGGGACGCTCCGCTGATCATCAGCCCGCATTCGAACACGCGGCTGTATTTCGGCGCGCAGCGACTCTACCGCAGCGACGATCGCGGCGACAGTTGGAAGGCGGTGAGCCCGGACCTGACGCGCGCGCTCGACCGCAACAAGCTGCCGCTGATGGGCAAGGTGTGGACGGTCGATGCGATTCAGAAGAACGTCTCGACGGCGCTCTACGACAACATCTCGTCGATCGCGGAATCGCCCAAGCAGGAAGGGCTGATCTACGTCGGAACGGACGACGGTCTGCTGCAGGTGACCGAGGACGGCGGCGCGCACTGGCGCAAGATCGAGAAACCCGCCGGAGTGCCCGAGGACGCGTATGTGCAGCGCATCCTGGCGTCGCAGCATGACGCCGGCGTCGTGTATGTGGCGTACGAGAATCACCAAAACGGCGATTTCAAACCGTACCTGATCAAGAGCAGCGATAAGGGGAAATCGTGGGTGAGCGTGTCGGGCAACCTGCCCGAGAACGGCGGCGTGTACGCGATCGCCGAGGACCACGTGAATCCCAAGCTGCTGTTCGCCGGCACCGAGTTCGGGCTCTATTGGACGAACATCGGCGGCGAGAAGTGGCTCAAGCTGAACGTCGGGCTGCCGACGATCATGATGCGCGATCTTTCGATTCAGCGGCAGACGGACGATCTCGTGATCGGGACGTTCGGGCGCGGCATTTACGTGCTCGACGACTATAGCCCGCTGCGCGTGGCGACGCCGGAATTGATGCAGCAGGACTCGGCGATCTTCCCGGTGAAGACGGCGCTCTCCTACTTGCCGAACTCGATGTTCGGAGCGGAGAACAACGTCGGGACGGGGTTCTGGGTGGCGCAGAATCCGCCCTTCGGCGCGGCGATCACGTTCAACCTGAAGCAGGGCTTCCAGACCAAGCGGCAGGAACGGCAGCAGAAAGAGCGCGCGGCGACTGGACGCGGTGAAACGCCTCCGTATCCGACTCCCGAGCAGTTGCGGGCCGAGGCGGAGGAAGAGGCGCCGGCGATCGTCGTGAGTGTCGCGGATGCGTCGGGTAAGGTGATCCGGCGGTTCGACGCGCCGGCGTCGCGCGGCATCCATCGCATCACGTGGGATCTGCGTACGCAGGGTGCGGCGCTGGCTCCGGCGGTCGCGGCCGGCGGTGGCGGCGGCGGTCGTGGAGGCCGCGGTGGTGGCGGTGGCGGCGGCGGTGGCGGGGAAGAAGAAGCGCCGGTGTTCTTCGGACGCGGCGGCGGCGGTGGAGCACTGGCGGTTCCCGGCAAGTACACGGTGACGCTGGCGAAGCGCGTGGACGGCGTGATCACGCCGCTCCCGGGCTCGCAGACGTTCGAGGTCGCGCCGGAAGGCCCGGCGTCGCGCGAGGAGCGCGTGGCGAACTCGGAGTTCACGGCGAAGGTCGCGAACCTGCAGAAGGCGCTGACGGCGACGCAGCAATCGGCGACGGAAGCGCGCGTCAAGCTGGATGCCATCCGGCGCGCGATCGACGCGACGCCGTCTCTACCCGTGAAACTGCGCGAGCAGACGATCGCGCTGGAACGGGGGCTCACCGAGATCGAGCGGACGCTGAACGGCGATCGCGTGATGGCAGCGCGGAACGAGGGTGTTCCGGAGTCGATCGCGGGACACGTCCAGGGAGCGGCAGGTCCGGGTCGCGCAACGACGGGAAAGCCGACGAAGACGGCGCAAGAGCAGTATCAGATCGCGTCGGACATGCTGGCGGCGGAGATCCCGAAAGTCCGGAAACTCTTGGAGACGGACATTAAGGCGCTGGAAAAGCAGCTCGACGCGGCAGGGGCTCCGCCGACACCCGGAAGGCTGCCGGACTGGAAGAAGTAAGGCAATGGGCCACGAATGAACACGAATCAACACGAATAAAACCAATTCTTATTCGTGTGAATTCGTGTTCATTCGTGGCCAGCTTTAGGTCAGCTTGGTTTTCAGCATCGTGTACGAGTGCGCCGGGAACGAGTAGCGGAGTTTCTTTCCGTCTGCGCTTAGCGTTTTCGTGACTGGCGCTACTGTGGTTTTCCCGAAGTCGTTTTCCGCTTTGATGTCCGGCCCGTTCACTTCCGTCACCTGGACCGTCCCCGCGAAGGTTTTGTCTTCCGCTTCGATTTCTGTTTCGATAGCTTGATCTTTGTGGCGGTTGACTACGTTCAGGACCAGGCTGCCGTTGTCCCAGGCGGCCGAGGTGTCGAGGTATGGAACGTCGTCGAAACGGGCCGTCTTGTACTTCGGGGCGTCGGTGAAGAGCTCGAGGGCCGTGCCCTTGGTGTTGTTGGCGAAGGCGGCGAGGGGGTGAAAGATCGTCTGGAAGAACATGCCGCGCTCGTCCGTGAACATGGGGGCGATGACGTTGACGAGTTGGGCCATGTTCGCGATTTTCACGATGTGGGCGTGGTTGACGAAGGAGTTGAGGAAGGTCGCGACCACCAGCGCGTCCTCGAGGTTGTAGCGCTCTTCGAGGATGCGGCGGCCGCGCTGGGCATTGCCGCGGGCGCGATACCAGACGTTCCATTCGTCGAACGCGATGTAGACTTTGCGGCGCGGAGTCTGACCGGCGAGCGCGTTATCGAGGGTGCCTTCGGAGATCTTGAGGCGCTGGTCGAGATCGACGGAGGAGGCGAGGAAGTCGCCGAAGTTATTGGCGGTGTTGCCGACGTAGGTGTGTAGGGCGAGATAGTCGGCGTGCTGCTTCAGGAAGTCGAGGACCGTGCGGTTCCAGGCGGTCCAATCGACGCCCTGGCCGAAGTTCGAGGCGCCGGCCGCGATCAGCTTGATGTTGGGGTCGGTCCACTTCATCAGCTTGGCGGCTTCGAGGGCGAACTTGCCGTAGTCCTCTGCGGAGCGGTGTCCCATCTGCCAAGGGCCGTCCATCTCGTTGCCGAGCCCCCAGTACTTCACCTTCCACGGTTCGGCGCGGCCGTTCTGCTTGCGCAGGCGGGTCATGGCGGTGTCCTCGGACGAGTTGCAGTATTCGACCCACTGCTGCGCCTCGGTCCACGTCCCGGTGCCGAGGTTGCAGCAGATGTAGGGCTCAGAGCCGGCGAGTTTGGCGTAGTCGAGAAACTCGTGGGTGCCGAAGCGATTGCTCTCGACGGTGCCCCAGGCCATTTCGAGGCGCGCGGGGCGCTGGTCGCGTGGTCCGATGCCGTCCATCCAGTGGTAATTCGAGGAGAAGTTGCCGCCCGGCCAGCGCAGGATCGTCGCGTTCAGCTTCTTCGTGCCGTCGAGGACGTCGCGGCGGTAGCCATGGGAGTCGGCGAGGGGGGACTTCTCGTCGAAGACGCCGCCGTCGACGCAGCGGCCGAGGTGCTCGATGAAGTTGCCGTAGATCAGCGGGTCGATCTCACCGATCGTGCGCTCGGTGTCGATCTTGATGCGGGCGCGTAGGGGTCCGGATTGGGCGCGGAGGACGAAGGGCGCGGCAGCGGCGGTGAGGGCGAACTGGCGTCGTGAAAGCGGTTTCATCAGACGCACGATACCACAGCGTGCGGAAGGTCGGGAGTGAGTCGTCGGCGCCTGGGGACAGACGGCGCTGTCCACGCGGCCAAATGCGGGCCTTGGGACAGTGTCGTCAGTCCCCGGCCCGATCAGAGGCGGGTGTACGCGCGGCGGATATTCCGGGGAAGGTCGTATCTTTCGAACTCGTCGGGGCAGGACCAGGCGATGGCGCGGGATTCGTGGGAGAGCTGGGTGTCGCGGGACTGCGCGCGGAAGGCGAAGAGAAGGTCGTGGTGGAGATGGTAGGGCTCGCCTTTGCCGGGCGGGATGCCGTGGACGTCGATGCCGATGAGGCGCGGAGAAGGGTCGGGGTCGAGGAGGACGCCGGTTTCCTCGAGGACTTCGCGGCGGGCTGCATCGGCGATCGTGGGGTCGGCGGGTTCGACATGGCCACCGGGGAGGAGCCAGCGGTCGAGTCGCCGGTGATGGACGAGTAGGACAGCGTCGGAGGCCGGGGAGAGGACGAGGCCGGTGCACGTGATGTGGCCGGGCGTGAACTGGTCACGGGAGAAGGGGGTCGGGGTGTGTTCGAGGATGTAGAGGACGAGGTCGCGGGATTTGGTGAGCTCGCCGTCGGAGGGGTCGGCGAGGGAGCGGACGAGGTCGTGGACGGCGCGAGGATCGAGCATAAAATCAAAAAGCCCCCGGATTGACCTCGGGGGCTTTCAGTTTAAACCGGGCAACGTCCTACTCTCCCACACAGTTGCCTGTGCAGTACCATCGGGGCTGAGGAGCTTAACTGCCGTGTTCGGGATGGGAACGG
>Ga0207661_10000526_pt1 | contig 24641 bp, 29 predicted proteins | sample KBSC713LmetaG_FD_184337 | JGI IMG/M metagenome (GOLD analysis project Ga0207661, IMG submission 184337) | Corn rhizosphere microbial communities from Kellogg Biological Station, Michigan, USA - KBS C7.1-3L metaG (SPAdes) (version 2) | ecosystem: Host-associated > Plants > Roots > Rhizosphere ...
GTACGGCAGCCGTTGGTGCAATTAGCCTTGGTAGCGTTGTCGGTGGTGAAGTGGTTGGCCACGCACTCGGCTTCCACGTTGGTGGTGGTCGCCCAGGCGCCTCAGAAGGCGGTGGTTCCATTAAGCCGGAAATCAAGGCCCCTGGTGGCATAGAAACTACCCCTAAGCCTAATGTAGTAATCGACCCCAGCAAGTACACGGGCCACCGCACGACTTGGGCCTACGCTCACGCCGACTTTGGTGGCACAGACGCCGCAACGGGCAACTCTAATGCTACTGAAGCCCTCGATCGTATGATTGCAGGTGTTCAGAAGGCCGGTGGTCACGTAACTACCCACGGCGCCCACGATGGCACGCACTGGATCATCGACGACGTAACTACCCCTGATGGCAAGCACTTTACAAGCGCTGCTGGTAAGTACGCTGCCCTGAAGGCTTACGATGGTTACGTTGCTCCCACTCCAGCTGGTAATGTAGCAGTTCAAGGTCTCGGCTCCGGCCTAGCCCAGGCAGTACGTGATGTTGCCAGAGGCGCAGCTAGCGTTCCCACCCCACGGGGCTAAATTACTCCACAGCTCATCGTTAGACGTATAATAAAAACAAATATTAGAAAGAGGGAATCACTATGAACTTAGAAGAACTAGCAACCGAACTGGGCATCGACAAAATGCCACAAGAAGAACGTGAAGTGTTTATGGCCCAAATCGAAGATACGCTGGAAAAGCGTGTAGGGATGCACTTTGCCGAACACATGACCGACGCCGAAATGGAAGAGTTCAACAGTGTTATCGACAAAGATCCTGATCAAGCCATGGAGTGGCTGATGCAGAAGTTCCCCGACTACGTACAAGTAGTGCAGGAACAGATTCTCATCATCAAAGATGATATTAAGTCACTGCTCCCTCCAAAACAGTCGTAGTAAAAACGCTGTTTTGCAAAAAGCCCGGCAATGCGCCGGGCTTTTTTGTTTGCACCGACGACAATTCGATTATATAAACATTGACTTTTAATGACAGTTATGCTTAAATAATAGGTAGTTATTTAGCGCACACCAACAAAATTATGACCACAACTATCAACCCACCTATTGCCGCCTCAATGCCCGAAAACAGGTTTGTTCCTGGTTTTGAGCCGGCTGCAGCCCCGTATTCCGCTGACCCGGTCCGAGTTGAGTATCGCCCGGGCAAGAGTGAGTGGGACATCGCTGAACGTGTGGGGCACGACCCGGCGCGTATAGACAGAATCCACGAGCTTGCCGATGCCTATCGTGACAGCTGGTATCTCGAGGATGCTATTAAAGCAGACCCAGATCTTTTTGCGGTCGGGCATTTGGGCGCTATGGGTGCAGGCGTGGCCGCACCGGGAGCCGCAGCAGACAGGCTGGCTATTAATCCGGCTGACATGGGAGGTTTTGCCGGCCAGCAGGATGATTTTCTTACGACATATAACGAACGATATCGGTCTCATGCCCCCGCTGGTCCTGACGCTTCCTATCAGGCCGCCCCGCAGACCGCACGTATAGAGGACCTTCCTGATAGTGTTGCCCCTACTACCGGTGCGGGATTTGGCGCAGCGGAGTACGGACAGGCATCTACGGCTACTGAAGCAAATGAAGAAGAGGTTTCGCCTGCATCAGGGGAAGATGCCCGCACGCCTCTGAGTGCTTTAGCCCGGAATAACGCTCCTACCGAAGAGCTGCCGGTTGTCCCTGAGCGAGACGCTCCAACGACTGTGGCCGAGGCAAAGGCCTGGTTTGCGAAGCTTCGGGCATATAACAACCCTGATTCAACCGTCAAGGTAGTTTCTAAAAGCGAGTCCGCAGACGAGGCTGATTCTGGTGCAGCTCAGCCCCAAGACGGTCAGCTGGCCGAATTAGGTTTTACCGGTGAAACCGGAGGGGAACGTAAGGGCCTTAGGCGCGTCGCACGGCGGGTCGGTGCTCTTGTTGTAGGAGCGGTATTTACCGGTGCTGTTGCTTGGTCTGGCGTCCAGGGTATCCTCAGCATGCGTCAGCACTAGAACAGCAACTCTCTGACGTTAATCTTGTAATGTATACGGCCTGGCGGCTTGGTTCGCCAGGCCGTATACTGTAAGGTGATACAGTAAGAGGCATAGAGGGTATGATTCGTCGCTTGGTCAAAAAGGTGGTTCCGCGAGCTGTTTTTCAGAAGATTGAGCCGCTGGGGCATTTGGGCGAGGCGATGCTGGCCCAGGCACGCGGCGGGTTCCCGGCGAGGGGTCTCAAGGTGATTGGGGTGACGGGCACCGACGGGAAAACCAGTACCTGTACGCTCATTGCCCAAATGCTGCGCGAGAGTGGCTACAAAGTGGCTTTGATGACCACGATTTCGGTTGATTACGGCGACGATGAGGGCGAACGGCCTAACCCCACGCGGCTTACGACTATCGGCGTGGGCGCGCTCGTCAATCGGCTCAAAAAAATTAAGGCTAACGGGGTGGAATGGCTAGTGCTGGAGACGACGAGCCATGCCTTGGCGCAGCACCGGGTGTGGTCTATCCCGTACACGGTGGCGGTTATGACCAATATTGGACACGAGCACCTGGACTACCATGGGACGTTTGAGCGCTACCGCGACGCCAAAAAAATGCTGTTTACGCAAACGGATCGCAATCGGAAGGGCTTGCGCGTGGGGATTGCCAATGCCGACGACCCCAGCGGCGAGCTGTTTGCCCGGGCGGTGGCGCACCCGGTGCGCTATGGCGTAAAGAATGGGGATTTGCGGGCCTACGACATTAAGCTGACACCTAACGGCAGCACCTATGTTACCGACTTTAACGGCGAAACTTATAATATTACCTGTAACTTGCCGGGGAGTTTTAACGTATATAACTCGCTGGCGGCAGTGGGCGTGGGGCAGGCGGTGGGGCTGAGTAAGGCGCAGATAGAGCGGGGAATAGCGAGTTTGTATAGTGTGGAAGGGCGCATGACTCGGGTGGATGAGGGGCAGGACTTCACGGTGATCGTTGACTATGCGCATACGCCAGAGAGTTTTGAAAAGTTGTTTAAAGAAGTGCGGCCGCTTACCCGGGGGCGCTTGATTAGTGTATTTGGGTCGGCTGGGCGGCGTGATGAAGATAAGCGGGCCATGCAGGGCAAGGTGGCGGGCAAGCTGTGCGATGTGGTGATTGCCACCGAAGAGGACGACCGTGATATTGACGGGCAGGAGATTTTAGAGCAGATTGCCAGCGGGGCAGAGCGGGCCGGCAAAAAGCGGGGCAAAGATCTGTTTTTGGTGCACGACCGCGAGGACGCGGTGCGAAAAGCGATTAGCTTGGCTAAAAAGGGTGATGTGGTGTTGCTTTTGGGCAAGGGGCACGAAAAGTCTATTTTGAGCAACGGGCCGCGGGCCGCCGAGCTGCGGCATCTCCAGCAGGACGATACTGACCCCCAGCGCGTTACAAAGCGCGCCTACGACGAAGTGATGGTGGCGCGGCACATTCTCCGCAAAATGAAGATGTAGTAATATCCTAATATTGACGTGCTTACGTTTATATGATAATGTGAATATTATGTTTACTAGAAGAAACGGTCAGCACACAGGTAGGCGCAATGGAGCCGGTAACGGCGCCGCTGACCTGCGAATCGCAACCTTCCGCGACGGCGACCGTATGCACGGCATGCCAAACCACGATGCGTACCTTGACCCCAAAGAAGACCTACCGCGGTCCCGCCGCACTGCTCATTTGCCTGCATCTGTTGTTCCGCGCCCAGAAGATCTAGGTTTTGACGGACCACGCGTAGCTGAGGTGTTAAAGGAACCTTGGCAGGCGGTCCCGTCTTCCCGTCCTGCTGTTGGCCGTGCGCCGGTTGTGCGGCCCCGCCACCTGGCGCCCGCTGCGTTTGAAATGCCGGCTTTGCCTCCCGTATCCCGAGGTGCATCAGTAGCAGACTATACCTTGGCTGCACACGCCCTCAATAGTGGCCGCCCTGTTGCATATCCTCCTATTGTTCAACCACATTTGCCTAACCGAGGCTAGAATGGCATGAAAGTAGCAGCTCTAGAACAATTACAGCCTGCACAAGTTGACCCCAGGCTGGTGTTGGGCGCCATGGCTGTAATGCCGGAAGTGGCACCCCAGGGCATGCTTGCCGAAGTAGCCCCGGCTGGCTACCTGAGCGTGCCTGATTATCTGGGCGGCCGCCGAGAACCGTTGGTGGTGCCTGCTTTGCGGGTGGTGACGCACCGGGACAGGCAGGGAAGCCACCCTGGACTGTTGGTGGACGTGCACGGCTCGGAACCGGTTGTAAATGGGTTATTTGAGGCTGCTGTGCGGGGCGTACCAGAGGAGCGACTTGCTGGAATGGTATTTGGGCAAACCACGCGCATGCTTACCAATGCCGGTGCAAACGGACTCCACCACATTCGGGGCACGCGAATGCCCGGCACGGTGTATTATCCCGTCAACAGGGGCCACATGTGTATATGACCCAAATTGGGACCGTACCAGGGGGCGAGAGTGAGCCGCCGGTGCCGGTATTGGCCATAGTGGGCGCTACTGCTAAGGGAGACGCAGCGGCCGAACGCAAATTCTTATCGGTACTCAAAAATACACGTTAAGGGTCTGAGCTGTGGCCAGGGGGTGGTTGCGTTTGTAGAGTTTTGTTGTAGAATAAGGGCGTGTCAGAGAGACTACATCTTATAGAGAGCAACCTTTTTAGCGTGCGTTCCGATCCGGAAGGGAGCATTATTATTGATGCGCGTTTTTTTGTGGTTGCCGGAGTGGGGCAATTGGCCGTGGACGGTTCATTTAAAGTCACAGGAGAGAGAAACTTTAAACTTACGGCAATGACTGAGGATGGCTACGTGCCGTGGCTGATGGATGAATTAGTACAAGGTGAGCCAGGAGAGTGGGACCCATTCCCGTTGTTTGTACCAGAAACTCTTTTGGGAGGCCGACCGCTCGACGAATATGTGAGCAAGACATTTCTTGACCCCCGGCGGCCTGAAGCTATCAATGACGTTAGACAGTTTTTGGTTCCTGCCGACTGAGAAAGGTAGGGGTTTAGTTACGCGCCGGCGGGGAGCAACAGGACGCTTGACAGTCAAGTTGGCGCTCGGTTATAGTGAGTGCTGAAAGTTGGCACTCGGTATGCTACAGTGCTAACGCTCGGTGGATAATGTAACTGAGGAGTAAATTGTAATGAGCGTAAATATTCATCCTATGACCGATTACGTAGTTGCCCAGGCCGAAGACGCCCCAACTAAAACGGCCAGCGGCCTGTACTTGCCAGAAAAGGCAACCGAGAAACCAAAGGTTGCGAAAGTGGTTGCGGTGGGCCCAAACGCCAGGCAAGTAAAGGTTGGTGACCGGATTTTGTACAAGGGGTACAGTCCGACCGAAGTGAAGGTCGACGGGGTGGAGTATCTTCTTATTAAAGAAGAAGATGTGCTGGCGACCTTACAATAGGGAGCGGACGTACAGTAACGATATTTTAGGTGACGATTATAACTAGCTTTCCGCCTGCGCGGGAAGGACAATGAGGAGGAAGAGTGATGGCTAAGAAGGTATTTTACGATGATGATGCTCGCAAGCGTGTGCTTGGTGGGGCGCAAATCTTGTACAACGCGGTTAAGACGACCATGGGACCTAAAGGGCGCAATGTTGTTATTAGCAAAAGTTACGGCGCACCGACGGTTACCCACGACGGTGTAACGGTGGCTAAGGGTGTAGAGATTGCCGACGTCGACGACGAAACTTTGGGCTACAAAGTGGGCGCCGAACTGATTAAACAGGCTGCCAGCAAAATGAACGATGTGGCTGGTGATGGTACTACGACCGTAACGGTGCTGACTTACCATATTCTGAACGAGGCCAACAAGCTGATCGCGGCCGGGCACAATCCCATGCTGCTGCGCAAAGGCCTGGAGGCCGCCGCCCAAGACGTACTCAGCAAGCTGGAAGGCATGCGCGAGGACATTGGCGGCAAAAAAGGCCGGATTGCCGAAGTAGCGACGATTAGCGCCGGCGACAAGGAAATTGGTGATTTGATTGCCGAGGTTATGGACAAAGTCGGCCGTGACGGCGTGGTGACGGTAGAAGAGGGCCAGAGCCTGAACTTGGAAAGTGAAGTGGTAGAAGGCTTTACTTTTGACCGTGGTTTTGTGAGCGCTTACATGGTGACCGACACGGCCCGCATGGAAGCGGTATATACCAAGCCTGCGGTTTTGGTTACTGACCAAAAAATTAGTTCGATCCAGGAATTTTTGCCGATTTTAGAAAAATTGGCGCAAGCGGGCAAAAAGGACCTGGTGATTATTGCTGAAGATGTGGAGGGCGAGGCGCTCGGTACGCTCATTCTTAACCGTTTAAAGAGTGTGTTTAACACGGTTGCAATTAAGGCGCCGGCGTTTGGTGAGCAGCGTAAAGAGATTTTGGACGATATTGCGGTACTGACGGGCGCGACGGTTATTAGCGAAGAGCGCGGCACGACGTTTGAAAACGCCGAACTGAGCATGATTGGGAGCGCGCGCAAGGTGATCGTGGGCAAAGACAGCACGACAATCATCGAAGGCGCGGGCACACCGGCCGAAATTAACGCCCGGCTGAAGCAGATTGACGCCCAAGCTGCTGCAACCAAGGAATCCTACCAAAAGGAACAGCTGAGCAAGCGCCGCGCGGCGCTGAGCGGCAAGGTTGCCGTTATTAAGGTGGGAGGCGCCACCGAAACCGAAATTGAAGAAAAGAAGTTTCGGGTGGATGACGCGGTTGCGGCGGTAAAAGCGGCGCTGGCTGAGGGCATTGTGCCCGGCGGCGGCGTGACGCTGATTGCGCTGGCTGCAGCTATCCAGGCCAGTGACGACGATGCGGCAATTGTTGCCGGTAAGATGATCCTCAAGAACGCGCTGGAGCAACCCTTCCGCATTTTGCTGGTTAACGCTGGGCTTAACCCCGACGAGTGGCTGCCGCAGATCCGTGCGGGTAAGTTGGGGTACGGGATTGACCTCACCAACCCGACCAAGCTCGTTGACCTAAAGCTTGCGGGCGTTGTGGACCCGGCCCGCGTTACCAAAGAAGCGCTGCTTAATGCGGTGTCGATTGCCGGCACGAGCATTACCATGGGCGCCTTGGTGGTAGAAGTGCCCGAGAAAAAGGACGCTGCCGGGGCGCCAGATATGAGCGGCATGGGGATGGGCCTGTAGGCGAAGGTTTTTAGCAGGACGGGCGCATTGTAGTTTTATGATCGCCCGGCCTGCGTTACAATGAGATCAAACAAACAATGTATAAAAAGACCCCAGTACTGGGGTCTTTTTATATCAAAACGAGTTGCTACTGTTGGTCGTGCTGTTGTGTAAAGTAGTTGATTTCGTTGATGACGTCGAGCAGGGCCTGAGCCTTGGTTTTATCGTCGGGGATGGCTTGAGCGGCTTCGTAGGCCTCTTTAAGGAGTTCGGAGTTGTCGGAGGCTTGGATCATCATCATGGTGGTGCGGAATTTTTCTTCCGGGCTTTGGTCGAGATGGCTGACCAGTGGGGAAAGCTGCTGGAGGGCTTGCTGCTTTAGGTTGAGCAGTTCATCGGCACCGGCGTGGTCGTTGGGCAAGACGTCGTCGCTGGCGGCTGGGGCGGCGCTGCCACCACCATCGTGCGGAGCGGGAGGAGGAGTGGGGGCATCGTACATAGGTGCGGCGGCGGGAGTGTTGTCGCTCCCCATAGCGCTCGCATCCATTGGCTGATTGCCGTCTTGTGCTGGTGCGCCGTTATCGTTATTATCACCTCCAAACATAGGGACCCCCTCTTACCAAACAATTATTGAACTATACTATACTTATACTACCATTAAGCACAAGTATTTTGGAAGGTCGGAAAATGAGTTCAATGCTTGACGATTTAAAGTATCTGCACCAAAAGGATCAAGCCGACGCCTTAGGCATTGCCGCCAAGGAAGCAGGGCAGTTGCGCGAGGTCTTTAGCCTGGGCGACGATGTGCACTTTAATAACGTGGATAACATTGTGCACGCCGGCATGGGCGGGTCGGCGCTGCCGGCACAGTTTATTAAGACTTGGCCGGTGGTGCCGGTGCCGTTTGAAATTGTGCGCGGGTATGATATTCCGGCTTATGTGAGCGAAGACACCTTGTTTATTGCTGATAGTTACTCGGGCAACACCGAAGAAACGGTAAGTGCTTTAGAGCAAGCCATGGCCAAGCAGGCCCAGGTGGTGGTGATTGCCCAGGGCGGCAAGCTGCAGCAAATCGCCACCGAACGGCACTTGCCGTTTATTAAATTGCCTGATACCTCGCAGCCGCGGTATGCGGCGCTGGCCAATTTTAAGGCCGTACTCACTGTGCTGGCTGCAGCGGGAGTGGTGAAGGGCGAAGAGGTATTCCCAGTGGTCGATGCCGCCGCCGACTTTTTGGACGGGGCAGTGCAGACCTGGCTGCCGACGGTGCCAACCAAGGACAACCCGGCTAAACAACTTGCTCAAGAACTAATTGGTAAGTCGATTGTGGTGTATGGTGGCCCAAATATGTATCCCGCGGCCTATAAATGGAAGATTAGTTTTAACGAAAACGCCAAACAGGTGGCCTGGGTGGGGCAGTTGCCGGAGTTTAACCACAACGAATTTATAGGGTGGAGCGAGCAGCCTATCGATAAACCTTATGGCGTAATCGACTTGCGCAGCGACCTCGAGCATCCTCGAGTACAAAAACGATTCTTAGTAAGTGAGCGCTTGCTGTCGGGCATGCGTCCGGAGCCATTTGTGGTGCAGGCTCAGGGTAAAAATGTGTTCGAACAGCTGATGTGGGCGGTCGCGTATGGTGATTTTGTAACGCTATATGTCGCATTTTTGAACGGGCTTAATCCCGCACCGGTTGACTTGGTAGAGAAGCTGAAGAAGGTGCTCGACGAGTAACCCCCGGTTAGCCGGAAGCAATCTGTTATACTAACGGTATGCCGAGGTGGTTTTTGTCTACGCGAGCTCGTTTGGGCTTGGCGCTCGCCATCGCTAGTTTGGTGAGTGTTTTGCTGTTTGCTATCGGCGCGCTGCGCAATCATAGCTCGATGTGGCATTACTTTGTGTGGAATTTGTTTTTGGCCTGGGTACCGCTCGCCCTTATGTTGTGGCTGGAGCGCATTTTGCGGCATAAGCTGTGGTCGAGCTGGCAGGCGTTGATTACCACAGTGCTGGTGATTATATTTTTGCCCAATGCCTTCTACCTAACCACCGATATTCTCCATTTGCAGGAAGTACAGCGCGTGGATATGCTCTCCGATATTGTGATGCTCAGTTCGTTCGTGTTTAACGCTTTTGTCATTGGGCTGTGCACAGTGTATTTGCTGCACAGCGAAATACGCCGGCGCCGGAGTGAGTACGTGAGCTGGCTGGCGATGGGCGGGGTGCTGCTGGTAACCAGCTTTGCTATTTATATCGGCCGCGACTTGCGCTGGAACAGCTGGGATATTGCGGTTAACCCGGCCAGCGTGCTGTTTGACGTGTCCGACCGTTTGCTTAATATTACGTCGCATCCGGAGCTGTTTTACGTGACGCTGAGCTTCTTTTTGTTTATCACGAGTATTTATGTGGTGGCGTGGTACGCAGCGCGGGCTTTGCGGCAGCAGAACCACTCCCGCTAATCTGGTATACTTACCCTGATGAACGACATGCAGGCCACGCTTAACCGGCTCATACAAGAAATGTTCTCGCTCGACGTAAGCGCCGAGCTAACGCGCCCGGACGAACAATTTGGTGATTATACGACCAACGTGGCGCTGCAGCTAAGCAAGCAGGTGGGCAAAAATCCGCGCGAGATTGCCGAGACGCTGGCTGCCAAAATCCGCGAAAATCTAGCAGACCAAGTGCTGGAAGTGTCTGTTGCCGGGCCAGGATTTGTAAACTTTAGGCTCAACGAAGCGGCACTCGTGGCTGCGCTGCAAACTCCTCCTGCCAAAGTTCTGAATGGCAAGAAAATTCTTATGGAATATTCTGACCCGAACCCTTTTAAGCCGTTGCACGCCGGCCATTTGTACACGACGTTGGTTGGCGACACTATTGCGCGGCTGGTGGAAAACGCCGGCGCCGAAACTGTCCGTATTAACTATGGGGGCGACGTAGGCTTGCATGTAGGCAAAAGTATGTGGGCGATTGTCCGGGCGCTGGGGGGCGAACATCCAGACAAGCTGGCTGGTATCCCCGAAGCCGAACGCCCGACTTGGCTCGGTGCACGGTATGTAGAGGGCACGAGCGCCTACGAGGATGACGAGACGGCCAAGGCCGAAATTATAGCAACGAACAAACGCGTATACCAACTGCATACCGATGGCGACCACGAGAGCCCGTTTGCGCAAATTTATTGGACTTGCCGGCAGTGGAGCTATGATTATTTTTTGGTGCTCTACCAAGAGTTGCAGGTCCACCCGTTTGACCGCACTATACCAGAGAGCGAAGTCACGCCGCTCGGTATCAAGACTGTTAAAGAACAGCTTGCCAAGGGTGTATATAGCGAAAGCGACGGCGCTGTGGTGTTTAAGGGTGAGCCGTACGGGCTGCATACCCGCGTGTTTATAAATTCGCAGGGTTTACCGACGTACGAGGCAAAAGACGTGGGACTGATGCTAACCAAATGGCGAGATTACCACTATGACCGTTCTTATTACATTACCGCTAACGAACAGGCGCAGTATTTTCAGGTAATGTTTAAGAGTGTCGAGCAGTTTTTACCCGAGGCCGCGCAGCGTGCGTATAGCCTGACTCACGGTGTGGTGAAGCTGCAGGGAGGCGTTAAGATGAGCTCTCGTAAGGGCAACATTGTATCTGCGCTCGATATTTTGGAAGCAGCCCGCCAGGCGGGTGTCGAAACGGGAACTAACCCCTCCGAAGATACTGTTCTTGCCGCGGTGAAGTATGCTTTCGCCAAAAATCGTATTGGTGGTGATATTGCCTACGACCCCAAGGAGTCTATTGCACTGGAAGGCAACAGCGGCCCCTATTTGCAATACGCCCATGCTCGGGCGCGTAGTATCCTGGCCAAGGCCGAGGCGTCTGAGGCTAAGTTGGCCGATCTGACTGCAGACGAGCGGAGTTTGCTGCGCAAGATCACCGAATACGCCGAGGTAGTCGAAAGGGCTACTACCGAACTCATGCCCCACCACATCTGTACTTATTTGTATGAGTTAGCACAAACATTCAACCGATTTTACGAAAACAACCGCGTGATTGGCTATGAGCGCGAAGCAGTACGCCTGCGACTGGTTGCGCAATATGCCAACACGCTCAAGGATGGGCTAACGCTGCTGGGCATTACTGCCCCCGACCATATGTAAGAGCGGAGCGCCTGCCTTCGCCCCGTGTATACTAAGGAGTATTATGGCTACACAGACGACGCAACCGAGTAACGATAAGCCGGACGACACCACCCCGGTTTTGACTCCAGAGCAAAACAAACGCCGCGAGGTTAAAGAGTTAAAAACCAAGCTGACCAATATGAGCCCCCTAGCTACCGCCGAGGTTGTTAACGAGGTGGTGGCCCGCCAAGTGTTCCGCCAGGTAAGCGGCTTTACCGACTTTTTGCGCGAGCAGGGGGTGGTAGGGCTGGCAATTGGGCTGGTGTTTGGTATCCAGGTAAAGGCGGTGGTTGACCAGTTTATGGCTAGTTTTGTGAGCCCTGTTTTGAGTCTGGTGCTGCCCGGCAATGGCGATTCGTTTGCTCGCAAGAGTTTTACGGTCTCGTTTCACGGCAAAACGCAAACGTTTGTGTGGGGTCAGTTTGTGCTGTCGATTCTTACGCTGCTGATCGTGGCGGCCATTATTTACACTGCATACAATATGCTCAGGCTTGATAAACTGTCTAAAAAGAAGGACAAGTAACCATTCATGAAGCCGCTCACCGAAGACGAATGGCGCAAAAAGCTCACCCCCGAGCAGTACCATGTGCTGCGCGAAAAGGGCACCGAACCGCCATTTTCGGGCAAAATTTTGGCGAGTAAAGAGGCGGGCGAATATGTGTGCGCCGGCTGCGGCAGCGTGGTGTTTAAAAGCGACGCTAAATACGAATCTAGTACACCCGGGCTTGCTGGCTGGCCGAGTTTTTCGGATGTGGCAAGCAGCGGCGCCGTAGACCTGGTAGAAGACAACAGTTGGGGCATGCATCGAACCGAAGTCGTGTGCAAAACCTGCGGCAGCCACCTGGGCCATTTGTTTGAGGACGAAACTTCGCCCTCCGGGCAGCATTACTGCATCAATTCGGCCGCACTCGATTTTAAGAAATAGCGCCACCTGGGGCGCAATTACATAGAGCCGGCTATGGCTTCTATCTGCTCGCACATGGGCGGGGAATAGCTAATAGGGCAGATCTGTTTTATAGTTAGGGCTATGTCTGATACAAAGCATACCAAGCCAACGAAATTATTGTGGGTGGACCTAGAAATGACCGGCCTGGACCCGGCCAAAGATACTATTTTGGAAGTTGCCGTGGAGGTGACGGACTTTGATTTTAAAACACTGGCCAGTTATGAGGCGCTGGTGCGCCAGCCCGAGGAAGCGCTGAGCGGCATGAACGAGTGGGCTGCCAACCAGCATGCCTTAAGCGGCCTGACCGAGCGTGTGCGTACTGCTGGGCGGCCCGAGGCCGAGGTTATCCACGAGCTGGTAGGGTTTATTAAGGCGCAGTTTGGCGACGAGCCGGCAATTTTGGCTGGCAACTCCATCCACAACGACCGCAATTTTATTAAGCGGTGGTGGCCGGAAGTCGACGCGCTGCTGCATTACCGCATGCTTGATGTGAGCGCTTTTAAGGTGCTCATGCAAGGCAAATACGACAAAGAATATGAGAAAAAGGATGTACACCGCGCCTTTGATGACATCCAAGCCTCGATTGCCGAGCTCCAACACTACATTGAGTGGTTTAAAAAGAGCGCGTAGCTGCAAGGCTTGTGCCTTGGATTCTTATTTAGGTTTTAGCTCCTAGCTCCCTCAGTTCTTCTACAGTGGCACAGAGAACCTTTTCCATTTTCATCCACTACCATAAAGGCAGTTCCTGAAAATGGAAAAGGTTCCGCGGACCCCACACCTCAGTAAAAATCATTCCCCTTAGCTTAAGGCTCTATAAGGTGACGACTTCATCCGCACTCATGTGTCGCATGCCCAGAAAATAATGAGTAAGGATGAAGTAAGACCTTTTGCAATCTTCTACTTTCTATAACACCTCCACAACCTTAATTGAGCTATTCCCTAAGCTACTGAGCTAACCGGGTAAGCTAAGGTTACGCAGTTTATTCCGTACCACAACGGGTCCGCGGAGGTATTTCATTTTTGGGAGCGCCCCTTTACGGGAAGCGGACAAAAATGAAATAGCTCTCTGTGCCACGGTAGAGGAACCAAGGAAGCTGAAATAAAAGACCAAGCAGAGCAGGCAAGGGTCCAGAGGCTTTACAGATGAGGGGAGAGAGTATATAATAGAATTAAGTACCGTAATTTGCAAAAAAGTAGTATGCAAGCAATTATTTTTGATCTCGACCACACACTCTTTGATACCAACAACGCGCTGCACGAAGGCGTCCACGATTTACTCGTTTTGTTAAAACGTTTAGGAGTACGCGTTGGCGGCTTAACGAGCGGCGATCATCGCGTGCTGGTGCGCTTAGACGAAGCCGGCATCCGTGAGTTTTTTGCGAGCGTGCTGTGTGCCGACCACGTCGCGGCCCCCAAGGTAGTGGGCGGTGTGGAGTATTTGCTAGAACTGCTGGGCGTCAGGCCGCACGAAACAACAATGGTCAGCCACGCCTACTCCGACATCCTTTTGGGCCGGGACGCCCGCCTAAAACAGACCGTTGCTGTGTCGCACGGTGTAGAAAACGTCAAAATTCTTAACCGTTCCCAGGCCGACCACGTGGTCAAAGATATTCCTGGTGTGCTCGACGTGTTAGCTTAAGGCTTGTTCTAGGGCTGAGCGAATGGATATAGTAAATAACATGATTTCTCATAAAGAACTCGAAACTTATTTGTTGAGTATGCCAAATGCTCGGCTGGACTACCCGTTTGGCGAGGGGGTTGCCGTATACAAAGCTGGCGAAAAGGATAAAATGTTCGCGCTAGTAGCCGAAAAAGTCACGCCCTTGCAATTGAGTCTTAAGTGCGATCCGCTGCTGGCCGAAACGCTACGCGAAAAATACGAAACCGTATTGCCCGGCTATCATCTTAATAAAAAGCACTGGAACACCATCCTGCTGACCGGCCAGCTGGGCTGGGAAGAAGTGCAGGATCTTATCCGGCACTCATATCAACTGGTTACAGGCGCTTAGCGGGCTTAGCTTACTTTGTCCACTGCTGCAGCAGGAGCTGCACCTGGCTGTATTGATCTTGTAAACTCGCCTTTTCGGCGGCGTCGCCGGCATTGTTATAGGCGTTTTTAAGGGCGGCTGCGTAGGACGTAAGCTCAGCACGGAGAATGTTGGCAAACGTAGTGTCGTAGGTGTTGGAGGTACCTGCCTGAGCGAGCTGGTGGTCGGTGTTAGCGCTGGCTTTTTGCTGCAATTCTTTCTGGGTAGCTTTACGGCTGTGCCGGCTTAAAAAGATCAACCAATGCTGTTTGTGGCTTTCGACCGTCGAAGCGGTGTTGGCGGCGGCATTTTTAACGTTTTGGTCCAGCGCTGGGCTGGACTGCCGGGCAATGCGAGCTATTTCGGTTTCGGTTTGAGCGACCACCACGATTTCTTCGACGTTTGACGGAGCGCTAAAAAAGATGTTGGCGACAATCGAGCCGACAATCAGCAAAAACAACACGCCAATACCACCCAGTGCGACCTTTATAAGCAACGACGATCCGCCCAGCAGTTTCTTGAGCATGGTCTGCTTTTGAGGTTTTTCGGGGTTGATAATAAAATGGTAGGGATTATCGCCGGGAGCAATTGGCGCTTGTTGCGGGTCCATGTCTTGTATTTAACCATATGCTGCTTATGTTCCGAAAGGTGCGGTGCGTAATAACCCCTGTCTTTTGCCAGCTGGCCACCTCTATCTAACAGAGACACGATAGCGTACAATAACAGGTAATGGACGCTGTTGAGGAAATTAAGAGTCGGCTGAGTATTGAGGATGTGGTGGGGCAGTACGTGGAGCTTAAGCGCGCCGGGCGTAACTGGAAGGGGTTAAGCCCCTTTAGCAGCGAGCGCACCCCCAGTTTTATGGTCAGCCCGGAAAAGCAAATTTGGCATGATTTTTCCTCTGGCAAGGGCGGTAACATGTTTAGCTTTGTCATGGAAATGGAAGGCCTGGACTTTAAGGGCGCCCTAGAACTTTTGGCCCGCAAGGCCGGGATCGACCTGGACCAGTACCGCACTAGCCACCGCGGCCCCAGCGGCAAAGAAAAAGAGCGTTTGTACGACGCCGTGGAATTGGCGGCTAAATTCTACCAGGTGCATTTTAGTAAGAGCCAGGCGGCGCTCGAGTATGTATTTAAAAAGCGGCGTTTTACCAAAACAACGGCGCTCGAATGGCGTTTGGGCTACTCGCCAAATAATGGCGCGGCACTGTATACATTTTTAAAGAAGAAGGGCTTTAGCGACGCTGAGATTAAAGACGCGGGGCTAAGCTCGCAGCGCTATAGCGGCGCCAGTGACATGTTCCGCGGCCGGCTCATGATACCGCTGCAAGACGCTCAAGGCCGGATTATTGGTTTTACGGCCCGCTTGCTGGAGGATAATCCCGAGGCGCCTAAATACATCAATACGCCGCAAACTATGCTGTACGATAAATCGCGCCACGTATTTGGTTTGCATTTGGCCAAAGACGCGTTGCGCAAGTGTAAGTACGCCGTAATTGCCGAGGGCAATCTGGACGTTATTTCGAGCCACCAGGCCGGCGTGCGACAGGTAGTGGCCACGGCGGGCACGGCTTTGACCGAGCAACAACTCAAAGCCTTGAGCCGGTTTACCGGCGATATTCGTTTGAGTTTTGATGCCGATAAAGCCGGATTAAATGCTACCGAACGGGCTATACCGATCGCCAGCAAGGTGGGGGTGTCGCTGAGTATCATTACCATCCCGAGCGGCAAGGACCCCGACGAGCTCATTAAACAGGATGCTCATAAGTGGCAAGAGATTATCGAAAAGCCGCAGTATGCGCTGGATTGGCTTACCGATCGTTACAAAAAGCAGCTCGACATTACGAGCGCCCAAGGCAAGCGTGAATTTAGCGACGTTATTTTAAATGTGGTGCGCGGTTTGTCTGACCAAGTGGAGCAAGAGCACTACATTGCCAGCGTGGCCGAAACCATCGGCGTGAGCCGCGAGGCGCTTTTAAGCAAGCTTAAGGATCCTACACCCGGCCCCCGGCTCAAAACCAAGAAAGTGGCTAACGGCCCGCTCGATAAGGCCAGTATCGAAATGGTCAAAACCGAAAATCACCTGCTGGCGCTGGCCTTGGCGCACCTCAAGCTCCGCGACATGTTAGACCCCGTTAAAACCCAGATGGTGGCAGAGCCGCAGGCGGCCCAGCTTTTGGAGTTTTTACATGCCCACCCGGACTTTGCGGGTGACGCTGCGCAGGCTACACCTTTGCGTCCTCTGGCAGACTATGTTAAAATGTTGTCATTATTATTTGAAGAACTCTATGAGGGCCTCGAGCTTACGGAACTTCGTTATGAAGCCACTCGATTGCAGGCACACCTTATAGAACAATACGTAAAATTACAAAAACAACGCATTGCCCGCGAGCTGCACACCGCCGATGAAGCGCGGATTGCTCAGCTCCTCGGCGCAGTCAAAAAATTCGATAACTTATTAAAGCAACATCAAGGAGGCGCTTAAATGCCTAAAGCAAGTAAAGCAACCGCCAAACCAAACGAACCTGCTGACCTGGAAAAAGTCAGGAAGGACCTAGTAGCTAAGGCCAAAAAAGACGGCCATATAGACCAGCAAGATATTACTACCGCGCTAGCCGATGTACCCGAAAATGCGGACATTTTAGATAAACTCTACACCGAGCTTGCCGATTTGAACATCCAGGTTACTGCTGCGGCTGTGCCAGTCGCCGACGAAGAACCGGCCGAACTAAGTGACGAGTGGGTAGCCGAAGAAGGCGAAGAGCCGGTTGTTGAAGACCAGCATTACCTAGACGACATTGCCGACGACTCAGTGCGTTTGTACTTGCGCGAAATTGGTAAAATTCCGCTCCTCAGCGCCGAAGAAGAATTGGCCTTGGCCCAGCGCGTGGTGGCTGGCGACAAAGACGCCAAAGACAAAATGGCCGAAGCCAACATGCGTTTGGTAGTTTCGATTGCTAAGCGCTACGTAGGCCGTGGGCTCGATTTGCTGGACTTAATCCAGGAAGGCAACACCGGCCTGCTGCGCGCTGTCGAAAAATTCGACCCAGATAAGGGCTTTAAGTTTAGCACCTACGCCACCTGGTGGATCCGTCAAGCTATTACCCGCGCTATTGCCGACCAGGCTCGTACCATCCGCATTCCGGTGCACATGGTCGAGACCATCAACAAACTGCTGCGTACCCAGCGCCGTTTGACCCAGGAGCTTAACCGCGAGCCCTCCAACGAGGAAATCGCGGCCGCTATGGAAATTGAAGTCGACAAAGTTGAGCACATCATGAAAATTAAGCAGGATATTTCGTCGCTCGACGCCAGCATCCGCGATGACGAAGAAGAATCGGTTCTGGCCGACTTTATCGAAGACGAAGATACCATCAGTCCCGAAGAATCGGCGACCAACCAGTTGCTGAAAGAGCAGGTTAAAGACATGCTGGCCGCACTGACCGACCGCGAGCAAAAGATCATCAAGCTGCGTTTTGGCCTGGAAGACGGCAAACAGCACACCCTAGAGGAAGTTGGCCAGGAGTTTAGCGTCACGCGCGAGCGCATTCGCCAAATCGAGGCCAAGGCCCTGGCCAAACTGCGTAAGCATAAAGATGCCCGCAAACTGCACGATTACATCAAATAGTTTTTGCCCAACAATGAACAAACACCCGCTTACATAACTGGAGCGGGTGTTTGCTTTGTTGCGCTTTAAACAACGGTATTGCAATGCGGCGAAGCCTTGCATACTATCTGCGCGTCGAACCGGAACGATATGTACAAACCTAAAGATAGAAAGGAGTTGCAATGGATGTTGGAGTAATGCTCGATACCCGTACAGCCGTGGTCAACGAAGTCGCGCCAATTTTAATTTTTAGCCTGGCTTTTGCGCTGGCACTTGGCGGTGCGTTTGCGGTCGGCGTGGCGGTGTGCGGTTGGGGCCACGTAAATATGTCGCAGGTTGATTTTTGGAAGGGCCAAATAAAGATTCAGTGTAAGTAGCAATGACTGATGCGCGCATCGTTGCATACTGATTTGCGGGTGTCGGGGCCGACCATAGCTGATCCCATTACCGGATTGCGCTACACCCTGACACCCGATGCCGCTTGGCTAGTCGGGCAGTTATTGCAGGAGGGCCATATAGAACGTCTGGTGCCTGCAATTGCCCGGCTGCGGCAACTCCCCGAGGCCGAAGCCCGCCGTGCACTCTTTGCTTTACTCGCACATTTAGGTGAGTTTGGCGGCGTGCAGGTGAGCTGGGATAACACCTATAGCCGAGGCTTGCGCCGTCAGGCACGCTGGCAGTGGCTGACGCGGCAGCCGGCCTCGGCATGGGGATTTATGCGGGCAATGTTCCGGGCGTATGGGGGCATTTTTGGCCCTTTGCAGCTTGGTTTTGTTGTTGCCCACCTGGTTTTGGGCACTGCGTTTCCGCTCGCCCTGACGGTGTTGCCGGCCTTGCTGGTAGCCTCGTTTGGCGTGCACGAACTCGGGCACCTTAGTGCGGCCCGTTACCTAGGCGTGCCGGTGGTGCTACTGGCCCGCCCGGGGTATCTTGCCCTTTTATATAAGCGTCCTCAGCCCCGTACGGCCCAATTTATTGCATGTGCGGGGCCGCTTGCGGCGCTGTTTGCTTGCCTGATAGCTGCCGCGCTGTGCGATTCGTTTTTTGCACCCGCGGTGCTTATGGCGCTGGGTACAGTACACGCCTTAAGCCTGCTGCCTCTTTTTGCTGACGGTAAAACATTATGGAGATCTACATGAAACAGGTAATTGCTGACGCCGATGATCCATTGACGCTCCAGGCAATAGTAACGAAACGCGGCGGGTTTGAATTGCGCATTGACGAGCTCCGGCTGCAAGCCGGGCGCATTGCTTGCGTGGTAGGCCCAAATGGCGGGGGCAAGACCACGCTGTTACTCACTGTACTAGGGCTTTTGCCGCACGACGGCGAATGCCGTTTAAACGGGGTAGTGTACGACGGCACACAGCCATTTCAGAAAGCCAGGATCGGCTTTATCCCCGACGACCCAGACTTATTGTTTGAGGAGCTAACCGCGCGTGAACAATGGGCGGTAACCGCCTCGGTGCTTGCCCGGTTGCGACCTGCAACCAGCCGCGCAAGCTTAGCGGTGCGAGCGGCCGAACTTGCTCAAAGCATTTCGTTTGACGCTCCGGCTACCGTGGCTCAGACCTATAGCCATGGCATGCGCAAGAAGACGCAAATCGTCAACGCTCTTATTGGCGCGCCTGCAGTGCTGGTTATCGACGAGTTACGCAACGGGCTCGACCCCATTGCCATCAAACAAACCGAACAGCTTATTGCCCGCGAAAAAGACCGCGGCGCGGCTATTTTGGCAGCGACGCATGACCTGTGGTGGGCCGAACGTTTTGCTGACTACATTTATGTACTGCACGAAGGACGCCTGGCCGCCGCCGGTACGCGTAAAGAGTTGCTGCGCAAGGGTGAAAAAAGCCTGGAGGAAGCGTTTTTTAGGATCATTGGGGTAAAGGCGTGAACTTACTGCCAGCGCTACTCTACCGTTTGTTTGCGGGCAAAAGCGTACGGCCGCGAACCACTCTGCAACTCCGTTTTGGCGCCTTTGCCGGTGCGCTTGTTTTGATGGCGCTGATTGCCTACAAATGCGTACCGCTCCGGTATGCCGCGCTGCTGCAGATAAACTTTTGGCAACTTACTGCTTTGCTCTGTACGGTGACGTACGCACTGGTAACGCTGCTGTGTGCGCTTTTAGACGGCTACCAAAAATCGCTCCTCAGCAGGCTGGACATTTTGCAGCAACTGCCACTTTTTAAAAGGCAACTGCAGCGGCTGTATCTGATTGCCTACGTGCCACTGGGCCTGGTTGTAACTGCCATAACCTTGCCGGCGTTGGTGGGTATTTTTAGGGGATGTATGGGCCGGGGTGCGCTTTTGGCGATTATAGGCGTTGCCTTGGGCCTGGCGCTCGCCAGCAATATGTTGCTGCGTGTTGCGAGCAGTCGCTTTAACACGCTCAGCCAACCCTTAAGACTGGCAGGCATAATGCCGGCCGCCTATATAGCGTGGTCGTTGCAGGGACCCCGGCCGCATGCCGGCCTAGTGGGGTTAGCGGCCTGCTTTATAGCGGCGCAGGTTATATTTTGCCTGTATTTAGCGAGTCGGCCGGTACACGCCCATTACGCCCGGGGCAGCCGCCCGGTTGTTGAGTATCACCATATTGGGCTTGTCCGTTCATTTTTTGTGCGGGCTATCCGAACAGCTCGGTACCGGGCTGCCAACGTCGTAGTGGTAATAATCTTTATGATATTAACGTCGCTCGCCCGGTATAAGCCCGCGGTCATGTCTTTTGATGCCGCAGCGCTGGTTGCTTTATTGTTGTGCGGGACGTTGGGGCAGGAGACGCGGAGCCTCAGCAAGCCCGTTTATCCTATCGAGCTGCTGGAGTATGGGCTACTACGGCGTTGGGTTTTTGCCATGTGGGCGCTCGTGTTTATAAATGCGGCGGTTTTAACTTTGGGCATTTTGGCCTGCGCCAGTTGGTTGTTTCCCTTTGGCTTGAGCGTGAGCCATGGGTATTTGCTGTGCGTGGCGGCCTGTTTGACGGGTGTGGGCATTTTGGCGGGCAGCCTGACTGCTCCCCATAAGCGGGACATGCTTGCCCAGCTCGGCGCGACCGGTGTATACACTGCAGGCGCGTGGGCGGTTATTAAGCTTATGGCCTGGGTGCCTGCCCATATGCTTGTTTGGGTAACGGCAGGTGTCGTCTGCGGCAGTTTGGCCATTGCTTTTCTGGCGGAAAGATTCCGTTGGCTCATAACGATAAGGAGGTTTTATGGGTGCCTATTTTGCGCCAAGCGCTACTAGTAAAAATCGATACTTGGCCCCGATTGCGTGGGGCAGCGCGCTTTATGTCATTACAATGGCCGCTCTGTTTATTTCGTCATTGCCACGGCTGAGGCAACTGGCAATTGGGAAGGCTACCGACGTAGCCATCGGCCCTTTTACGCTTGTGCATATCGAAAAGACCGTTTTGCACAGTGGTTTTAGCGTGGCCATTGGCTGGCGGCCAGGACTGGTGCTGCTGTTTGCAGCCTGTTTAACAGGGGCGTTTGCCTGGGCCAAGCTCAGTAGGAGCGTTCGGCGGCAATAATTATTAGGCGGGGGGACCCTAGCAAAGCTACTTATTTTGTATACAATAGGAACATATGACTGTCCAGATGAAGCTTATCGGGGTGGCCGGTACGGCGGGCTCGGGTAAAGATACGGTAACGAGTATCCTCACGCGCCTTTTTGGTTTACCTAATTTGTCGACGAGCGACATGGTGCGTGCCATTACCCGCCAGGTATATCATTTGCCGCCGGAGTTTAACCCCGTGCGCGACCAGCTCTATGTGGTAGGCAACTATCTACGGGCCGAAGTTAACCCGGCAACGCTCGTAAAACTTTGTATTTTGGAGGCTACCGCCCAGGGGTTACACGGCGGTGTGCTGTCGGGCCTGCGTTCTATGGGCGAGGCCGCAGCTATTCGCGAGGCCGGCGGTATTATTATCGGCGTCGACGCCGACCCGCGCATCCGCTACGAACGTATTTATGCGCGCAGCCGGGATGCTGAGTCTCAAAAAACTTTTGAAGAGTTTTTGGCCCAGGATCAATACGAAAATCGCGGCCCCAGCGACTCTGGCGCCGGGCGGGGCATCCGGGCGATTATTGATAGCGCCGATGTGGTAGTAAGCAATGCCGGCACGCTCGAAGCACTCGAACTCGAATTGCAGCAAAAGGTCGGCCCCTTACTGCGCTAAAGGTGCTAAGGGTACCTAAAATGGACTTTAAAGCGCAGCTTGCAGCCTATAAACAGGCAATCGATGCCGACATTGCCGCCTATGCTGCCCACGTTCGGGCTAGCACGCGCGCCCAATACGGCACCTACCCCGGCGTGGTGAGCGATGGCTTTTTGGACCTTTTGAGCCGCGGCGGCAAGCGGATTCGCGGCGCGCTCGTTATGGTTGGCTACCAGATGTGCGGGGGTCGCGACACGGCTATGATTACCCGCGCTGCCACGGCTGTAGAAATGATGCACGCCTATATCCTGCTCATCGACGACATTCAAGACCGGTCGGCCTTGCGCCGCGGCAAACCAACCGTACATAAGCTGCTCGAAACTTACCACCAGCGCCATCACCTCAAAGGCAGCGCGGCGCACGCCGGAGTCAGCCTGGGGCTCAATGCCGCCATGAGCGGATCACACGCCGCCCAAATGCTCCTCGCCGGGCTCGAAGTAGAGGCCGAGCTGCGCCTCAAGGCCATTGGCATCATCAACCACACCATGCTCGTTACCGCTCATGGCCAAACCGCCGATATCATGAACCAGCTCACCCCCAAGGTTACGCGCACTAATATCGACCGGGTTATGGAGTGGAAAACCGCTCACTACACCTTTTTAAATCCACTGTGTGTGGGGATGGTGTTAGCCGGGGCAGGGTGCGAGTCGACTGACGCCATCCGGCAGTATGCGCTGCACGCCGGTATCGCCTTCCAGATTACCGACGACTGCATAGGCTTGTTTGGCAGCAAAGCCGCCGCCGGCAAGGATCCCATGGACGACATGCGCGAGGGCAAGCACACCTTGCTCATTAACTACGCCTTAAAACACAGTGCGCCTGCTGATGCTGCCTTTCTTGCTACCTGCCTGGGCAACAGCAAAATTACCAAGCAGGATTTTGCGCGGGTTAAACGAATTGTCAAAAACTCGGGTGCTTACAATTACGCACGGGCCACTGCAGCACGCCATATTGCCGTCGCCCTTAAGAGTTTAGAGGCCGAAAAACAGCAATGGGAGGCACCTGGCGTGGCATTTTTAGAGGCTTTAGTAAGGCATTTAGCTCCGTAAGCACTCTATAGGGTTGGTGCACGCCAAAGCGGTATACCTTCTAGTATATACCTCTGTTTGCCAAAAGTATGTGATAAATGTCTAGTGCATTTTTATTAATTATGGTGTAATATGCTGATATGGTAGAGACAATCCACACCCCACATCATCATATTCCCGTTCGTGGACTAGCTTACGGCGTTGGTGGCCTCGCGGCAACCACTGCGGCAGTAATAGCCGTTGCTAATCTTCCGCACGGAGGAAACCAGGCAAATAGCGACCCGCAAGATCACCCCGCAGCCGCGCTTCCACCCAGCGCCACCGCGAGCCACAGCCCAGAGGCTACGCCCGACGCGGCGCCTACTACACCTCCACCCACGGCAGATGTATTATTTGCTGGTCACTGCGGTGTAACAGAAGTTATTGGTGGCCCGATCGTAACAAGCGGATCTTTTAGCTTTGAACAGGTTACCATTACGCTGGCCAATGCGCCGGAAGGGCCGCTCGATACGCCGGCCGTGACCGATCACAAGGTAGCCGGCAAACACGCCACCGGTTCGCTGGTTGCGCCTGACCTCGACGGTATGGATAGCTCAAAAGTTGTCCTTTTTAGGAGCGCTCCAGATAAAGTCACCACCTACGTAGCCACTACCATTGGCCAAACCGACCAAGGCCCGATATACACTTTAGATCTTGAGGATTTGACGCTCCAGACTGCAAACGGCACCGTGGACTGCACTAGGGGTGCAACACCAGAATTCCGCTACGGCGAAGTAGACCCCAACACCGGCCACGCCAACCTCGAGCAGGTGTTAGCTAAGCCGCACAACGCTCACGCCTAGATTTACGCCCGGTACGCTACACTAAAGGGCAGATGGCCACCGTAGAAACGACGATTTTTAAGCGCGGCAGCACAACTTATTACTGGAGTTCGGTGTTTTTCCCCAGGGAAGTGCGCGCTGATATTTTTAAGCTTTATAGTTTTGTGCGGACCGTGGACGATTTGGTGGACGTCGTGCCTCCGCGCAGGGCAGAATTCCAGGCAGTGTATAACGCCTGGGAGGCCAGCAAAGCCAATCCGCCCCACGATCACGCCCGCACTCTTCAAAAGGGTGAAACACGCCGCGCGCTTATTACTAAAAACATTGCCGAGCTGTCTGTTAAATACAATTTTGACCCGGCATGGGTGCAGGCCTTTTTTAGTTCCATGCAAGCCGACCTTGACGGCGCACGTTACAAAACTCTAGCCCAAACGCTCGGGTATGTACACGGCTCGGCCGAGGTAATTGGACTGATGCTTGCCCAAATTATGCGCTTGCCCCCAACCGCTGGCCAGGCCGCCATGCTGCAGGGCCGCGCCATGCAGTGGATCAATTTTGTGCGCGATATTGCCGAGGATAACGCCCTGGGGCGCAGCTATTTCCCCCAGGAGGATTTGCGGCATTTTGGCTTGTCCGACGTGCAAGAGGCCACCGCCCGTGCCCACCCCGAGCAGTTTGCGGCCTTTATACGCTT
>Ga0207661_10000530_pt1 | contig 24456 bp, 19 predicted proteins | sample KBSC713LmetaG_FD_184337 | JGI IMG/M metagenome (GOLD analysis project Ga0207661, IMG submission 184337) | Corn rhizosphere microbial communities from Kellogg Biological Station, Michigan, USA - KBS C7.1-3L metaG (SPAdes) (version 2) | ecosystem: Host-associated > Plants > Roots > Rhizosphere ...
GGCGGGCGCGGCTCCACCGGAAGCGGCGCTGTCGGGGGCACGGCTGCCACCGCCGGGAGCGCGGGTGGGGCGGGCGGGTTCGCTGGGACGGGCGGCCAGCAGAACCGCGATGCCGGGACCGCCGACGGCGCCGGTGGCGCGGGCGGCGCACCGGACGCGGGCACGTTCACGATGCCGATCAAACCAGTCCCCGTCAGCGGCGCATCGACGGTGATCGACGGTGCCGCCTCGGGCGGGTCCTCGGTCGGCCTCACCGGCACGGGCCAAGGCGCCGAGGCCTCGGGGCTGCCGGCCGCGAGCAAGCTCGCGATTCACTATGCGTCGGTGTCGGTCGGCACGATCAGTGTCGCGGTCGACAATCAGGCCGCGCGCAAAGTAAATGTTCATTCGTCGGGCGCGCTGACCGGTTCGTTTCTCTACGCCGTCATCGACATCGCGATTCCGGCCGGCGCGAAGGTGACGATCAGTCGAACGTCGAATGACGTCGCGATCAACGTCGATCAAATCATCGTGGGGATCGGCAATTTGGGGCTGCCGCCCGACATCTGGAACCTGTCGCCGTTCCAGGCCGCCTCGGGTCCCTATGTGGCCGACTGGCAGAAGCTGGGCCTCGCCTATGTCACGCCCGCCTGGTGGCGCGACGCCAAGCTCGGCGCGTGGGCGCACTGGGATCCGCAGTCCATGCCCGAGCAGGGCGACTGGTACGCGTACCGCATGTACCAGCAAGGCTCGGCCGACTTCAATTACCACGTCGCCCACTTCGGCGATCCGTCGGTCTACGGCTACAAGGACATCTGCCAGAACTGGGTGGTCGACCAGTGGAACCCCAGCAACCTGATGGACCTCTACGTCCAGATGGGCGCGAAGTTCTTCATGGCGATGGGCGCCCACCACGACAACTTCGACAACTGGGATTCGACCTACGAGCCCTGGAATTCGGTTCGGGTCGGACCGAAGAAAGACATGGTCGGAACCTGGGCGCCGATCGCGCGCGCCAAAGGCATGCGTTTCGGTATCGGCTTTCACAACACGCCGGCGCGCACCTGGGGGCAATGGACGCCGATCCGTTACACCAATGATGCGAAAGGACCTTACGACGCGCTGCAAACGATCCTGGACGGCAAGGGAAAATGGTGGCTCGGGATGGATCCGGTCGATCTCTACGGGTACAAGCACTCGACCGACTGTTCCAACCAGCAGTGCAACAACTCCGCGTACGGGACCCAGTTCATGTATCGGGTCGACGACGCGATCGAAAAGTATCATCCCGACGTCGTCTATTTCGACGACCACGCCGGCGACTCCCAGGTCGATCTCGGCGTTCACATGGGCCTGGGCGCGATCGCGCCGACGATCCTGGCGAACTACTACAACAAGTCGCTCGCCTGGAATCAGGGGAAGCTGGACGTGGTGATGAACATGAAGGGCGTGGGCGGGCAGTACGACAGCTTCCAGAACAGCGCGACGCTGCTTCCCTACGCGCAGCGCGCGCTGGTCCGGAGCACCGAGGCCAGCACCGAGCCGCAGATCAGCGCGTATCCGTTCCAGACCGAGCTCGATATCCAGGGCGGCAACTGGCACTACATGACCGGGGCGGGGTACACGGACGCCGTCAGCCTGGTCACCACGCTCATGCAGAACGTCTCCCGCAACGGGAGCTTGCTGCTCAACCTCACGCAGCACGGTCGCGGCAATCTCGATTCGCAATGCGCACAGATCGCGCAAGAAATCGGCGCCTGGTTGAAGATCAACGGCGAGGGGGTCTACGGGTCCCGGCCGTTCGAGGTCATGGGCGACGCGACGGTCGCGTACACGCGCAACAACGGCTTCGTCTACGCGACGCTGCTCGGTTGGAACGCCGGCGCGGTCACGCTCAAGGCGCTGGCCAGCGGCGGCGCGACGTTGGGCAAAGTGTCGAAGGTCGAACTGCTCGGCTCGACGACCGCGTTCACCTTCTCGCAGACCGCCCAGGGCCTGACCGTCACGCCGGGCGGAACGGTCTCGGCGTTGACGGGGATCTCCAACCAGTCACTCGCGTCGCGCACGCGCGTCCTGCGCATCAGCCACGACAAGGGCTGGTTCAACGACGACGATCCGACGGCGACGGCGCCCGGGTGGTTGCGCAAGAGCAATCTCGGCACCGGCGATTACAACAACGATCTCACCACCAGCACGACGACTGGCGGCGCCTGGGCGGCGACGTTCAGCGGCACGGCGGTCGCGGTCTACGCCCCGAAGGAGACGGGGGCGGGGAAGATCGAGGTCCTGGTCGACGGCCAATCGCGCGGGATGGCGGATCTGTCCACGACCGGCGCGCGCCAGCCGCAGCAACTGGTGCTGGACGTGACCGGGCTGGCGGCTGGCGCTCACGCGCTCAGCATCGTGAATCGAGGACCCGGACCCGTCGCCGTGGACGCGATCGTTCCGCGGTAGCAGCCAATGACCGCCCATTTTTCGAGGCAGCCACAATGAACCGCGTGCAGCGCTGTGCTTGGGTCGCAATGCTCGTTGCCAACGTGGGTTGTGCGGGCCGCGGCTCGGACACGGGCAGCGGAGGGTCGGGCGCGGCGGGCGCGCGGGGCGGCGCCGGCGTGGGCGGAGCGACGGGCGCCGCTGGCGGCGGCGGCATCGGCGGTTCCGGCGGTTCCGGCGGCGCGGGCGCGGGCGGCGGGGCAGGCGTGGGCGGGGCGGCGGGCTCGGGCCCAGTGGACGGTGCGGCAGGGACCGGTGGCACCGGCGGCGGCGCGGGAACAACCGGCCGCGGGGGTGGCGGCGGCACGGGAGCCGTCGGCCGCGGCGGCGCCGGCGGTGCGGCAGGTGCGACGGGAGGGGGCGGCAAGGGGGCCGCAGCGGGGCAGGCGGGCGCGGCCGGCGGGTGCCCCGCGCAGACCGCCGCGGATCCCTCGACGACGTCGATCGCCGGCACGTGGGACTTCACCCCCGCGGGCGGAAGCAAGCGATCGATTCAGGTTCCCGGGGGCGGCTGGGCGAAGCAGGGCATCAACGCAGCGAGCGGCACCTATGCGACGCAGATAACGGTCCCGGCCTCTGGCGCTGCGCAGACCACCCTGATCGAGTTCGGGGCGGTCAACTTCCAGGCGACGCTGTCGGTTGACGGCAAGGAGGTCGGAACGAACACGACCTCGTTCACTCCTTCCGTGTTCGACGTGACCAAGTTCGTGACGCCCGGCAAGCAGCACGCGATCGCGGTGCTCATCAAGGGCGGCCAGGCGATGAAGAACAGCAGCGGCAAGTGGCTGATCCCCATGGCGGCGGATTGGTCGGCCAACGTCGCGCAAGGCATCTTCCGCTCGGCCATGTTGCGCGTGCTGCCTGACGTCTACATCAGCGACGCCTTCGTTCGAACCAGCGTCACCGACGACACAATCACCTACGACGTGCTGATCACGAACACCGGCAGCACCAGCCAGGATGTCACACTGTCGGGCGCGCTCAGCTCGTGGAACTGCGACGCCTTCACGTACCCGACGATTGCCGACAAGACCGTTACTGCGGCGCCCAACACCACCACCACCGTGACCGTTGGCCCGATCAAGTGGGGCCTGGGCACGAAGTCCACCTGGTGGCCGAACGTTCCCTATCAGGCGGACTACACGGCGCGGCTGCACAACTTGAGCCTCCAGATGAGCCGTGGCGGCAAAGTCGCGCACAGCAAGGTCGTCCGTTTCGGCTTTCGCCAGAGCGAGAGAAAACGAGCCGACGCCAACCACGTTTACTACTACCTCAACGGAATTCGCGTGAACCTGCGGGGCGACAACATTCAAGGGGCCGACTACGACAGCATCGACAACGGCGGCAAGGGTGACGCCTACGACACCCTGCCTGGCTTTCTGCCCCCCACGCCACAGAACCCCGGGTGGCCGCAGACGGTGCGAAACTACCAGAAGCTCAACTACAACTTCATTCGTGTTCACCAAGAGCTCGCGTCGCCGTACATGCTCGATACCGCCGATGAGCTCGGGCTCATGCTCATGGGTGAGTCGGCCATCCGGTGTAGCAACCAGAACGTCGACTTCATCGCCTCCCACGACACCATGGTCAACCACGTCAAGGCGATGGTGCTCCGCGACCGCAACCACCCGTCCATCATTCGTTGGAGCCAGGCCAACGAGCCGAACGGGTGCTATCAAAACGGCGATTCGAATCAGTTCGAGGCCGACCTGTTCAATGCCATGACCAAGTTGGATGGAACGCGGCCCATCAGCGTCGACTGCTGGTTCGGTTGCGGAAACTACGGCCTGCCTAGCCCCGATTTTGCGGTCAGCCAGCACTACAGCAGCGGGCTCGGCAAATACTCGGAAGAGGTGAACGCCAGCAAAGACAACCCGACGGGGCAGGGCGAGTACATATGGAGCAGCGACAATACCCGTCAAGGATTGGCGTGGTTCGGAACGTCGGCCATGGCGATGCGCAGACAAGACGGCGTGGATATCCGGCCGTATACGCTGTTGTCGGGTTGGGCCAGCTTCGTCCCCGGCGTCAAGCGCGCACAGATGACCATCGAGCAGGGGGGCCCTCCGGTCTTCGGCGAGGACAATCTACCGGACCCTTGGTCGAGCCCGATCATCCGCCGCATCCAGAACGGCTTCAGTCCAGTTCTCGTCGCGGACAAGGACTACTGGGAGGCCAACAAGATGTCCAACGCCAACGGCGACTGGCCGTCCTCGGTGCCGACGATCGCGAAGGGAGCGACCCGCGCCACGACGCTTCTGATCTTCAACGACACGTTCTCCGGAACCAGCGTCGACGTCACATGGGAGATCCATTCCGATAGTCCGACGGGGAGCAAGGGCGCCTCGGGCACGTTCACGGTTGACGTTCCATTGGCAACCATGGCGACCAAATCGGTAACCATCACCGCGCCGACGTCGGGGACGAAGTGCTACCTGGTGCTGCGCGCCGCCAAGAACGGGACGACGCTGTTCGAGGAGACCGACGAAGCGTTCACGGTGCAGTGATGAGCAGGACTTTCATGACGGCGTCGTCGCTCGCCTTCTGGGCGGTCTCCGTCCTCGCGCTGCCCGTCTGCCGCGCCGACAACCCCATCATCCAGACGAAGTTCACCGCCGATCCCGCGCCCCTCGTCTACAACGGGCGGCTGTACCTCTACACGAGTCACGACGACGACAACGCGACGGGCTTCACCATGTACAACTGGCTGCTCTACAGCACGACCGACATGGTCAACTGGACCGACCACGGAATCGTTGCGGGCGTCGCCGATCCCTACAAGACGTTCAAGTGGGCCGACGGGAACAACGCGTGGGCGCCCCAGGTCGTCGCACGCGGCGGCAAGTTCTACCTCTACGTGCCCTTTCCGAGGAGCGGGCACATGGTCATCGGCGTGGCGGTCGCGAACGATCCGACCGGGCCGTTCGTCGACGCGCTCGGCGGGCCGCTCGTCTACCAGGCGAGCTTCTCGACGGACATCGATCCGACCGTGTTCATCGACGACGACGGACAGGCGTATCTCTACTGGGGACACCAGCCGGATCTCTCGTACGTGAAGCTCAATCAGGACATGGTCTCGTATTCGGGCGGCATCGTTCACGTCACGCGCCCGCAGACGTTCGAGGAAGGTCCTTGGTTCTACCGGCGGAACGGCAACTACTACCTGGCGTTCGCGTCCACCTGTTGCCCCGAAGGGATCGGCTACGCGATGAGCACGAGCCCGACCGGGCCGTGGACCTACAAGGGATCGATCATGGACGGCAACGCCGCGTCGTCGGGGAACCATCCCGGGATCGTCGACTACCTGGGGAGCTCGTACGTGTTCGGCTTCAATTACGCGCTCAACGCCGCGCTGACGACCACGCACCGCGAGCGGCGCTCGGTCTGCGTCGAGAAATTCAGCTACGCCGCCGACGGCACGATCCCCAAGCTGCCGTTCTGGTCAACGACCGGCGCGCCGCAGATCGGTCACCTCGACCCCTACGTTCGAACCGAGGCGGAGACCATCGCCGGGTCCCAGGGGCTCAAGACCGAGACCTGCGGCGAAGGGGGGATGGACGTCACCGCGATCGAGAACGGCGACTTCATCAAGGTGAAGGGCGTCGACTTCGGCGCCGGCGCCACGTCGTTCGATGCGAGGGTCGCGTCGGCCACGAGCGGCGGAAGCATCGAGATCCGCCTGGACAGCCAGACAGGCACGCGGGTGGCGACCTGCGCGATCACGGGGACGGGCGGCGCGCAGACCTGGGTGACCAAGAGTTGCTCGGTGACCGGCGCCAGCGGCGTGCACGATCTCTTCTTCGTGTTCACGGGCGGATCCGGGAGCCTCTTCAACTTCAACTTCAACTGGTGGAAGTTCAGCGCGCAACAAGGTGCGGACGGCGGCGCCGACGCGGCGCCGAGCGACGGCGGGGGTCTGGACGCGGGAGCCGGCGGCGTGGGCGGGCGCGGTGGCGCGGGCGGAGATGCGGGCGCCGGAGTCGCCGGGACGGGTGGCGCGGTGGGAGGCGGCGCGGGCGGTTCGGCGCGTGGCGGCGCCGGTGGCGCGGAATCCGGCCGCGGAGGAACAGGGCCGGCTGGCGCCGGCGGCGCGATCCCGGGCGGCAATGGCGGGGCGGGAAGCGGAGGAACCGGCGGCGCGCAAGTTGGCGCGGGATCAGGCGGCGCGATGGCGAGCGGCGGCGCGGCCGGGCGGGGCGGCGCTTCGAATGGCTCCGGCGGAACGACGGGCGCCGGCGGTGGCGCGGCCCCGGACGGCCGGACAACGGGATCGTCGGGTTGTTCGTGCGAGGTCGGAGGGCCGTCGGGACCGGCAGGCGGGCTCGTCGCGTTTCTCGCTTGCGTCTGCACGCTCGCCTGGCGGCGGCGCCGGGGTCGGTTCGATCGTCGCCTGTTCATCGCGATCGCGGCCGCCTCGTGCTGGCCGGCCGCGGCCAGGGCGCAAACCCAGCCGACCAGCTACACCGCGAGCTGGGCATCCGTGGATCAGCATCCGCCGGCGCCGGAGTGGTTCAAGGACGCGAAGTTCGGGATCTACTTTCACTGGGGCGCGTTCGGGACGGCGCGGTTCGAAAACGAGTGGTACCCGCGCAACATGTTCAACAAGAGCGACGGCGCGTACACGCACCATCTGAACATGTTTGGCGATCCGTTCGGGAGCTGGGGCTTCGACAAGTTCATCACCGGCGCGAACGACAAGATGGGGCGCTTCGTGCAGTTCGCGCCCAGGCTGGTCACGAACGGCGGGGCCTGGGATCCGGACGCGATGGCGCAGCTGATCGTCGACGCGGGCGCCTGGTTCGCGGGCCCGGTCGCGGAGCATCACGACGGGTTCTCGATGTGGGACAGCAAGGTGAACGCGTGGAACTCGGTCGCGAAGGGGCCACTGCTGAACATGGCGCAGGTCCACGCGCAGGCGTTTCGCAAGAAGGGCCTGAAGTTCCTGATGGCGATGCACCACGCCTACCATTTCACCGGCTACTACCAGTTCGTGCCGCAGCAGACCGATCCGAGCCTGAAGCTGCTCTACGGCCAGCAGGGCGGGGCGGCCGAGAACCAGCTCTGGTACGACAAGCTGAAGGAGATCATCGACGAGTTCCAGCCGGACATCGTCTGGCAGGACTTCAATCTGCCGCAGGTGACCGAGAGCCTGCGCTTGCAGTTCCTCGCCTACTACTACAACGCGGCGTTGACCTGGAAGAAAGAGGTCGTCGCGACCTACAAGGACGGCTTCGACAACAAGGGCGAGGTCTACGACTACGAGCGCGGGGGCGCCGGCGACATCACGAATCCGTACTGGCTCACCGACGACGCCGTGAGCCCCAGCAGCTGGTGCTACACGGACGGGATGGGCTACTACACCGCCGCCCAGGAGGTTCACACCTTCATCGATCACGTCAGCAAGAACGGCAGTCTGTTGCTCAACATCTCGCCGATGCCCGACGGATCGATCCCCCAGCAGCAGAAGGATCTCTTGAACGCGTTCGGGGCGTTCCTGAAGCAGAACGGAACCGCCATCTACAACACGCGAGCGTGGATGGTTTACGGCGAGGGGCCGACCAAGATCGGCGGCGGATCGTTCTCCGGTCCGGTCGCCGGCACGCCGCAGGACGTGCGTTACACGGCGTCGAAGGACGGTGACGCGGTCTACGCGATCCTCCTCGGCTGGCCGGGCAACGGAAAGCAGGTCACGCTCGCGTCGGTGACGCCGACGCGCTTCAATGTCGGCACCGGCAAGGTGTTCCTGTTCGGCCCCGTCGGCGGCCAGGCGATCAACCTGACGTTCTCGCAGGACGGAAGCGGCCTGCGCGTGACGCTGCCGAGCACGCAGCCGTACACGGCGGTTGCCTACGCGATCAAGATCAGCAAGAGCGGCACTGTTCCCGCGCCGACGCCTTCGATCAACAACGCCACGACGATGCCGGCACCTGACGGCGGCGTGCCCGACGGCGGCGGCTCCGACGCCGGCGCGGCCGGCAGCGACGGCGGGATCGGCGGGCGCGGTGGCGCGGGCGGCGGGACGGGCGGTGTCGGCGGCACGGGCGGCGGGACAGGCGCCGGCGACGGGCGGGGTGGCGCGAGCGGTTCGGGCGGCGCAGCCGGCGCGGCGGGTGCCGCCGGGACGATAGGCGGCGCGGGCACGACCGGCGCGGCGGGGACGACGACCGACGCCGGCGCGTCCGGCGTCGCCGGCACGTCCAGCTCCGGGGGCGCGGGCGGCGCCGCCGGCGGCGAATCGGGCGCGTCAGGTTGTAGCTGCGCGCTGGCCGGCGGCGCCGATCGGAACGCCGCGCCCCTGTGGATTCTCACGGCTCTCGCGTTGCGTGTCCGTCGCCCGCGTTCCCGGCGATAGCGATCCAGCAGGCGTCGCGCTGGGCCAGGAGCGCGGTCGGCGCGCCTATGCGGTCGGTGTGTGAGACCTTTGCCATTTGCTCCAAGCGTCGACCGAGGCCAGACCGTCGGCTATCAGGCCGGCAATCATCGCTTGCGCCGGCCCCTCGTCGGTCGGCAGCTGGCTCACGGCATCGAGGAGCCCCGCCACCCGGCCCAACCGGTTCAAGAGATCCGCGGGGGCCCGCGCGATAATCGCGAGCTCCAGCGATGTCTTTACCGTGCGCAGCAAGTGTCGGAGCTCCGTCTGCTTGTCGATCGGGTCTTCTCGTTCGCTCATTGCATGTCCTCCTGGCGGCTCACCCGGTCCGCCCGATAGAAACCCGGGCGGGGGGCCGCCGTTGTCGCCAGCGGCCGCCCGCCCTTGGGAATGGACAGCCCGGGACCGTGCCTCAGGCCTTCGCCTTCGTTTCACCTCCCTTTCCGATTGCGATCCGCTTCGGCTGGGCCTCGGGCCTCTTCGGAATCCGCACCGTGAGCACGCCCTGCTTGAGATCTGCCGTCACGCTCTCGCCGTCCACGCTGTCCGGCATGGTGAAGCTGCGCGCGAAGCTGCCGTGGCTGCGTTCCATCGCGTAGTAGCTCTCGCCTTCCTCTCGGTGCTCCTCCTCGCGCGTTCCGCTGATGGTGAGCAGATTCCCGTTCAGCGACACGTTCAGCGCCTCGTCCTTCACGCCCGGCAGATCCGCGTTGATGACGTACGCGTCCTGGGTCTCCTTCACGTCGAAGCGGGGGACGAACTCGAGGTTCTGACCGACCCCGCCCCAGTCGCCGCGAAATGGATCCCATCGCAGGAGCGCGTCCATCATCCGGAACGGATCGAGTCGGTGCTCCGGACTCGCGCTGCGGGTCACGTCTCGGTTCTCTCGCTTGATCAGGTTCGCCATGATGTGCACCTCCTTCGTTGCGGCCGATTAATCACTGCCTCCGAATCGACAAGCGCTGCGTTCCGAATGCCCGAACCAACGATCGTTCGAAGTTCATCCCGCCCGGGTCGGCAACGAGCGATTCGGCGAGCAGGAATGATTTCGAGGGCTGCTCAGTTTCGCGAACGGCGACACGAAGGAGCAACAGATGCTGCGCGTTTCGTTTTCAAGCATGACCACGGCTCGGGCCGCTGCGAACGTGCTCGAGGCGTACGGATACTCAACAAAGCAGGTCGGTCGCGACGTCGTCACCGACTGTCCCACCCTGCTCGCCGTCCCGGCGATCCAGAAGCGGGTCGGCTTCGCGGAGATCGAACGCCTCGACTTGAAGGGAGGGACGAGCGCGGTTGAATCAACGGCCGCGTTTCGCCCGGCGCCGAGCGCGCGCCTGGCTGAGCCGAGCGACGAAGCGAGAGCCTGAGCCCGATCAGCAGGCGCGGCCTTGACGGCCCCGCGACGGTGATTTTATTTCCACGGCGATGTCGAATTGTCACATTAAAACGGGCACTTAGCCCAGGAGGTCCATCATGTTCGTGCAGCGGGTTTGGCCTTCCCGGCCGACGTTCGACAGCTCCCTTTCCGACTTCGAGCAGATACGGCGTGAGATGTTACGTCTGCTGGACGCGTCGACGGGCGACGCCGCGCCCGACCAGGGTGCGGGTGTCTTTCCGCCGATGAACATCACGCAGGACGACGAGAACTTCTACCTGCGCGCCGAGATCCCCGGCATCAAACCGGCCGAGCTTTCGATCTCCGCGCTGCGGAATCGCGTCGCGATCTCGGGCAAGCGCGAGATCCCGCGCGAGCACGAACGCGTGAGCTACCACCGGAAGGAGCGGCCCGAGGGAGCATTCAATCGCGCGATCACGCTGCCCATGGAGGTCGACGCCGAGCGCGTCGACGCAAGGTACGCCGACGGAATCCTCACGCTCACGCTGCCCAAAGCGGAGCAGGCGAAGCCACGGCAAATCGCGGTGCGAAGCTGACCATTACGAACAAGGACAGGAGGGAAAAAGTCATGGCCAATGAAGCCACCACGGATGTCCAGAAGGCGGAGACGTCGGGCGTCGGGACCGCGCCCGAGCAGACTCGGACGGGCCCCGTCTATCTGCCAGCCGTAGACATTTTCGAGAACGACAACTCCATCACGCTGCTGGCGGACATGCCGGGCGTGAGAGCGTCGGATCTGGAGATCGACTTGCGCGAGAACGTGCTCACGCTGGCCGGTCGGGTGACGACGCCAAGAAACGCGAAAGAATCGAACGTGCTCCGCGAGTACCGACCGGGGACATTCTTCCGTCACTTCACGCTGTCGGAGACCATCGATCAGGCGAAGATCGACGCCCAGCTCACGGACGGCGTGCTGAGGCTGGAGCTGCCGAAGGTCGAGAAGGCGCGGCCGCGGCAGATCAACGTCCGAGCCGCCTGAGATCTCGTCCGGGTGCGCCAACATGTTGTGAGCCCGACGTCATGAACGAGAGGAGATAAACGATGTGGTTCGAATGCAGCGAATGCGGTGGCCATGTCAATCGTCCGTCCGCGCCGGCGGTGTGCCCGGACTGCGGCGTGGCGGGTGCGATCTTCACGTCCGCAGATCCGGACGAGCTGACGGCTGCGGATTCGGACGGCGACGGCCTGCGCGCGATCTGGCTTCGAGCCGGTCTCGAGCAGCCCGACCTCGTCGCCGAAGCGTAGCGGCCGGTCTCCTGAGTGTCGCGGGGCCGTCGCGAGGCGGCGCCGTCGGGCAGTGCTGTTGGAGCACGCGCCAATCGTCTACGAAACCGTAGCTGCCCGAACGCGGCTCCCGATCTCCGCCCGTATGTCGAGCTCCAGTTGTTTCACGTGCCGCCGAGCCGTCACCACCCGAAGCAACAAGGCGATCAGACTCGCGCTCGCGACGACGTTATCGCCGCCGACGTTCGGCATCGCCAGCACGGCTGCATCCAGTTCCCTGCACGCCACGTCCAGGGATTCGAGGGCGCGCGTCAACGCGCCCGGAATGACCTTGTTCACCATCGCGGTCATTGCGAAGCCGATCGCGAAGTCGCCATCCTGGAAGCGAACCACTGCCACTGCACCACGCAGCACATGCCCGCAAAGGCCGCCAAGAATCCCAGTGCGCTCATCGTTTCCCTCGTCTCGCGCCTGAAGGTGGAGGCGCGCCCACGTCCGTTCCACGCCAGGCGCGAGACTGACAATCAGCTCCCGGCCGAAGCGCCGCATATTGGCTGTGCATTCGCATCTTAAGGCTGCCCGTGCTCGACAGCGCGCGCGACGGAGCGCGAAGCGCGGTCGGTCGCGTGATTGAGTGCGGCGAACGGATCGACGTCGGTGTCCTCCACGTCCAGCTGCCGCGGGCGCAGGCCGATTTCGATCCGGCAGCGCTTGCGGGTGCCGCCCGTCTCGCTGTCCGCATGCGAGAACCGGACGATCACGCGTCCGATTCGATCCGCGAATCGAGCGAGAGCGAGTCCCAGGCGACGCTCGACGTGGACGCGCAAAGCGTCGGTGACATCGACATCGCACTTGGAGATCTGAATCTTCATCACACCGCGATCTGCTTGGCTGCCATGGTGGGGAATGTCCAGTGCAGAGGTGATAGCCGGCGGTTGCCATGTAGGCTATTCGGAAGTTTGAGCAGGCGGCGTCGATAAACCAGACATATGCTCCCGCCCCACCATGGAATGGCTCAACTATCACCACCTGCTCTACTTCTGGGTCGTCGCCAAGGAGGGAAGCATCGTCCGGGCGAGCGAGGAGCTGCGGCTGGCGCATCCCACGATCAGCGGACAGATCCACCGCCTCGAGGAGGTTCTCGGTGAGAAGCTGCTGACCCGCCGGGGACGCAACTTGGTGCTCACGGAGTCAGGTCGCGTCGCGTTCCGCTACGCCGACGAGATCTTCTCGCTGGGCCGCGAATTCGTCGACACGCTGAAGGGGCGGGCCAGCGGAAAGCCGTTGCGCCTCGTCGTCGGGATCGCCGACGTGCTTCCCCCCTCGCTCGTGCGGCGATTTCTCGAGCCCGCGTTCCGGCTCGGCCAGACCGTCCAGATCGTCTGCCGGGCGGACAAGTCCGTGCAGGAGTTCCTCGCCGAGCTCGCCCTGCACAGCGTCGACGTCGTGATAGCCGACGGCCCGGCCGGGGCGGGCGTCCCGGTGCGCGCGTTCAGCCATCCGCTGGGCGAATGCGGAACGACCTTCTTCGCCGCCCCGAAGCTGGCCGCCAAGATCCGCCGCAAGTTTCCCCGCGCGCTTGACGCGGCCCCGTTCCTTCTTCCGGGCGCGCCCTCGACAGTTCGCCGCGCGCTCCAGCACTGGTTCGATGCCCAAGACATCCGGCCACGCATCGTCGCCGAGCTGGACGACAGCGCGCTCGCGAAGGAGTTCGGCGAAGACGGTCGCGGCGTGTTCGCGGCGCCGGCGGTGATCGAAGCCGAGATCCTCCGCCGCTACCATGTGCGCGTGGTGGGCCGATCGGAGGCGGTGCGCCAGCAGTTCTACGCCATCTCGGTGGAGCGCAAGATCAAGCACCCCGCCGTGGTCGCCATCTGCGAGGCCGCGCGCCAGGACATCTTCTCCGCCTCGCGTCCACCGCACGGGCAATCGCGCGCCGGCTGAGCACGGTCAAGGACGGGCGGCGACGGACCAGACATGACGGTTTTTACGACGGGAACGTCTCGAACTTCCTAATAGGCTACAGTCGCGGGCGAACCTATATAGATGACGTGAAAAGCATACCTGCGATGATTGCGAAGGGACGAACCACGAGGCAAGGGCTTCGGGATCTCAACTACTACGGTCCGCGGCGCGTGAAGAGCGCAGACGGAGCTCCCCCGGTGGAAACGGTGGCCGACACAGCGGTCGGACCGGCGGCGGAAGCGCCTGTGACCGCCGCCGTCGAGACGCCCGATGGCGGCGTGACCAGCTGATGCCGTCTCCGCGACTCGTGATCGGCTGTTCCGAACAGCGCCCGAACGAGGTTCTTGCCTACCACCTCATTGGCGCCTCCAGTGACGGCGCCTTCCTGCTCAGCCGGCACGGGGCGACATATTCGGCCGCCGCGGCTGAGGTCTCTGCCTATCCGGCTCTGCTCGAGCGCATGCTCGGGCGGGTGCTGGAAAACATCCCTTTGCGCCTGCGCGAACGCGCACGTGTCAGCCTCGTCAGTCGGTGGAACCGCAACTGGGGCGTCGAGGCTGAAGATCTCGCGCAACTCGGCGTTCCGCCTGCGAACGACAACGGGTCGGGATCAGCGACCGAGACGGTCGAAGCTTCCACCTCGCGGTTCGACATTCCGCAGGCCAAGATTCACGTTGATGGCGCCTTGGAGCCACGAACCGCCCTCGCCGCCAGCTAACGGTCCGCTCGTCACGGATGACGAGCGCGTGGACCAGGCCGGCCTGGGCTCGTTCCCGGCGAGCGATCCACCACCATGGACAACCGGGCGGGAGCCGCAGCCGGACCGGAATTCGGATGATCCCGACGGGGAAGCCGAGCGCGAAGGCGCCCGCCGGCGACGGCACACCGAGGCTTAGCTGGTCGTCGAGACGGTAGCCGCATCACGGCGGGTATTCTCGGAAGTAACCCTCGAGCTCGCGTCGCGCACCCCGAAAGGCGTTGCGGATCGCGACGTAGACGTCTTCGTGAGGCCTGTTGCTCGGATGATCGACGCCCACGACGACGACCGCCCTCGGCATCGAGAGCTCCATGCGGACCTGGTAACGGCGCTCGCTGCGGCCTTGATCGAGGACATCGATCAGAACCCGCCCGCCGATCATCGTCGCCGTCAGCGCGCCCAACCGCTCCAGCCAGGCACGCACCTCGACCCGGGGGGCCTCGGTGGGGGTCATCCCGCCGAATGCGATGTGGCAAGGGCGCGGCGCAGTCGTGGACGCCGGCGACACCAGAGCGGCCGGACTGGCAGGGTCGGTATCCTTTTCGCGAACCGGGCCGGGGCTGATGACTTCTTCCATGCTCCTGCTTCCCACAATACCTTCGCACGCGGTCGCGTATCGTTCGGAGTTCTCGACGACGTCCGTAGCTATTTCCTTCTGGACTCGCGAGCGTTCGCCTCCCACATTTGACGGCCGCGCGAGCGAATGAGCGAAAGAGCCATGAACACCGACATCACGAACAGAATGGAATCGGCGAACGTCGATTCCGAGGATGACGTCGACTCGACGTTCGAAGGAGCGATGTCCGGGCTCGAGCGCCTCAACATCATCGGAGAGTTGATGGACGCGCTCGAGCTTGTGACCATGGGCGGCCGCGTGCACGTGATGCAGAAGGTGCTGACAATTCTGCGCGCGGAGGTTCTGCTTCCCAGGCTGCCGCTGACGGATGCCCAGTTCAATCTGGTCAAGGACGCTTTGAATGTCGCCGCGCGCGAAACCGGGCGGATCGCGCCTCTACCGAGCGTCTTTGCGGAGCATATTCGCACGGTCGTCGAGGCCGTCCGCGGAGCGTGGAGCAATCGGATCGCCACCAGCGGCTGCTCGGATGCCGAAGGCGGACGGCGCCGGGCGTCGAACTCATCGAGCTCCGTTTCTACCGGGGCGCCAGACGGAAAAGTCTAGTCCGGCACTGCTCGCGCTCAACTGCCCAGGACATCGCCGAGGACGGACGCTTGAACGGCGTCGCTACCGCGCGGAATGTCGTGAAGGCTCAAGCGAAGGACGCGCCGGAGCTTTTGCCGCTCGCGTTCAGTGCATCCCGCCCCGGCGTAAGCGCGCACGAGGTTGCTCATGTCACGGGCCGGCAGGAAACCGTGCAACCATTGAACGGCGCGATGATCGCCTCGCAGCAAGATCTCCCGCACGATGACATAGCGGTGATCTCGATTCGACCAACGAAGACTGCTCGGCTCGAACTTCCCAAGCAGGCGCCTGATGTAGGACGGTCCTTCGGCGACGTTGGCGATCAGCGATCGTGTCGACCATCGAATGGCCGCGGCGCGGCGCGCGAGTTCTTGACGCTCGTCCGCTGACATTGACGCCGCCCGCGCGGTGGCGGCGCGCTTTGCTATCTGCGTGCGCCGGCGCGCGCTCAACGCCTTCGCCCGGGCCGGCCCCCCCTTGGCGCCACCCAGCCGCCCCAAGGCGACGGCGTGTGGATTCTTTATCGCGGTGGGCGGCATATGCACTGTCGGGGCCCTGCCGAAGCACAAGCCAGGGAGGGCCCGGCTGGCGAAGCTAATGTCGTTGCACGGAAAAGCCAGAGACAGGGCTACGCGCTCCCGGGTGCCGGGCCGCGACGTTGCCGTCGGTACCCGCATTTTCGGGTTCGATCTTGTACACATGCGCGCTTCCCCAAAGAAGTCCTGCTTGCTTGAGCGGTTTCATCGTTGTCGCAGACGATAGTCGCATCTCCGCTCAAGTGAGCACGGCGGTCCGGCGCCGAGACCCTCGCCGTTCCCTTCTCAGCCGGTTCCCCACCGACGATGGGTGGTTACGCTTTTGTAGTCCCATGGCTGATTCCAAAGGGATTCGAGCGATGAGTGAGTCGTCAGCAATCTCGCGGCCGCCCTCCCATGTTGTCGGCATCGGCGCATCTGCGGGGGGCCTAGAGGCGATAGAGCGGTTCTTCGACAACGTCGCGAAGGACACCACGATGGCCTTTGTCATCGTCCAGCATCTGTCGCCCGACTTCAAAAGCATGATGGACGAGCTCCTCGCCCGGCACACCTCGCTTCCGATCCATCTGGTCGAGAACGCGATGGCGGTGGAAGCGGGGCATGTCTACCTGATCCCGCCGAAGATGGAGATGATCATCTCCGGCGGTCGCCTCCTTCTCAGCGAGCAGGATCGCGAACAGGAGCGAACGCTGCCGATCGACGTGTTCTTCCGATCGCTGGCCCAAGACTGCGGCGAGCGCGCTGTGGCCGTCGTCCTCTCGGGTGGAGGGAGCGACGGCTCGCGCGGCGTTCTCGACATCCATCGCGCCGGCGGGTTCGTCGTCGTCCAGGACATGGCGAGCGCGCAATTCGACGGCATGCCAAAGACCGCCATCGATTCGGGCGTCGCAGACGCGGTCGTCCCGCCCTCGGAGATGCCGCGCGTTCTCAAGGAGCACGAAAGCGGGCAGGCGCGAAGACGGGCGGGGGCACCGGCGGCAGCGGCCGCCGACGACACCGGCGTGGGCGCGGTCTATCGGATGCTGCAGGACGAGTTCGGCATCGATTTCACGCACTACAAACCGAGCACGGTGACGCGCCGGATCGAACGGCGGCTCGCGCTGGCGCGATCCCTGGACATCGAGGAGTACGTCAGGAGGCTGAAGTCCGAGCGAGCCGAGCTGGATGTTCTCTATCGCGACCTCCTGATCGAGGTGACGCGTTTCTTCCGGGATGAGGCGGCGTTCGCCGTCCTGGAAGCCCAGGTGCTGCCCGAGCTCTTGCGACGCGAGCCGCGAGACGTGCCCCTCCGGCTCTGGATCGCGGGGTGCGCCACCGGCGAGGAACCGTACTCGTTCGCAATCCTGCTCCAGGACCTGATGTCGAAGCTGGGCGATCGGCCGGTCAAGATCTTCGCGACCGACGTGCACCGCGGCTCACTGGATCACGCGACCCGCGGCATCTACGCGGCCGATGCGGTGGCCGGCGTCTCCTCCGAGCGCCTCGAGCGGTACTTCATCAAGCACGGCGACGGCTATCAAGTCGTCCCCGAGCTGCGGCAGATGGTGGTGTTCGCGCAGCACAACGTCATCAAGGACGCTCCGTTCACCCGGGTCGACCTCGTGAGCTGCCGAAACCTGCTCATCTACCTTCAGCCCGCCGCTCAACAGAAGGTTCTGTCGCTGTTCCATTTTGCGCTGAACCGAAACGGGATACTGCTGCTCGGTCCGAGCGAGACGGCCGGCCCCCTTGCGCGTGCCTACGAGACCGTCGACAAGCGCTGGCGGATCTACAAGAAGCGCAGCGACGCCAGGATCCCCGTCGAAGTTCGGGTGCCGTCGATCTCCCCGGCGGACGGGCGCGTGGTCCCCGTGCCGTTCCCATCGCTGAGTGGGCGGCACCCGCTCGGTCAACTCATGGGGGCGTACGACTCCCTGCTCGAGCGGGTCATGTCGCCGAGCTTGCTCCTCGGCGATCATGGCGAGCTGGTTCACGCCTTTGCCGGCGCCGGCCGCTTCCTCCATCATCGCGACGGGAGGCAGGGGCTCGGCGTCGTCGATCTGGTCGACCCGGACCTGAAGCTGGTGCTGGTCGGAGGTCTCAAGCGCGCGCTCAGCGAGCACGGCGCCATCGTGTACAGCAACGTGCGGCTTGGTGACAGCGAGGGAGAGCGATTCTACAAGGTCACCATTCAGAAGATCCCGAACCGGAATAGCGGCGCGCCATATCTGCTGGTGTCGTTCGAAGCGGCCGGGCCGGTCGATCGGCCGAGCGCCGACGCCCAGGTCGAGATCGACAACGCCTCGCGCGACCAGCTGCGGGTGCTGGAAGCCGAGCTGACCCACACCCGGGAAAACCTCCAGTCGGCGATCGAAGAGCTCGAGACCAGCAACGAGGAGCTCCAGTCGTCGAACGAGGAGCTGCAGACGTCGAACGAGGAGCTGCAGAGCACGAACGAGGAGCTCCAGAGCGTCAACGAAGAGCTGTACACCGTCAACGCCGAGTATCAGCGGAAGATCGGCGAGCTGACTGAAGTCACGAACGACATGGACAACCTCCTCGCCAGCACCGAGGTCGGTACAGTCTTTCTCGATCGGCAACTTCGCATTCGCAAGTTCACGCCGCAGGCGGCGGAGACGTTCAGTCTCGTGCCGCACGACATCGGAAGGACGATCGACACCTTCGCGCACAAGCTCGCGCATCCCGAGCTGCTCGACGATCTGCGGCGCGTGGTCGAAAACGGCCAGGTGATCGAGCACGAGCTTCGGGACGCGTCAGGGAAGTGCTTCTTTCTACGAATCCTTCCCTATCGAGCCAAGGGCGCGATCGCCGGCGTTGTGCTGACGCTGATCGACATGACGGGGTTGAAGCAGGCGGAGGACGCGCTCTTCCACGAGCGCTACTTGCTCAACAGCCTGTTGACCTCGATCCCTGACGCCATCTACTTCAAGGACCTGCGGGGCCGCTTCATCCGCGCGAATCAGGCGATGGCGACGCGATTGGGCCTCACGCAGGCGGAGGACGCTGTCGGCAAGACCGCCCTCGAGCTACCCGATCAGGCGCTCGCGATGGAGTTGCACCGCGAAGACGAAGAGGTGCTTCGCACGGGAGAGCCGCAGTTCTACAAGGTCGAGAAGCGCAAGCGTTCGGACGACGTCGAGGAGTGGAACGTCGTTACGCGGCTGCCCCTCCGCGACAAGGACGGCCAGATCGTCGGCGTGGTCGCGATATTCCGCGATGTGACCGAGCAAAAGCGGGCGGAGCACAAGATTCAGGAGGGCGTCCGCAGGCGGGATCAGTTTCTCGCGATGCTGTCTCACGAACTCAGAAATCCGCTCGGGGCGATCGTCACCGCGACCGCTCTGCTCAACGCCACGCGTGGCGCCGCGCCGCCCGAGAAGGTCGGGCGCTTCGTGCAGATTCTCCAGAGACAATCGGAGCAGATGGCCCACCTGCTCGACGATCTGCTGGAGGCGAGCCGGGTCACTCAGAACAAGATCGAGCTCAAGCGGCGGGTCATCGACCTCGGTTCGGTCGCCCGAATCGCCGTCGATTCCATCCAGGCGCGGATGGAGACAGCTGGTATCGCGTTCTCCGCCGAAATCGATCAGGAGCCGATATGGGTGGACGGCGATCCGGCCAGGCTCCAACAGATCCAGGTGAACCTTTTGAACAACGCCGCGAAATACACGCCGACCGGTGGTCAGGTCCTGTTCGAGGCCCGGCGGGAGAACGACGCCGCGACGATCAGGGTCAAGGACACAGGCGTCGGAATTCCCAAGCAGATGCTCGACGATATCTTCGAGCTCTTCGTGCAGTCGCGGCGCACCCTCGATCGCTCGGCCGGCGGTCTGGGGGTCGGTCTCACCCTCGTGCGATCGCTGGTCGTCATGCATGGAGGCATGGTGACGGTGCACAGCGAAGGTGAGGACAAGGGGAGTGAATTCGTGGTCCGCATTCCTCTGACTCGGAAGGCCGCCTTGGAGGAGCCGGCGATTCGGCCCCCGCGACCGAGGCGGCGTCTACGGGAAGGATCAGCGATCGTGATCGTGGAGGACAGCACGGACAGCCGAGACCTCTTGTGCGAGCTCTTGTCCATGCAGGGATTCGAGTGCCACGCGGCCGAGAACGGCACTTCCGGTCTGGCTCTCATCAACACGGTTCGCCCGACGGTCGCGATATTGGACGTCGGGTTGCCCGAGATGGACGGCTTCGAGCTGGCGCGCCGACTGCGGTCGAACCCGGATCACGCCGACATCTTCCTGATCGCGTTGACCGGATACGGTCAGATGACAGACCGGGCGGCCGGCAAGCGCGCAGGCTTCGACGAGCATCTCGTCAAGCCGGTAAACGTCGACGAGCTACTGCGGCTTCTCGATGCGCTGAGAAGTGCCAGGGATGCTGCCGGCATCGACGTGGAACCGCAGGCCGCCACCCCTCAGTAAAACGTCAGTCCCCCGCGATTCGCGCGCGCTTGGCGCGACGCCGGATCACCGCGAATCGTTCGCAACCTGCAACACGATCTTGCCCGGCGAGCTGCCACGCTGCTTGGCCGCGAAGGCTGCGCCGCCTTGGGCGAGCGGCATGACCGCACCAAGGACCGGGCGTAGCTGCCGCGCGGCGATGCGTCGGCCGAGCTCGCTGAGTTGCGTTCGGTGGGGCTCGACGACGAAGAATACCCTCCGCGGCCCCCGACCATCGGTCCTGGCGACGGGCGCCTCGACGACGGACACCGCCACGGCGTCGTCCCTCAGAGACGAACACGCTTGGGCGAACGTTTGCCCGCCGACCAGGTCGAACAGCAGGTGCGTGTTCCTCGCGGCTGCGGCGACATCGTCGCGATCCACGTCGACGAATGCGTCCGCTCCCAGCCCGAGCACGAGGTCGCGCGCCCACCCGCGTGCGCTCGCCAGGACTCGCGCCCCAGCGGCGCGCGCAAGCTGCACGGCGACAGTACCGACGCCGCCGCCCGCGCCGAGAATCAGCACCGTCTGCCCGGCCGCGAGCCGACCATGATCGAACAGTGCCTGTACCGCCGTCAGGCCGGTCATCGGAATGGCAGCTGCTTCCTGGTGACTCAGCATCGCGGGTTTGGGCGCGAGGTTCCGCGCCTCCACCGCGACGTACTCCGCGGCCGCTCCGTCGCGGTACCAGTCGGTCAACCCATAGACGGCGTCTCCGATCGCAGCGCCGGTCGCGCCGTATCCGAGGGCCGTGACGACGCCCGATACCTCGTGGCCCGGGATGACCGGACGACGGTCTCTTCCCGCGCGGTCCACCCACGTCGAGGGCCAGCCCATCTCTGTCGGCGTGAAGCTCGCAGCATGAACCTGCACCAGGACGTCCCCGGTGCCGGGCATCGGGGTCGCCGCCTCTTCGTACCTGAGGCTCTCGGCCCCACCTCGCTCGTGACTTCGCAGGGCCTGCATGGGCGTATGGGTTGGGTGGATACGCGCGCACCGGCTGTCAAGGCGGCGGGAGCCTGACGTCCCGAGCGGCCGTTACGCGCGGGCTCCACGTCACGTCGGCGGTGGACAGCGGGATCACTTCCCACGCGGTGGCGTCGGCGCGGTGCGAGGTCGGTAATGCGATCGCACCCGTCAGAGCGACTTGAGATATTCGATCAGGTCGCGGCGTTCGTCGTCGCGCAGACCCAGGTTCAGCACTCGTTCGTAGTGCGTGACGACCGCTGCCAGGTCGGCAAAGCGGCCGTCGTGGTAGTAGCCTCCCTTCGCGCGCGCGAAAAGGCCACCCAGGGGCGTCGTCCGATATTTGCCGTCGGGTGATCGCTTGGCCTGAAAATCGTCGATGCCGATCTCCTCCGGATCGTGCAGCGACCATCCAGGCTCGGTGAAGAGCGGCGGCACGTGGCACCGCGCGCACTGCGCCTTCCCGTTGAAGACAGCCTGACCCCGTTGCGCGGCGGCATGATCGAACGACTTCTCGGGCGGTTTCGGGGCGGGGATCGACAGCTGGTAATAATGTAGCGGCGCGAGCTTCGCCGTGACGAGGTCCGGGCTATGGCGGACGTCGTTGAAGTGACTCCGGGCCGCAACCGGAAACTTGTTGGTCTTGAGGCGGGGATCGAAGAACGTGCCCTGACCGTACATCTGCGTGTTGGCGACGTAAGCGTTCCAGTACGTCACGGAGCCCCACCCCGTGTAGGTGTGCAGATTAACGCCCGCGAGTCCGAAAGCCGCGGGAATGAGCGTCGCGCCGGTCTTGCCGTCCGGTCGGAACGCCTTGCCGTCCTGATTCAACTCGGCGTCGTAGCGGCCGGGACCCCAGCTGGTCAAGACCGCCCGCACCTTGTCCTCAGGGACTTTCAGCAGCTCCACCATCGGCGCGAGCGTCGGGGCCATCGCGGCGATCGCGCCGACATCGAGGTCGCGATTGGGCCAGCCGTCCAATCGACGTCCGATGCCGGCGGTCAGGCTATCGTCGACGGTGGAATGACAAAATGCGCAGGTGATGCCGATCCCCGTCATCGTGTCGCCGTTGAAGAATCCCTTCACGCCGACGACCGCGTCGGCCTTGAGCAGCTCGATCGTCGTGCCGGTCTTGTCGAGATCGACCTTTCCGCCCTTGATCGCTTCGACCAAGATCTGAGGCAGCTTCCCAACATCGACCTTCAACCCGACCTTGAGCGCCTCGCGCGGCGTGAGGCCCTTACCGACGCCGCCGTGCTCCTGGCCGGCGACGGCGCGATGCAGGCCGAGTTGGCTACCCCAGAACGCTTCGCTGCCGAACGTGTCGTAGCGAAAGATCTCCCGTCCTTGCTCTCGCAGCTCCTTCGCATAGTCGTCGATCCTGTCGTCGAACTCGCCCGTCGGGATCCGTTGGGCCTTCACGGCCGGATCGGTCTTGACCCCGCTCACAGCGGGCGCGCAGCCCGCGGCGAAAACCCAAAGCGCGAATGCGCGCGTCGCCCTTCGTCGGGTGGTATCAGGCATAGTCCGACTACCATTGGCACGCGACGCACCAGCACAAGGTCGCCCTTCGCCTATTCCGGCGCGCCGGCGCGGCGTTTCGTGGAACCTCGATGATGGGCGCGGCGACGCGAAAGCGAAGGCAACGTCTACGGCCGCCCACCCGCGCGCGCCGGACGGCCGCCATTCAGCGTCCTGATGGCGTCGAAGAGCACCTCGAAGTCGACCGGCTTGGTCAGATGGAGATCGAACCCGGCTTCCTTGCTCGCCCTGACGTCGGACTCCCTCCCGAACCCGCTGATGGCGATCGCGGGACGGCGACGACCGTTTGCCCGCAGCTCGCGCATCAAGTCCAACCCGGTGCCGTCGGGCAACCCGATGTCGCTCACTATCAGGTCGACGCGCCCCATGTCGGTTGCGAGAGCGGAGCAGACCGATCGGGCGGGCTCGACTTCGAACCCCATTTCCCTGATCAGCTCTGTCATCGCCTCGAGCGTGTCGGGATGGTCATCGACGAGGAGGATGCGCGGTTTTGGTTTGGCGTCGTCCGCGGCGAGGTCCGGCATCGGGACGCCGGCGGCGGCGTTTTCTCGAACTGGCGCGGGCGCGACCTCAGCGGCGACGGTCTCGTCGAAGAGACGCGCCCGTACTTCGGGCGCGATGCCGGCGCCGCTGTCCTCGACTTCGATCGTCAGTCGAGAGTTCGCGTTCCATGACGTGACGTAGATGTCTCCGCCGTTGGGGGTGAACTTGACCGCATTCCGCAACAGATTCAGGAACACCTGGCGCATGCGGATCGGGTCGGCGTTGGCCCAATGGCGCTCGGCGCGGAGCTCGAGGTGGATCGACTGTTCCTTTTTTGCGACCTCCTCGCCGAGAATCTCGGTTGCTTCCCATGCGACCTGATGGATGTCGGTGGGCCGCAGCTCGACGCTCATCTGCCCGCGGACGATTCTGGTCACGTCGAGCAGGTCGTCGATCAGCCGGGTCTCCATCACGACATTGCGCTGGCCGTAGGTGCGCACGAGTCGGAAATCCTCATCGAGAACCATGGTCGGCGGCGCGAAGCGATCGAGCAATAGCTGCCTCGTGTCGATCGCCGCGTCCGGTCGACCGCCGCCGGCGACGCCTGGCAGGTTGGCGCGCTGGAGCGGCCAGTTCACCGGGAATCGCAGCGCGGACCGGTGCGAGGTGCCGTGCCGACTGATGAATTGCCCTCCGGGTTTACGTCTGTAGATCCGGGCGCGACCGTCGAGCGGGGCGAACAGGTCAGCGTATGCGCCGATGGTCTCCGATCGGCCCAGGATCAGAAAACCGACGGCATTCAGGGCGTAGTGGAATACGGAGATCATCTTCTTCTGAGGCCCGGCGCCGAGATAGATGAGGAGATTCCGACACAACACGAGGTCCATCTTCGAGAACGGCGGATCGCGGGTGACATCCTGGTGCGAAAACACGCAGCGCTCGCGAATGTTGGTGCTGACTCTGTACCCCGCATCAATTTTCACGAAGAACCGCCGGAGCCGCTCGGGTGAAACCTGGGAGGAGATGCTTTCGGGATACACACCACTTCGTTCCAGCCCGCGGCGTTTGCGAACCACTCGACGAGCGCTCGCTCTTCACCGGG
>Ga0207661_10000532_pt1 | contig 24432 bp, 23 predicted proteins | sample KBSC713LmetaG_FD_184337 | JGI IMG/M metagenome (GOLD analysis project Ga0207661, IMG submission 184337) | Corn rhizosphere microbial communities from Kellogg Biological Station, Michigan, USA - KBS C7.1-3L metaG (SPAdes) (version 2) | ecosystem: Host-associated > Plants > Roots > Rhizosphere ...
CTCATGCGAATGGCCCGCCAAGCGCGTTAGGCTGCCTTGCGGCGTTCGCATCCGCCGCTGAAGCAGCCACCACTTACATCCCGTAGCCACCACAAAGGGGCGGTGTTTGCTCGTGCGCGGCTCGGCGCCCCCCTGGCCGCACACTGGGGCCCCAGGCTTGGATTTGTCCCTGGGCCTGGGGTCTTTTGCTTCAAGGATTCAGACTGATTTGCACGCCGACAGCGACGGCACGGTCCGATGCCGAGCCTGGTTGCGGGCCCGCGCATTTTATTATCGCACGATCGATCGCCTCGACGCCTTGTTCCTTCAACCGTTCGATATGCTCCTCCATTTCCTTCAACCGTTCGGCTGGCAGCAAAGCGGACGGTCCCGACGCGGCATGAATTCGTCGATTTGAGCGGCTTGATGAGTTATCGGGGCAGCCCGCCTAGCCCGATACGTCATGAGGCCCCTTATGCGATCGTCCAGGGAACCTCCCGCAGCGCCGTTCCACGCATCCGCCAGAAGCGATTTTGCTGCAAGGACCTTCCGCCACGCAGCGACGCGACCTCGCGAGTCTCTGATCATGCCAATGATTTCCGCGCTTCGGCCGGCGGCCATCCTTTGCTTCCTGGCGCTGGCCATGCTTGCGCATGGCTGCGGCATGGTTCGAGCCCAGGGTACAGCTCCGGGCACCATTTTGGTGGTGGGGACCAAGGAGGCTCCGCCCTTCGCGATCAAGCAGCAGGATGGAAGCTGGAGTGGAATCAGCATCGAGCTCTGGAAAAGGATCGCTGACGAGTCAGGGCTGCGTTTTCGTCTGGTTGAGACCCAGAGCGTGCAGGACCTGCTGGATGGCGTCGCGAACGGCGCCTTCAACGTCGGTGTCGCAGCCGTCACCGTAACCGCCGCGCGTGAACGCCGCGTCGATTTTACCCAGCGAGATCGACGCCTTGGTCCATGACAAGCCGCTGCTGGCCTGGATGGTTCGGAAAGACTTCTCGGCCTCGGCCCGGATTGTCGATACCAGCTTCAGCAGCGAGAGCTACGCAATCGTGTTGCCGAAAGAGAGCTCCTTGCGGCCGATGCTCGATGCCGCCGTGCTCGATCAGGTCGAAAGCGACTGGTGGCAACAGAAATTGTTCGAGACCCTCGGAAATGCGCGATCCCCCTGATTCCCTTCGGGCAAGGTCGCTTTGGGCGACGCACGCGGAAAGAACTGAGTAAATCAGGTTGTCCTTTCGCCAAGCGTCGTGGCACCGGTGTTGACGCCGCCAGCACAACGGTTCTTTTCTCCGACCAGCCACCAACGCGCATCAGGAGCCCGGCGCCCATGAAGATGCATTTCCTTTCGTGCGGCCGCATCAGGATGAGGAAGAGCACCTATCTTCCGGATGCGGATCGCAGCGAGATGATCGACCTGCCGGTCGCTTCTGCGCTGATCCGGCATTCACAAGGCAACGTGCTGTTCGACAGCGGATGCCATCCTTCGATTGCCGAGAACGCGGAAGCACGGTGGGGTGCACTCACCAAGTTCATGACGCCGATCATGACGCGCGACGACAATGCCGTCAGCGAGCTCAAGGGGATAGGCCTTGGCCCCGATGATATCGATGTCGTGATCTGCTCGCATCTTCATACCGACCATTGCGGCTGCAACGCGTTCTTCAAGAAGGCCACCGTGATGGTCCATGCGCGCGAGCTCGAGGCGGCCAGAGGCTCCGATGCCGCACGCAACGGTTATGTCAACGCGGACTGGGATCATCCGATGCCCATGACCGAAGTCACCGGCGAGTGCGACGTCATGGGTGATGGCAAGATCACGATCATCCCGCTGCCCGGACACACGCCCGGCCCGATCGGAGTCATGGTCGGACTCGGTCGAAGCGGCGGTTTTCTGCTGGCCTCCGACGCGCTCAGCGTCCGCGAGAATCTCGATCGCGACATCATTCCCCGCAACACCTGGAATGCCGAGCTTTGCGCGCACTCTTTCGACGAGATTCGGAAGCTGGAAGCGTCGGGATTCAAGATCATCTGCGGCCACGATGCCGCGCAATGGCAAAACATGCGCAAGGGGCGCGACGCCTACGATTGATCCGAGAAGCTTGTGAGGAGCGACGATGTAATCATCGTGCCAATGCACGATACCAGACAGATGCACCCGCCACGCAAAGAGTGAACGGGCGATCAGCGTAGACATCAAGGTAAAATGTTCCTCGGAATTTCCTGCGATTTCGAACTAGTCCAAAGGAGACTTGCAGGATTTCACGCGGGACAAAACTGACTTACCTGCGGTTCATGGCGTTTTTACCTCGACAACACTGTCTTTATCTGCCGCAAACGAGGTCTTTTGCTGTCCTGAGCCGGCAAGCCGCCACCCCTCCGTTTCTTCGCAGCCTGCCCCGTTTGCGAGTTCCATTCGGATTATCATATGTTTATTGCCAAAAGCGTCAGGAACTGTATGTTTTCATCACTGGGAACTAGCGGGCAGCATTCGGGGGTGTGCGACGTTGTAGAAACGGCTGCCAAAGTATGTCGAGTGATACCGGCGTGCCTACCTATATTCTTCAACGCGACGGCCTCTTTCGCGAGGGGCTTCGACTCATCCTATCAAGCACCCGATTCCGGCCGCATGGTTGTGCGATCGAACTGGACGATCTCACGGAAGTGCCGAGCGATCGGCCGATTCTTTTCATTGTCGGGATCGGCGACGACCAGGCGGTGATTTGCAGCAAGATTCGCAACCAATATCCGCTGGCCTTCATCGTAGCCGTCGCCGATGAAAGCAATCCACACTCCCTGACGAGCGCGCTGGAGGATGGGGCAAACGCGGCGCTGTTCAGCTCGGTCAGCCCTACCGCTCTTGTCAGCACGCTTCAGGCCGTCATCGACGGGAAACTCATTCTCATCGATGCACGGCTTTGGTCATTGAATATCCAGCCAAAGGCCGAAGAGCGGCCGTCGCCTCCGCTTGTGGACGACCGTCCCTGGGAAGGCGCGGACGAGCCTCACGCCGGCAGGCAATTGTCCGCACGGGAAATTGCGATCCTCGAGCGCATCGTCCACGGCGATTCCAACAAGCATGTCGCGCGATTCTTCAACATCGCAGAGCCGACCGTGAAGGCCCATGTCAAAGCCATCCTGAGAAAGGTCGGAGCGAGCAATCGCACCCAGGCTGCGATCTGGGCGTTGAACAACAGACTGTTCGACGAGGGCGAACCGCGCCATGTGCCGATCCTGGTCGACGACGAGACGGGACGAGGGGCGTGAGAGTTTCGATCGAATAGTGCTTCACCCTGCCCCGTTCTCTTGTCCGCCGAAGCTTTGGCGAACTTCAGAAAGGTCCGTCTGCCTGATCGATGCCTTGCCGGTTGCAGGCGTTGGTCGAGGCCACAGCGTCGGGCGGGCACCGGTTTTTCGGTTCCATAATCCCGTCGCCACCTCGACGACGGACCCTGCTGCGAGCAAAAGCGAAACCAGCAGCGCGACCTGGCGGGTGGTCGCGGCCGGTTTTGCCCTCGGCCCCCTCGGCTGCACACGGTCCGGCTCAAGCTCGCGCAATTCGATCCGGAGCAGGTTTTCGTCGGGCCAGCGCTCCATCAGCATCGGCTCGCGCACTGGCATGACGGTGTCGGGCATCGACGCCGGCGTCTCCGCAGCCGACGGATGATGGTCATAGGTCCAGCATCCGTCGCCGTCTTGCGCGAGCGGCCGCGTCGGCCAGGTCCGCCCCGCTTCGGCCTGATCGAGGCACCGGCGAGAGGCCAGTGCTGCCGACGTCGTCGCCAGGAGCAGGATCGCCAGCGCCGCCGCGAGCGGCGCCAGACCATGTTTGAGCCGGACGTAGTTTCCGATACTCGCGAAATCGGGAGTGCAGACAAGGTCGCTGTCGGGGTCGCACCATTTGGAGAGGCATTCCCCGCAAAGCCTGGCGTCGCCAAGCCAGAATGATCCGGTAACATGGTCGACATGGCGCCGGCAGCAGTCGCAGATCATCGCTGTGCCTCCTCGCTCACGCGTTGCAATTGTGCGCGCACCGCGCGACGGTCCAGCTCCTTCACCAGTTCCTGCCCGGCATAGCTGTCCGGATCGGAATAGAACCCGGCACGGCTCGTGGTCGCCTCGGAGGTTCTAGCCATTGTACAGCTGCCTAGCGCGAGGACGGCGAGCAGCAGGATGGCGGGCGGTGCCGCGATCAGCAGGAACGGCACCGCCCGGTAGATGATCACGGCATCGACTCCGCTCCTTTCGCCGCGATCTTGTCCCGGAAGGCTTCGCACGTCCGGCGAACTTCCTCCGTGACATTCGAGCAAGCCTCAATCTCCTGGAACATGCGCTTGCCCTCCTTGCGGTAGCGCATGGCCGTGGTCTTGACGTCGGCCAGCATGGCGGAGGCGGCCGTGGTGAGCTGCTCGCATCGCTGCACCATCTCCTTCACCACCTCGCCCATCGCCTCGATTTCCTTGGCCGTCGCCTCGTACTCCCTGACCATGGCCTCGGCCGAGAGCTTGCCGATCTCGGTCACGTCATCGCGATGGCTGACATATTCGGGAACCGCAGGCGGCGGGGTCCGCCGGTGCTCGATTGCATGAATCAGCGGCTGCTTCTGCTGGATCGCCTCGCGAACTTCATCGTCGATCCGACTGGCAATGGATTTCACGTTCGCATTCTGTGTGCTCATAAACTTACCCCAGTTATTTTTTCAAAGGCCGGGAGCTGGATGGCTCGTCGCCAGCTCCAGGATCGTCAGGCAATACGCCTCTGCCGTGAGGACGTACTTTCACCCGGCAATTTCGATGTTTTGGATCGGCCAGCAGGTCCACGAGGTGGTCGTGGATCGTCGGCGTGAAAACTTCCGGCGGATGAACGATCACGCCGTTCACAGCGCGGCGAGACCCCCCGTGAATAGTCTTGGGTCGTCGTCCCACAGGCATTCTCCGCACTCAAAGCACACATGCACGTGCACCGTGTTGCCACGCCGAGGATCGAGGATCGAATGAGCAAGGCAGGAAAGCGCCCTGCATCTCGGACAAGAGCGCAACCGGTTCGTTGTCGCCGGTCCGACATTCGGTACTTCGTGGTCCGTCATGGCTCACCGCCAACGCGTCCCCAGCCACGGCTTGGGCTTCCACGCGAAATGATGGTGGCGAAACTGGTCGAATTGCGTCTTTTGCGCGGAGATTGCTGACTAGCCCTTAGGGAGTAGTGGGCACGCCCCTTCCCTTTCAAGGCGCGGGCGAAATTCCCCGATCGCAAAGTCTGCTCGTCTCAGGGCCGCAGGCCGCCGCGCTCGAGCCTCCATTTGCGGCCGAGATGGCGCCGCCAAACCAGCTACAGATGGCCGGCAACGCGGTCGCGAGGAGCGTGGCTGATCGACAGGGGTGCACCGCGGACAGCGGAAGGCGGTTGAGGCGAGCGGCTTCGCCTGCAAGTGATATTCTCTTGAGTATCCCTGCGGGATCGATGATATGCCCATCTGATGCCCGACGGGCCCAAACGCATCACCGCGCCTCTCCGCGCGCTCGGCCATCGCTACCGGCTGCAGCTGATCCTGGCGCTTCGCGTCACGGTGTCGGCGCTGTCGGCACTCGCCGTCGCGCAGGTGATGCACCTGCGGCTCCCGCTCTGGGCGGTCCTGACCTCGCTGATCGTGACGCAGATGTCGCTGGGGCGCTCGATCAAGGTCGCGACCGATTATCTGATGGGCACGCTTGCGGGCGTCGCCTATGGCGGCGCGCTCGCGATCCTGATCCCGCATGAGAGCGAGCTTGCGCTGTTCGCCGTGTTGGCGCTGGCGATCGCGCCGCTCGCCTTCATCGCCGCCTTCAGGACCAATTTCAACGTGCTGCCGATCACCGCGATCATCGTGCTCCTGGTGCCGAGCATGCAGCATGTGAGCCCCGGTGCCTCCGCGCTCGATCGCGTGCTCGAGGTCACGGTCGGCGGCGTCGTCGGCTTTGTCGTGTCCTTCCTGGTATTTCCTTCCCGGGCGCATGCGCTGACGACCGAAGCTGCGGCCGACACGCTCGAGCTCGTGGCGGCGGCGCTGGCGCAGATGCTGGAGCACCACACCGGCGGCCAGCGGCCGGATATCAGCCAGATCAATGCCGAGCTGTTCGACTTCGTCAACCGGCTGAACGCAACCGGCGCCGAGGCCGAGCATGAGCGCACCGCCCGCCTCACCACCGGCCCTGCTACCGGACCGCTGCTGCGCACACTGCTCCGCCTGCGCCACGACATCGTCATCCTCGGCCGCGCGGTCGGCTGCGAGCTGCCCGCGCCGGTGGAGGCGCGGTTGACGCCGCCGCTCAAACGTATCTCCGCGGCCTCCGCCGATTTCCTCCGCGCGAGCGCCGCCGCGCTGCGCAAGCGCAAACCGCCGCCGCCGCTTGACGCGTTCGATGCCGCGTTCAAGGCGCATTCCGACGAGTTCGATGCGGTACGGCGTGACGGCCTGATCCGCGGCACGCCAAGTGAGATGGCAGAGCGTTTTTTCACGCTCGGTTTCGTGCTCGAGCAGCTGCGTGAGCATCTCCACGAGGTGCACCGCGTGGTTGGCGAATGGGTCCACGAATGAGTTCTGGCGGGATCAGGTGGTGGCAGACCGTTGCGGCAGAAGCAGCAGCGCTGCCGCCACGATCATCGCCGCGAAAGCCGACAGCGCGAGCGACGAGTGAATGCCGGTCAAGCTTCCGATCAGGCCGACCGAGACGCCGCTGAAGGCACGCAATCCGAGGCTGGCCATGTTGAACAGGCCGATCACGCGACCGCGCTTGTCGAGTGGCGCATTGAGCTGCACCAGACTCTGGGCCATCGCGTTGAACGACAGCTCCAGAAAGCCCGCCATGAACAGGAAGCCGACAGCGAGCCAATAAGTTCCTGCGAGCGAGAACACCGTCAGCGCCGCGCCCCACAGCATCGCAAGAATAATCGCTGTGCGCGGCCGCGGGGCCAGAAATCCGCCGGCCTCGAGAATGAGGCCGCCCAGCAGTCCGCCGGCGGCGTCGGCGGCGAGCAAGGTGCTGTAGGCCAGACCGGGATCACCGTGATGCAGGTCAGCCGCGAATTCCGGCATCTGCGAGCTATAGGCGTTTCCGACAAAGAACGAAGCCGCACCCGCGAGCAGCACCATCGAGACGATGGTCGGGTAATCCTTGATGTCTCGCGCCGTCGAGATGATGTCGTTGAGCCCCCGCACCGCCCGACGTGGCGTCGGAGCGCCAGCACGAAACCGGGGACCGTAAGGCGCCTTCACCAGCCACAACACCAGCGGCAGATAGAACACCGTGTTGAGGAGGATGCCGTGCGCCGGCCCGAGCACGACCAGGATCACACCGCCGACCGCGGGGCCGACCAGAATGCCGAGATATCGCGCCATGGCATTGAGGCGGACCGCGCTTTCGAGGTCTGCCGGGCCGACGATGTCGTAGAGCAGCATCTGGTTGGGCGTCTGCCACAGCACGCCGGCACAGCCGTGAATGACCAGGATCAGCATCGCCTGCCACATCTGCAGGGTATCGGTGACGAAAAAGTAGCCCCAGCTGAGGGAGGCGATGATGAAGAGCGCCATGCCGACCTGAATGACCCGGCGCGGGTCGAAGCGTTCGGCGAGCGCCCCCGAGGCAACCGAGAACAGAAGAAACGGCAGCCAGTGCGATACGATCGCGAAGCCTCCGAGAGCCGGCGAGTGGAATTTCTGGAATACCACCCAATAGCTGATCACGTGCTCGATATTGTCGGCCATCATGGCCACCACGAAGGTGACGAACTGGGCGCGAAAGCCCGTGTGCCGCATCGCCGCAAAGGACCGCCTTGCGGGCGAAGAGCTGGCCCGGATGGGCGTGACCTCGTTCATGAGCGGGGATTTTCGGAAACTGAATGGCGCGGATTGAACGGCGGATCTGCGGCAGCGTAAGCCGAGTTGAATATCACCCTTCGAGCCATCCTCACACTGCAGATATGTAAACGCTGGCCAGCGGCCCCAGAATATGCCCTCGAATGAGGATAGCGGCCGATCCCGGCTCCACGGCAGCCGATGGTTAATCCCGGGCTAACCCTATTCCCGCAATCCGGTAAATCGGACTAACGGCACTGCAATGCACCTCGGCTATGGTCTTGCATCTCTTGGCAGAGGGGGAAACTTCATGCGCGCTCTCACATTTGTCCCGGTGATCCTCGCGGTCACGCTTGCCGCAGTTCCGGCTTCCGCGCAGCCGCGCGTGATCACGATCGATCCAGCGGCCAGCGCAGCGCCGGCGCCGACCACGGAAGCGGACTTCCAGAAATATCGCGGCTTCATGTACGATCTCTCCGATTATGCGGGGCGCAAGGACGTCGGCGCGATCGAGGAAAACCTGAAACACCAGCTCGACATGGTCGAGAATGCGGGCTTCAGCCCGAAGGTATTGGACTTCTTCCATTCGGTGCCGATCGTCGCAACCGAGACCGACTGTCTCGAGGAAGGCGCCACGCTCGCCTGCTATGGTCCCGTCGCGCCGAAGCGAGCTCGGGCCGCCACGCACGGCGTCACGGTGTGGGACACTGACAAGCAGCAATGGACCAACCCCGACGTGATCGACCTTGCGGCCGATTCCGGCATCGGCGTCATCATGCTGCGGCCGACCATGACGCAATACACCGATGATCCGATCCTGCTGCACGAGTTCCTGCACGCCTTTCACGCGCGGCTGATGCCGAACGGCTACGACAATCGGGGTATCAAGGCCTATTTCGCCTGGGCCAAGTCCAAGGACTTGCTGGACAAGAAATCCTACACGCTGAAGAACGATCGGGAGTTCTTCGCGGTCACCGCGAGCATCTTCCTCGCCGGCAAGGAATCGATGCACGAGCCGAAGACCCGCGAGGCACTGAAGGAAAAGATGCCGGACTATTACAAATATCTGGTCGGCGTGTTCGGCTTCGACCCGGATCCGTCCAATACGCCGGTCGCCTCCAGCACTCCGATCGACGCAGGCCCGCCGATGGAGTCGGTGGCGAACTAAGCTTGCTGCGAGTTTGAATTGAGATGAAGGGCAGGACGGCGCGCGGCGCCGGGCCCGCCCTTCCAATTTCGGGCTGCGCTAAAGGCGCGATCAAGCCGGATTGGATCGTCTTTCTGTCCGGAACCACGCCCGATATTTGCCTTCTCTCAGCATGGACGACACATAGGCTCGAGAGAGCACTAACGTTTTTCTCCCACCAGGAGGCGAAGTCGCGGGCGGCCAGTCTCTGTTGCTGCGGTGGTTAATGCTTCCAGAAAAGGGAATTTAGAAAGCCTGGCTCACGGGAACTTTCGTGAAATCGTCGCGCATACCCACTAAGATGGCATCATGAAAATGATGCTTCGTATGACGCTGGCCGCGCTCGCGCTCCTCGGCGCGCCCGCCTTTGCCCAATCCACCGCTTTCATCGATCTCCGCATCCTCGCGATCAACGATTTCCACGGCTATCTCCGGCCTTCGCCCGGCATCCGGATTTCCGATCCCGCCGACAAGCAGAAGAAAGTGTTGGTCCCGGCCGGCGGCTCCGAGCACATGGCGACGCAGGTCAAGGAATTGCGCGAGGGGCACAAGAACAACGTGTTCGTTGCGGCCGGCGACCTGATCGGCGCGAGCCCTTTACTGTCGGCGATATTTCATGACGAGCCGACCATCGAGTCCTTGTCGATGATGGGGCTCGAGATTGCTTCCGTCGGCAACCATGAGTTCGACGAGGGCAAGGACGAACTTCTCAGAATGCAGAATGGCGGCTGCCACCCGGTCGACAAATGCCTCGGCCCGCATCCCTTCCTGGGCGCGAAATTCCATTATCTCGCTGCCTCAACCTTCCTGAAGGACACCGGCAAGACGCTGTTTCCGCCCTACGAGATCAAGACCTATGACGGCATCCCAGTCGCCTTCATCGGGCTGACGTTGAAGGGCACCTCCCAGATCATTTCGCCGGCAAGCTCCGCTGACCTCGAATTCCGCGACGAGGCCGACACCGTGAATGCGCTGGTGCCGGAGCTGAAGGCCAAGGGCGTCGAGGCGATTGTCGTGCTGATCCATGAAGGTGGCCAGCCGACCGGCGATTATAACGAGTGCCCGGGCATCTCCGGACCGATCGTCGACATCGTGAAGAAATTCGACAAGGCCGTCGATATCGTGATCAGCGGCCACACCCATCAGGCCTACGTCTGCAACATCGACGGCCGACTGGTGACCAGCGGCGACAAATACGGCACGCTGGTCACCGCGATCGATGTGAAGCTCGATCCCGCCACACGCGACGTCGTCAGCGCCAAGGCGGACAACGTCATCGTCCGCACCACGATTGCCGACGATTCCGCGCAGACTGCGCTGCTGGAATCCTACGACCGGGTCGCCGCCCCCATCGCCAACCGCCGCGCCGGATCGGTCAAGGACACGCTGTCGCGCGTGCCGAACCTGACCGGCGAGAGCGTGCTCGGCGATGTCATCGCGGACGCGCAGCTTGCCGCCACGTCAAGCGAAAAGGACGGCGGCGCCGTTCTTGCCATGACCAATCCCGGCGGCATCCGCACCGACATCACCAGAAAAGACGATGGCACGGTGAGCTATGGCGACGTGTTTGCGAGCCAGCCGTTCCGCAATCAGCTGGTGACGCTCACGCTGAGCGGTGCGCAGCTCAAGACGGCGCTGGAGCAGCAATGGCTGGACGAGAAGCGGCCGCGCATCCTGCAGGTCTCGAAGGGCTTCAGCTATAGCTGGAACGCCAGCAAACCGTTCGGCTCGCATGTCGATGCGGCGTCCATGAAGCTCAAGGATGCGCCGATCGATGCCGCCAAAACCTATCGCGTCACCATCAACAATTATCTCGCGCTCGGCGGCGACGGCTTTGCCACCTTCAAGGAGGGCAAGAACGCACAATTCGGCATCTACGACGTCGATGCGCTGTTCGCCTATTTCCAGGCGCACAGTCCGATCGCGCCCGCGCCGCCCGCGCGCATCACGCGCACGAATTGAAGCTCCGACAACGCGGCAGGCTCCGTTCACCTCTCCCGCACGGAGAGGTCGGATCGCATCATGAGATGCGATCCGGGGTTACGGTCTATCGCGAGGGCAAAGGCCCTCACCCGGATTGCTTCGCAATCCGACCTCTCCCCGCTGGGGAGAGGTGAAGACACGCCGCCCCTTTCCGAGTGCCTCACAACCCCCTAGATTACGCCCTTCTCGTACGCGCACGTGCTGCGCCAGGATCCTGCATGTCCACGCTCCTCCTCACCCATCCCGCCTTTCTCAACCACCTCACACCGCCCGGGCATCCGGAGCGGCCGGACCGGTTGCGCGCGATCAATGAGGTGCTGGCGGAAGAGCGCTTCAAGGCACTCACGCGCGGCGAAGCGCCGGAGGGCGATCTCGATTCCGTCGCGCTCTGCCATAACGAGCACTACATCACCGAGCTCCGTCACGTCGCGCCGACGTCCGGCCTCGTCTATATCGACGGCGACACCTCGATGTCGCCGGGCACCTGGGAAGCGGTGATGCGCGGCGTCGGCGGCGCGATCGCCGCGACCGATGCGGTCATGACCGGCAAGCACCCGAACGCCTTTGTCGCGGTGCGTCCGCCCGGCCATCACGCCGAGAAGTCGACGCCGATGGGCTTCTGCTTCTTCGACAACGCCGCGATCGCCGCCCGTTACGCGCAGCGCAAATACGGCATCGAACGCGCCGCGGTGATCGATTTCGACGTGCATCACGGCAACGGCACCCAGGACATCTTCTGGGCCGACAAATCCGTGATGTATTGCTCGACGCATCAGATGCCGCTGTTTCCCGGCACCGGCGCCCGCGGCGAGCGCGGCGAGCACGACACCATCGTCAACGCGCCGCTCGCTCCCGAGGACGGCAGCACTCAATTCCGCTCGGCCTTCGAGAACACGATCCTGCCGCAGCTGAAGAAATTCGCGCCCGAGCTCGTCATCATCTCCGCGGGCTTCGACGCCCATCACCGCGATCCCCTGGCCTCGATCAATCTCAGGGGCGAGGATTTCGGCTGGGTAACGCAAAAGCTGATGGATATCGCGGAGCAATCCGCGGGCGGCCGAGTTGTCTCGGTGCTGGAAGGCGGTTATGACCTGCAGGGCTTGAAGGAATCGGTTGCCGCACATGTGACGGCGCTGATGGGCACCACGCCAAAACCTTGAGTGTGCCACATTCCGTCCGCAGTGGTCCTTACGATGACGCCGCCGGTGCGCACTTGAGTAGGATTTAGGGATATGAGCATGGCCGAAAACACTCTGGTGGACGTGAAGAAACTCTCCTTCGAGCGTGCGATCGAGGAACTGGAGACGATCGTGAAGCGGCTCGAGGATGGCAAGGTGCCGCTGGAGGAATCGGTTGCGATCTACGAGCGCGGCGAGGCGCTGAAGCGCCGCTGCGAGGAACTGCTCCGCCAGGCCGAAGCCCGGGTCGAGAAGATCACCACGGATGCGAGCGGCACTGCCGCGGGAGTTGCCCCGCTTGACGTGCAATAGCAGGTCTCCTCCTTAACCTTCAGAGAACATTAGCGGAATTTCATACGCCATGGAGCCCTGCCCGGGGCGTAAATAGCTCTTGGCGCGCGACTTCGGCTGCTATAACTCCGGCTGAAGCGCGATGGCGATGGCGCTTCAGCCTGTTGATTTGCGCATGATCTTTTCGGAAAACCGGTTCCCACCCCGCATCAAGTGCGGGGCAGGCATTTTCCGGATCAAGCGCGGGAAAAGCCGCCGGGGACCTTAACGTAAGTGCGCGTTACCAACCGCCACGTCATCTATGTGCAGGGCTATGACCCGCGTGGACTCGCGCAGTATTACCGCATGTTTCGCACCGAGCTGCGCAAGTTCGAAAAGCTGTATCAGCTCGCGACCAAGATCGACCGCCCGCAGAACATCAGCGACGGCGAGATTGCATCCTGGACCATCGAGACCAAGGCCCAAGAGGACTCGTGGCAGACGCGCACCACCTACGACTTCCTGCGCTTTGAGGATTTCATCCAGCGCGATCTCGCGCTGCCGATCTGGCACATCATCTCCTACACGATCTGGATCTATCTACGCCTGATCGTCCATGGCACCGTGTTCCGCTTCATGAAGGCGAACTGGCGGTTTCTGACCTTCATCACCTTTCCGCACATCGTGTTCTGGCTCGAGGTCGCCTGCCTTGCGATCCTGTCCCACTTCGTGCGCAAGGGACTGCAGGCGATCGGCGTGCCCTCGCCGTTCGACTTTCCGGCAGCCGCCGCGTTCTTCTTCGCAGGCCTGTGGGCCGTGCTGAAATACACGGAAAAGCGCACCTACCTGCTCTATCTGATGTGCGACACGATCTGGACCTGGGAGTTCTCGCATCGCGAGCGCCCGGAATGGGACGAACGGCTCGACCGCTTCGCGCAACATCTCTGCGACGTGGCGCGCGGCAGCGACGCGCAGGAGATCGTGCTGGTCGGCCATTCCTCGGGCTCGTTTCTCGGCACCGAGATCATGGCGCGTGCGCTGAAGCTCGATCCCCTGCTCGGCAAGCATGGCGCGCGCGTGGTGCTGCTCACCCTGGGAGGCAATTATCCGATCGTGGGGTTCCACAGGGCGGCGGGCGATTTCCGCGAGCACTTGTGCGAGCTCGCCATCGAGCCATCGATCGAGTGGATCGAATGCCAGGCGCGCAAGGACGTGATGAATTTCTTCGATCTCGACCCCATCGCAAGTCACGGCATCGAGCTGGGCCGGGCGCGGCGCAATCCGACCATCGTGCCGATCCGGTTCCGCGAGATGATACGCCCCGAGCATTACAATCTGTTCCGCTGGCAGTTCTTCCGCGTCCACTTCCAGTTCGTGATGGCGAACGAGGTGCCGCACGCCTACGAGTTCTTCATGATCGTGTGCGGGCCAGTTCCGCTGCACGAGCGCATCGCCCATCCCGAGGCCGCGCTCGCGATCGGGACTGGAGATAAGGTGGCGCAAGAAAAAGGGTGGAATCAGCTCGAGGCCGAGCCTATCTATCGTGACAGTGCCGCCGATCTGGAACCTTTCGCCCGGCGGAGCGGTTAAGGCCGATAGCCTAATGACCTGCGTCAGCCGGTCGCGCGGGTTGGCTTTGGCTCAAGCTTTGGTGTAAAGGTCTAAGGAACTATGCACCTTTGCGGGCGACGAAAGGCCTACGAGTGATGGCACTAAGTCCCTGAAAAGGCAGGGAAAGTGACTGAGACGGGTAGAAGCCGCAAAGTGACTGACATCACATTGACCGATCGGGAACGCTTCAACGCTTTGATATCGGGCCTCGGCCCGCGCGACTAATCCGGATGGCTCTGGCCGCTGCGCGGCCGGGCCGTGGAACCCATCTCGCGCCGGAACCTTCAGGTTCGGGCTAAAAGAAACTGGAATGATGCTGTGACCACATTCAGTAAGACTCCCCTCCTCGATACCATCAAGACACCTGACGATCTCCGCCGGCTGAAGATCGATCAGGTCCGCCAGGTCGCCGACGAGCTGCGTCAGGAAACCATCGACGCGGTTTCGGTGACGGGCGGGCATTTCGGCGCCGGCCTCGGCGTCGTGGAGCTCACCACCGCGATCCATTACATCTTCGACACCCCGCGCGACCGCCTGATCTGGGACGTCGGCCATCAGGCCTATCCGCACAAGATCCTCACCGGACGCCGCGACCGCATCCGCACGCTGCGCACCGGCGGCGGCCTTTCCGGTTTCACCAAGCGCAGCGAGAGCGACTACGATCCGTTCGGCGCCGCGCATTCCTCGACCTCGATCTCCGCCGCTCTCGGCATGGCTGTCGCCCGCGACCTCTCCGGCGGCACCAACAACGTCATTGCCGTGATCGGCGACGGCGCGATGTCGGCCGGCATGGCCTATGAGGCCATGAACAATGCGGGCGCGATGAACTCGCGGCTGATCGTGATCCTCAACGACAACGACATGTCGATCGCCCCTCCCGTCGGCGCCATGAGCGCCTACCTGTCGCGGCTCTATTCCGGCAAGACCTACCGCACGCTGCGCGATGCCGCCAAGCAGATCAACAAGCGCCTGCCGAAAGTGCTCGCCGACCGCGCCAACCGCGTCGAGGAATATTCGCGCAGCTTCATGGTCGGCGGTGGTACGCTGTTCGAGGAGCTCGGCTTCTACTATGTCGGCCCGATCGACGGCCACAACCTCGACCATCTCCTGCCCGTACTGCGGAACGTGCGCGACATGAAGGACGGCCCGATCCTCATTCACGTCGTCACGCAAAAGGGCAAAGGCTATCCGCCGGCGGAAAATTCCGCCGACAAGTATCACGCCGTGGTCAAGTTCGACGTCGCCACCGGCGCGCAGGCCAAAGCCAAGCCGAATGCGCCGGCCTATCAGAACGTGTTCGGCCAGAGTCTGGTCAAAGAGGCGGAGAAGGACGACAAGATCGTCGGCATCACCGCGGCGATGCCATCGGGCACCGGCATCGACATCTTCAACAAGGCCTTCCCCGACAGAACCTTCGACGTCGGCATCGCCGAGCAGCACGCGGTGACGTTCGCGGCGGGCCTTGCGACCGAAGGCTACAAGCCGTTCTGCGCGATCTACTCGACCTTCCTGCAGCGCGGCTATGACCAGGTGGTGCACGACGTCGCGATCCAGGGCCTGCCGGTCCGCTTCGCGATCGACCGCGCCGGCCTCGTCGGCGCCGACGGCGCCACCCATGCCGGCTCGTTCGACAACGCCTATCTCGGCTGCCTGCCGAATTTCGTGATCATGGCGGCATCCGACGAGGCCGAACTGGTGCACATGGTTGCCACCCAGGTTGCGATCAACGACCGCCCGAGCGCGCTGCGCTATCCGCGCGGCGAAGGCCGCGGCGTCGACATGCCGGAAGCCGGCGTGCCGCTGCCGATCGGCAAAGGCCGGATCATCCGCGAAGGCAAGCAGGTGGCGCTGCTTTCGTTCGGCACGCGGCTTGCCGAATGCGAGAAGGCCGCCGACGAGCTCGCCGCGCACGGCCTCTCCGCTACCATTGCGGACGCCCGCTTCCTCAAGCCGCTGGACGAGGAGCTGGTCCTGAAGCTGGCGCGCGACCATGAAATCCTGGTCACGATCGAGGAAGGCGCGATCGGCGGTTTTGGCTCGCATGTCGTGCAGTACCTCTCCGACCAGGGCATGCTCGACAGCGGCATGCTGAAATTCCGCTCGATGATCCTGCCCGACGTGTTCCTCGACCATGATACGCCGGCGGCGATGTACGCCCGCGCCGGTCTCGACGCCAAGAGCATCGTCAAGAAGGTGTTCGACACGCTCGGCAAGGATTTCAAGGCCGAGACCGTGAAACTGGCGTAAGGCTCTCGCAGGCGCTTCACCTCTCCCGCTTGCGGGGGAGGGAGCGCACCGCCGATGCGGCCACAGCTTCGCTCAACCTCCTTCCCCCGGTGATTCATGAAAATCTATCTGGCGGGTCCGGACGTGTTCCTGCCGGATGCGGTCGAGATGGGGCTGCGGAAAGTGGAGATCTGCCGCCGCCACGGCGTGACCGGGCTCTATCCCCTCGACAATCTCGTTGACCGCACCGCGAGCGACGTCTCGCTTTTGATCTACAAGGCCAATGAAGCGATGATGGACAGTTGCGATGCCATCATTGCCAATCTCACGCCGTTCCGCGGCCCCGGCGCCGACGCCGGAACCGTCTACGAGCTCGGCTATATGGCCGCGCGCGGCAAATTCTGTCTCGGCTATGCCAACGATCCCGCATCCTATGCCGATCGCGTGCGGCGCTTCACCCGCGTCGAACAATGCGATGGCCGCCTCGTCGACGCCGAGGGGCTCACGGTCGAGAATTTCGGCCACCACGACAATCTGATGATGATCCGCGCGCTCGAACTTCATGGCGCCGCACTGGTATTGCCGCGCGAAAAGCCGCAGGACGTCTGGCACGACTTGACCGCATTTGAAGTTTGCGTTGGCATTGCCGCCAGGCGGCGCAGCGCCGCGACGTGAAAGCATGAGCCTCAGCCATGTCCTCTCCCCGCAAACGCATTGATCTCCTGCTGGTCGAGCGCGGGCTGTTCGAGAGCCGGGCGCGCGCGCGCGCCGCGATCGAGGCGGGGCTGGTCGTTGCCAATGACAGGCCGGTCCTCAAACCGTCGGAAGTCATTCAGGCCGATGCGGTGTTGCAGGCCGAGCCGGCCCACCCCTATGTGTCGCGTGGCGGCGTGAAGCTCGCCGGCGCGCTGGAGCAATATCCCATCGATATCGAAGGCCATGTCTGCCTCGATGTCGGCGCCTCCACCGGCGGCTTCACCGAGGTGCTGCTGGCGAACGGCGCGGCCATGGTGTTTTCGATCGATGTCGGGCACGGGCAGCTGCACCCTTCCCTGCAAGGCCATCCCAGGATCGTGTCGATGGAGGAAACCGACATCCGAGGCTACGAGGGCAAGCGTTTGCCGGCGCGCCCGGATATCGTGGTCATCGATGTCAGCTTCATCTCGCTGAAGGCCGTGCTCCCGGTCGCGCTGTCGCTCGCGGCCGCGCCGATGCATCTGCTGGCGCTGATCAAGCCGCAGTTCGAGGGAAAGGGTAAGCACGGCAAGGGTGGCATCATCCGCGACGCCGCCGTGCATCAACAGGTCTGCGACGACATCGCGGCATTTGCCGCCTCGCTCGGCTGCACGGACATCAAGGTGTTTCCGTCCTCCATCAAGGGCGGCGACGGCAACAGCGAATTCTTCCTTGGCGCGCGACGTGGCTGAACGGCTCGTCATCGATCATGTCGGCCATCGCGGCGACGGTGTCGCGACCGAAGCAAGCGAGGCGGTCTACGTCCCCTACACACTTCCGCGCGAGACCGTCGAGGTCGAGCAGGTTCATGGCCATCCCGACCGTCGCCGGCTGCTCGCAGTGGAAATTCCGAGCCCGGAGCGGATCGAGCCGTTCTGCCCGTATTTCGGCGTCTGCGGCGGCTGCGCGATCCAGCACTGGCTGCCCGAGCGTTACCGCGCCTGGAAGCATAGCCTCGTGGTCGAAACGCTGAAACAGGCCGGCCTTGAATGCGAGATCGCCCCATTGGTCGACGCGCATGGCGCGGGCCGCCGCCGCATCACCCTGCATGCGCGCATCGGCAGGCATGATGTGCTCAAGGTCGGCTTCGCCGCGGCCAACTCGCACGACGTCATTCCGGTCGACCACTGCCCGATCCTCGATCCCGCCTTGAAAGGCGCGCTGGAAGCGGCCTGGGCGCTGGCCGAGCCGCTGATCAGGATCGGCAAGCCGCTCGATATCCAGATCACCGCCACAAGCAACGGGCTCGATGTCGATGTTCGCGGCTCCGGTCCTCTCACCTCAACCATGATCACGGCGCTGTCGCGGATCGCGGAACAACATCGCCTGGCGCGGCTGACGCGGCATGGCGAATTGGTGTTGATGCGCAATGCGCCGGTCGTCTCGATCGGCCCCGCGCAAGTGACGTTACCGCCGGGCTCCTTCCTGCAGGCGACGACGGCTGGCGAGGAAGCGCTTGCGGCGCTGGTCGAACAGCGCGCCGGTCGCGCAAAGCACATCGCCGATCTCTTCTGCGGCGTCGGTCCGTTCGCATTGCGACTCGCCAAGCGCGCGCGGATCGCCGCCTTCGACAGCGATCAAGGCGCGGTCGCGTCGCTGCAGAAGGCCGCGACGGCGACCTCGGGGCTGAAGCCCGTGAAGGCCGAGGCACGCGACCTGTTCCGCCGGCCGCTGATGCCGCCGGAATTGCGCGACCTTGACGTGGTCGTGTTCGATCCGCCGCGGCAGGGCGCGCAGGCGCAATCGCAGCAGCTTGCGGCGAGCAAGGTGCCGGTCGTCATTGCGGTCTCCTGCAATGCCGCTACCTTTGCCCGCGACGCAAGGATTCTGGTCGACGGCGGCTACCGGCTCGAAGGCGTGACGCCGGTCGATCAGTTCCGCCACACGCCACATGTGGAGCTGGTGGCGAGGTTCTCGCGCTGAGATGGAAAGCCGATGCCGCCACATCCGATCCTGAGCCGCCTCGTAGCCGCCCTCGCCGAGGTGCCCGACACGCTTTTCCGGATCATGCTCTAGCGCAGCACGTCGAGCTTCACGTTGGCGACGCCGGAGTTGACCATGCCGAGCGCCTGCGCCGCGGAATAGGACACGTCGACGACGCGTCCATGCACGTACGGCCCACGGTCGTTGACACGCACCGTCACCGATTTGCCGGTGGTGGTGTTGGTCACGCGCAGCCTGGTGCCGAATGGCAGGGTCGGATGCGCGGCGGTCAATTCATGCGGATCGTATTTCTCGCCGCTCGCCGTCTTCCCGTCCTCCGTGTAGAAGCTGGCGACGCCGCCGCCGGACACCGGCTTTGTCGTGATCACGGGCGCCGGCGTAGCCATGGCGACATGCGTCTCCGGGACATGTCGTCTGACCACGGAGACGTGGGTTTGCCGGGCGCGCTCGAACGCGGCTTGCCGCATCCACGGCGTGATGGCGGCCTGTCGCGTCGACGGCGCGAAGCCGGCGGTATTCCTGGTGACGGAGGATTGCGCGCAAGCTGCCAGTGAGGCGGCCGCTCCAATCAGGCCGACCCATCGAAGCACATGTCCGCGCCGGGCAACCATCGCTCTCCAAAGCGCATCAACGAAGATGCCGGATGCACCGACATGGCCGATCGAAGGCATGTTGCACCTCACCAGCAGCCCTGCCCCGCGCCAAATCCCGCAGCGAATGCGGGCGGAAAGGTGTCAGGTTGTGCGATGCCACTTTTTGGCCACGGCATTTCGAGCACGGTGTTGCGATCGGGCCACAGCCTGACGTGCAAACAGGCAGCCGGTGCCACCCTGGGCAGAGGCTTTCACTACCCTGTTCTGGCGCGCCGCTGCCTCAAGCCAAACGTGAGCGGGTTCACATACGCAACCAAGGATCGCCGCTAGGTTATTGGCCGAAGTTTTTCGGGTTTCCAAGTTTTTCGGCCGGCGGCGGCTGGCCTGTTGTTCAATTTTGTAATCGCTCCGGATTGGCCCGGGAGGTGATGCGATGGCCGATACGACCTACGCTTTTGTGAGCTACGCCCATCAGGACTTCATCATCGCCGATGAAATCAGGAATCAGCTCGACAACCTCGCGCAACGGGGCATGGGCGGCAGCTGCCTCGAATGCTTTCTCGACACCGAGAGCATCGAGCCCGGCAAGAAGTACGAACCGGTCATCCGCAAGGCGCTGGAGCAAACCGATTGGCTGATCGTCGTGTTCACCGGCGATCAAAGCGTCTATTGCGGCTTCGAGATCGGCCTCTACAGCTTCATGAACGACAGCGGCAAGCCGCAGGAGGAGAAACCCGTCGTCTGCATTCACGACGTCGACAGAACGAAGCTTCCCGCGGTGGTGGCGGGCTACAACACGACGCAGGTCAGCCCGGTTGCCAACTACCTCCCCGACAACGCCACCGCTTCCTCGCCCGATGTGAAGCTGTGGTGGGACAGCTCGCTCGGCAAGCTGCTGCGCGACATCTGCCAGAGCAAGAACCTGTACACGCCGCTGCATCGAAAGAGGGATCCCGCCCAGTACGAGCTCGATATCGCCAAGGCGGCGAGCAAGATCGCCAACGCGTTCGAAGCGGCGCGCCAGGAAGACGAGGAGTCGGAAACGCCGATCACCGCTCCCCTCGAGCTGATCGTCTATCCTCCGTTCGACAGCACGCGCAACCGCGTCCCGGAAAACGCCACGCTGATCGGATCGAGCCGCGCTTTCGAGCTGCTCGGCATGAACCCGCCGCTGTCGCTCGATCAGGCACAGGCGCCGCAGGTCACCTGGGGAAAGCTTCGGGAGACGCTGTCCCGGCCGGAGCACGCCAACATTCCCTGGATCGACAAACTGGAGACCAATATCAGCCGCGCCGCCGCGCTGAAGACGCCGGAGCCGGACGACGTCACCTTCCGCGCTACGGACAGCCGCATCTATCGCGCCATCCTGACCCGGCACAAGCTCTACAAGAACGGCAAACGCCGCTTCTACGTATTGCTTGTCGAGTCTTTCGACCGCAGGTTCGTCGGAGAGCCGCAGAGCTCCATGCTGCTTACCGCGCTGACGTTGGCCTCGCGCTGGCGCTTCACCTTTTTCGAGCGCTGGCGCGAGACGCTCAGGAAATTCGGCGAAGATCGCACCGACAAGGAATTCCAGGACGAATGCAAGCAGCTCGAATACAACATGGAATGGATGGAGAATGAGGGCGTCGAGCTCGGAGCCGACGATCCCGACGTGCTGGTCAGTGCCTTCGGCTACGACTGCAAGGCGCGCGTCGAGCGCTTCTACAGCGATTTCTATGCGGCCAAGAAGCTGATGAAGAGCCAGTTTCCGCCCACCTTCGAGGAGCTGAAGCCCGAAGCGCGCCCGCGGGTGCAGAAGGCGATCGTCGATTTCCTCACGGCGATCAAGGAGCAGAACGCCGAGTTCCTGCAGCTGTGCATCGAGAAATACGCCGAGCGCGTCAAGTGCAGGCGCATCCCGGGCGGCGGCTGATGGCGCCGCTGCTGACTAGGCCAGCTTGTTGACGGAAGACGATGAGGATGGCGTCTTCTGCAGGGTCACGGGCACCGAATAGGTGTTGCGGCCGACCTGGAAGATCACGTTTCCGTTCTGGCCGTCGCTGGAAGTAAACGTGGCCTTGCTGCCGAACATGACCGTATTGCCCTGCGCGATGGCGTCGCCGGACTGGATCGCGGCGCCATTGGCGGTGAAGCGGACCTGCGCGTCGCGGCCGTCGACAGAGATGACCTGGAAGAACGCGCTCTGGCCGTTGGTTTTGGAGAAGCCGGTCCAGGTGCCGACCAGCTTGCTCTGATCGGTGCTGCTGTCCTGCTTGTTGAGCACCGCGGTCATCTTCGCCGGGCCGGAGGAAAATTCCAGCGCCGCGACGCTGCCGTTCTTGGTGCCGATCGTGATGTTGCCAAAGCTGATCGTAGCGCCGTCGACGCTGCCGGTGCCCCGCTCCGTATGTCCATCGTGGGTATATTCGATCTGGGCGGTGTCGCCGCGGATGTTGACGACCTTGAGCTCGACCGGCCGGCCGTTCTTCTGCCAGGAGCCCTTCCAGTCGCCGATCAGATTGCTCTGGTGATAGACGCGCTCGGTCGCCGGCGAGATCTGGCTGCCTTTCGGAATGGTCGTGATCGCCGTCATCGGGCCGAAAAGTCCTGTTGGAATCCTGCCCGAGGCGGCTTCGCGGCGCCGCCTCGGGCAGTTTGGCCGATCAGGCCACTTCCGCAGTTAACGAGGGGTTAAGAACAGCGTCCTCCGCGTGGGACGAAAGGCCGCGACCGCGCTACCTGCCCCAGCGGTCCTGCCAGATCTTCTCGCCGATCATGCAGGACACCCGCGGTTCCTTCTCGGCGACCGGCACGAGGCGCGGCTCGGGCTGCTTCCCTGCGACCTCGAGCAGCAATTTGGTGCGGATCGCCTCCTTGAACTTCTCGCGGTCCTTGATCGACACCACGAACGAGCCGGGGCCGCCGATCACGCAGTCCTCGTAATACCAATCGAGATTGTCGATATCCATGGTCGAATAGGACGGCTCCTTCACCATGATCGGCAAACCGTTGATGACGATGCCCTTCGATAGCGCCTCGTCGCGCGCGCCGGTAACGGGCGCGCCGTTGTTGTTCGGACCGTCGCCCGAGATATCGATGACGCGCCGCAGGCCGTGATAGGGATCCTCGTCGAACAACGGCATCGCGAAATAGATCGCCCCCGAGATCGAGGTGCGCGAAGCGCGACGGACCGGCGTCTTCATGATTTCGTTGGCGACGGCATCCGCCGTCTCCGGCCCGTCGATCAGCCGCCAGGGGATGATGATCTTCTGGTCGCTGGAGGCGGCCCATTCGAAATAGGTGATGGAGATCTTGCCGTTCGGTCCGGACTTGAGCGCCTGCAAGAACTCCTTCGAGACGATCGCCTGCGCATAGCCTTCGCGCTGGATCGCGAGCTCATCCATGTCCATGGAATAGGAAACGTCGACCGCGAGGATCAGCTCGATATCCACCGCCGGTTTGGCGTCCTCGGCGCGCCTGTCCGCCTGCGCCTGACCCGACTGCTGGCTTGGCCCCGGCGCGGCATTGCCCGCCACGTCGCCGCTTGCAAGCGCGCCTGCGAGCAGCACCGCCCCGATCGAGACATACCAGCGCATGGGCTGACTCCATCAATCGTATGCTGCGATGGTGACACGCAAATCGGGCGCCGCAAAGCCGGAACATCATCCGTCCTTCACATTCCGGTTAGCCATTACCGTGCCTTATTCGCGTTCGCGCGCGATTGCCGAGCCACGACCGGTCATGTCATAGAGGTGTGGGGAATGGGGGGAATCATGCTTCGAGACGGCTTCATTGGCTGCGTGCTGCTGCTGGCGGCAACGGGCTGCGCATCCGGCGAAACCGCGATTGAGCGCGGCGACTATCTCGTCAACACCATCATGGCCTGCGGCAACTGCCACTCTCCGCGCGATGCCGAGGGCCGCATCATCGCAGACAAGGCGCTGTCCGGCGGGCTCACCTTCGACACGCCAGCCTTTGTCGCCACCGCGCCGAACATCACGCCCGATCGCGAGACCGGCATCGGCAGCTGGAGCGATGCCGAGATCAAGCGCTCGCTGGTCGAAGGCGTCCGCCCCGATCACGGCAGGCTTGGCGGAACGCCGCTGGCGGCAATCATGCCGGCCAATTTCTACAAGGCTTTGCTCCCGGAGGATCTCGCTGCCGTCATCGCCTATCTGCGCAGCGTCAAGGCGGTCCGCAACGAGGTGGCCGTCCCCGTCTACAAGCTGCCGATCTATCGCGACCCCTATCCCGATGCGGAAGCGGGTTTCAGCCAGGCCATGATGGCCGACCCGGTGAAGCACGGTGCCTATCTCGCGACCATCGGCCATTGCATGGAGTGCCACTCCGCCTGGTCGCGCGGAGTCTCCGATTTCAGAACCGGGCTCGGCAAGGGCGGCCGCGCCTTTCCCTTGCGCGAAGGCGTGCCCAATAGCCCGACCAGCATCGCCGCCAACATCACCTCACACCCGACCAACGGCATCGGAGGCTGGAGCGATGCCGAGATCGCGCGGGCCATCCAGAAGGGCATCGGGCGCGACGGCCGCGCCTTGCAGCCGCCGATGGCCTTCGGCTTCTACGCAGGGATCAAGGAAAGCGACGTGAAGGACATCATCGCGTATTTGCGTAGCGTGCCGCCGCTCCATTGAGGCAATCGGGCCGCAATATTGTCGCGCCAGTCCAAGCGGTGCATGGTGCGGAGGGCTAGACAGCACACGCGGAGGGGCTGGTCGCCATGAAGAAGATGATCTTTATGATCGTGCTGATCTTCTCTCACCCTGCGATGGCGGCGGGCTCCTCCGTACCTTATGGCATCGGCGGAAATTTTTCGCGCTTCGATCGCGTGGTCGCGCAATACAACCAGCCCGGCGAATTGTTCCGGATCGAGGGCCATTGCCAGTCGGCCTGCAC
>Ga0207661_10000534_pt1 | contig 24348 bp, 25 predicted proteins | sample KBSC713LmetaG_FD_184337 | JGI IMG/M metagenome (GOLD analysis project Ga0207661, IMG submission 184337) | Corn rhizosphere microbial communities from Kellogg Biological Station, Michigan, USA - KBS C7.1-3L metaG (SPAdes) (version 2) | ecosystem: Host-associated > Plants > Roots > Rhizosphere ...
AGGTGGCGTAGGTGGAGAACTTGTAGCCCTTGGTGTAGTCGAACTTCTCCACGGCGCGGATGAGGCCGAGGTTGCCTTCCTGGATCAGGTCGAGGAAGGCCATGCCGCGACCCGTGTACCGCTTGGCGATGCTGACCACGAGCCGCAGGTTGGCCTCGAGCAGATGGTCCTTCGCCGCCCGGCCCTCACGGACCACGGTGCGCAGGTCGACCGCGAGGTCGGCGTCGGACACCGTGGGCAGGACCTCTTCGGCGTACAGCCCGGCCTCGATGCGCCTGGCGAGCTCGACCTCCTGCTCGGCGGAGAGCAGCTTGGTGCGCCCGATGCCGTTGAGGTAGGCGCGAACCAGGTCCGCCGACACCCCACCACGATCGTCGGCGTCCAGGTCGACAGCGTTGTCGACGTCCTGGTCGGCCAGTTCGACGCCGGCCTCCACGGCGACGTCGACCGTCTCATCCTTGCTGGTCGCGGTGAGTGGCTGAGCCACCTGCACTCGCCTCCCCGTTCTCGAAGCTCCACTGGCTTACGGAATCGAGAGTGAACCGCAGTGCGTGAAGTCGGAGTGAGGCGCCGAGCCTGTGGCATGAATTGGTGAGGTCTTTTGGGCTAATCGTCAGATTTCCAGGAGTACTGTCCGAGGGCCGACATTCGCGCTCTCCACCACCATGTGGGCCCCGAAGACGCCGGTCTCCACGTGGGCTCCCCGCTCCCGCAGCGCCGCCGTGAACGCCTCCACCAGCGGCTGCGCCACATCGCCGGGGGCGGCAGCGCTCCACGAGGGTCGCCGTCCCCGGCGGGCGTCGCCGTACAGTGTGAACTGGCTCACCACCAGTACCGGAGCGCCGACCTCGGCCGCCGACCGTTCCTCGTCGAGGATCCGCAACTCGTGGACCTTGCGGGCCAGCGCCTGTGCCGCCGGTACCGCGTCGGTGTGCGTGACGCCGACGAGCACCAGCAGGCCGTCGCTGATCGCACCGACCACCGCATCGTCCACGGTCACGCTGGCGCGGCTGACCGTCTGGACGAGAGCCCTCACCCGGCCGCCTCGATGAATCCGCGCTCCACGAGGTGAGCGACGATCGGGCCGGCGACCTCGACCAGCGCCGACTCCTGCACCTCGTGCGCGGCGGCCAGCACGGCGAGCTGGTCGGCCAGGGGTACCGTGCCGTCGCAGCCGCCGACCAGCGCCAGCACCAGCGGGTCGACCTCCTCGCTCCATCGCAGCCCGTCGCGCAGCGCCAGCAGCTGCCGGTCGACCGCCCAGCCCTCGTCGCCGATCGTCGCCTCCTGGTGCAGGCTCAGTCCGGGCGCCGCGCGGTACCGTTCGCGAAGCAGGGCCGCGGTGTCCCGGCCCCGCAGCCAGTCCTGCCGCGCCAGCCAGCCGGACACCTGCGCGCCCAACGGTTGCTCGACGGCCTGGCGCAGCTCCTCCACCCGTACCACGGGATCGTCGTGCCCGCCCCGGCGCAGCGTGACCAGACCCAGCCCGACGCCCTCGATCTTGTTGGCGTCGAACCAGTCCAGCCACGCCGCCGCACGTATCGGATCCGACCGCTCACCGGCGTCGGAGAGCCACAGGTCCACATAGGACACCGGATCGCTGACCTCGCGCTGGATCACCCACGCGTCAAGGCCCGTACCGGCGACCCAGCCGGCCACCCGCTGCGTCCAGTCCTCGCCCGTGACGTGCAACCAGTTGGCCAGGTACTGGCAGACCCCGCCCTCGGTGAGCAGGTCCGGCGCGGCCGCCGCCAACTCGGCGCCCAGCGCGTCGCCCGCCCGGCCGGAGTCGCGGTAGGTATGGGTGGTGACGCCGGGCCCGACGACGAACGGCGGGTTGCTGACCACCAGGTCGAAGCGGCGACCCGCGACCGGACCGGCCATGTCCCCGGCGAGCAGTTCGATGTCCACTCCGGACAGTGCCGCCGTGGTCGCGGCGAAGCGCAGCGCGCGGTCGGACAGGTCGGTCGCGGTGACGGTGCGGGCGTGGGTGGACAGGTGCAGCGCCTGGATCCCGCAGCCGGTACCCAGATCCAGCGCACTGTCCACAGTGGAGCGCGCGGTGGCCTGGGCCAGGGTGGTGGACGCGCCGCCCACGCCGAGCACGTGGTCGGCCGGCAGCGGCCCGACCCGGGCGCCCGCGGACAGGTCGGACACCACCCACCAGCTGTCGCCGTACGGCTCCAGGTCCACCCCGGCCCGGATGCCGTGCTCCCCCCGCCCGTGGGCCCACCCGTCCTCAACGCGAACCAGGATGCCGGCCTCCACCAGTGGCCGCACCGGCAGCGCCGCCTCGACCGACCCGATCGGTTCGATCTTGCCGCAGATGAACAGCCGGATCAGCGTCGCCAGCGGGTCACGGTCCACAGTGGACCGCAGCGCGGCCCGGAAGTCCCCGCGCTTCACCGCCGCCGTGGCGGCCGGACCGATCCGCGCGGCGATCCCGGCGCTGGTGTACCCGGCGGCGATCAGCGCGGCGCGGAGCCGGCCGATGCCGCCGTCGTCAAGCAGTGCTTCCACGCACCCATTCTGCGGTGTCGCCGGCCGGGTCGTTGACGCAACCCGGGCCGGGCAGGGCACGATAGGCGCATGACGCTCTCGCTGCCCATCGACGCCAAGGCCAACGAGCTGCTGCGGCGCAGCCCGCTGGCGCTGCTCATCGGCATGGTGCTCGACCAGCAGGTACCGCTGGAGAAGGCCTTCTCGTCGCCGTACGAGCTGGTGCTGCGGCTCGGGCACGAACCTGACGCGGCGGAGCTGGCCGGCTACGACCCGGAGGCGTTGACCGAGATCTTCGGCCAGCGACCGGCGCTGCACCGGTTCCCCAAGGCGATGGCCAACCGGGTACAGGCGGTCTGCCAGATCATCACCGACCGGTACGCGGACGACCCGGCCTTGCTGTGGTCGGAGGCCAGCGACGGCAAGGACCTGCTGAAGCGGATCAGTGAGCTGCCCGGCTTCGGCAAGATGAAGGCGCAGATCATGGTGGCGCTGCTGGGCAAGCGGTACGGCATCCGGCCGGCCGGGTGGCGCGAGGCCGCCGGGCTGTTCGGCGAGGAGGGCTCGTACCGGTCGGTCGCCGACATTACGGACGGCGACTCGCTGGCGAAGGTCCGCTCGTACAAGCAGCAGCTGAAGGCCGCCGCGAAGGCCGGCGCCTGAGCCGCCGGGTGCAGGTCGCCGTCTGCGGCCCCGCCGAGTGCACGCCCGAGGAGGCGGTGGCGGCGCGGCGCGTCGGCGAGCTGCTGGCCGCCCGGGGCGCGGTCGTGATGTGCGGCGGCGGTACGGGCGTGATGTCCGCGGTCGCGGAGGGTGCCCGGGCCGGCGGTGGCCTGGTCGTCGGCGTCCTGCCCGGCTCCGGCCCCGGTGCGGCCGAGCTGGATGTCGCGGTGCTGACCGATCTCGGCCAGGGTCGCAACAACGTGATCGTGCGGTCCGCGGACGCGGTGATCGTGGTCGGCGGGTCCTGGGGCACCCTGTCCGAACTCGCGCTGGCGATGCGCCGCGGCGGGGTACCCGTCGTGACGCTCGGCGGCTGGCGGGTGCTCGACCGCGACGGCCGCCCGGTGCCCGGTCCGGTACCGGCGGCCGACGCGGACCACGCCGTGGAGCTCGCCCTGGCCGGTGTCGGGCGTCCGGGTCCGGCCCCGGACCGGTGACGGGTCGACCCCTGGCCGGGCGATTGTCCCCGGAGGGTGCACTATGGAGTCCGGTCCGGTCGTGAACCAAGGGCCGGAGGAGGTCGACGGACGTGAGGCGCAGAGCCCGGCCGATGGTGATCACCAACGCCGAGCAGAGTCAGGACGATCAGCTGCGCTACCGCGAGGTGCGGTACCTGCTGATGATGTCCGTACGAGCGGTGTGCCTGGTGGCCGCCGCCGTGTTGGCCGCCGTACACGCCCCGCTGCTGTGGCTGTGGATCCCGATCTGCCTGTTCGGCATGATCGCCGTACCGTGGCTGGCCGTCATCCTCGCCAACGACCGGCCGCGGCCCCGCCGCGCGAGCCCGCCCCCGCCGCCGCACCGGCCGGCCGACGAGCTTCCCGCTCCACTCGCCATCGACCCGGTCCGCATCATCGACGCCGAGCAGTAGTCGCCGCCGACTGACTGGTTCCCATTTCGCGGGACGCCATAGTAGGGGTTGGTAGGGGGTTTGCCCCACCCTTGGGGGTCGCCCGTCTCTTGTCGATCAGTTCACCCTCCCGTTGGCTTGCGTTAGATCGCGACCAATCGAAGAAGTCCGATGGATTGGGGAGGGTTCCGGCATGTTCACTCGTCGTCAGGTCGTCCGCGGTGGGATCGTCGGCGGAGCCGCCCTGCTCGTACCGGCGGCGGTGCTCGCCCGCCGTACGGCGCAGGCCGATCCGGTTGCCGGCGGTACCCTCGACCCCACGCGGATACCGAAGTACGTCACGCCGCTGTTCGTGCTCCCCGCCATGCCCACCACCTTCGGACCATCCGGAGTGGACTCCTACTCGATCGCGGCGCGGCCGATCACCCAACAGCTCCTGCCGAACGGATTCCCGGCCACGCCGGTGTTCGCGTTCGGCTCCACGAACAGCTCGGGTACCTTCCACACGCCCGGCTACACCATCGAGGCTCGGGTGAACCGGCCGGTACAGGTGAACTGGGCCAACCAGCTCGTCACGTCGTCGGGCGACTTCGCGCCGCCGCTGCTGCCCGTCGACCAGACCCTGCACTGGGCCAACCCACCGGGCGGCGTGTCCGGTCGCGACATGCGGTCGGTGTTCACGAGCACCCCCGGCCCGTACCGCGGCCCGGTGCCCCTGGTGACGCACCTGCACGGCGCGCACGCGTTCGAGGACAGCGACGGCTACCCCGAGGCGTGGTACCTGCCGGTCGCGCGGAACATCCCACGCGGGTACGCGACGGTCGGCTCGTGGTACGACCGGTTCAAGGCCGAGGCGCAGAGCCGATTCGGCGCCACCTGGGCCCCGGGCACGGCCGTCTTCCAGTACACGAACGACCAGCGGGCGACCCACCTGTGGTACCACTCGCACGAGCTCGGCATGACCCGGGTGACCATCCAAAGTGGACTGTCCGGCATGTACATGCTGCGTGGCGGTTCGAGCGACCTGCCGACCGGTGTGCTCCCCGGCCCGCCGCCCCGCCTCGGCGAACCGGCCGGAACGCGCCACTACGAGCTGCCGATCGTCATCCAGGACAAGTCGTTCAACACCGACGGCACCCTGTTCTTCCCGCCGAGCCGGGGGTTCTTCGGCGACACCCCGCCGAACGGCCCGTGGATCCCGGACACCGACGTCCCTCCACAGTGGAACCCGGAGTTCTTCGGCAACACCATCGTCGTCAACGGTCGCACCTGGCCGCTGCTCAACGTGGAGGCCCGCCGGTACCGGCTGCGCCTGCTCAACGCGTCCAACACCAGGACGCTCCTGCTGAAGATCGTGACGAACCCGACCGCACCCCGCCCGGCGAGCGCCGCCCTGCCGTTCTGGGTCATCGGCACCGACGGCGGCCTGCTGCCCGCGCCGGTATCGGTGACCTCGCTGCGGATCGCGGTCGCCGAACGGGCCGACGTCATCGTCGACCTCACCGGGGTACGGCCCGGCACCAACCTGTACCTCATCAACGAGGGCCCGGACGAGCCCTACGGCGGCGGGGAGATCGGCGTCGACTTCGACCCGGCCGACCCGGGCACCACCGGTCAGGTGATGAAGCTCGTGGTGTCCGCGGCGGTGTCCACCGACACCAGCACGCCGCCCGCGCAACTGCGGCTGCCCACGATCACCCCGGTCCCGCCGGCCTCGAGCACCCGGCAGGTATCGCTCAACGAGTTGGACTCGACCTTCTTCCCCGACGCGCCGATCGTGGGTCAGCTCGGCACGCTGAACGCCGACGGTACCCCGAACCCGTTGCCCTGGATGGCCGACGTCACCGAGCATCCCGCGCTCAACTCGACTGAGATCTGGGAGATGTACAACTTCACCGAGGACGGTCACCCGATCCACATCCACCAGGTGCAGTTCCAGGTGGTCAACCGGCAGGCGTTCGGTGGGAGCCCGCGTCCGCCGGAGGTCTGGGAGACCGGCTTCAAGGACACCCTCGTCGCGCTGCCGTCGGAGATCACGAGGGTACGGGCCAGGTTCGACATCGCGGGCCGGTTCGTCTGGCACTGCCACATCATCGACCACGAGGACAACGAGATGATGAGGCCGTACCAGGTCGGCTGAGCTTCCACTCAGTCAGGGATGGGACGGGCGCCCGTGCCGGAGACGGCACGGGCGCCCAGCCGTGCACCGGCCCGCAGCGCCTCCTCCGGCTGTGCGCCGCCGAGCCACGCCGACAGCAGCCCGGCCGCGAACGCGTCGCCCGCGCCGGTCACGTCCCGCACCGTCGCCGGTTGCGCCGCCACCCAACGGGTACCGGCGCCGGACGTCGCCCAGCCGGCACCCTCCGAGCCCCGCTTGACGATCGCTTGGCGCGCGTACCCGGCCAGCCGCTCGGGGTCGGCGGAGCCGGTGAGCGCGACCGCCTCGTCGGCGTTGGCCAGCAACAGGTCCACCCCCCGTACCCAGTCCAGGAAGGCCCGCGCACCGACGCGGCGCAGCGGGCCGGCGGAGGCCGCGTCGACGCTGGTGCTCAGCCCCCGCGACCGGGCAGCGGCCAGCGCGTGCCGCCCCGCCACCCGGGACGCCTCGTCGAACAGCGCGTACCCGGACAGGTGCAGGTGTACGGCGCCAGCGGCGGAGTCCAGCGCGGCATCGATGTCCACAGTGGACAGAAGCGCGTTGGCGCCCCGGTCGCACAGCATCGTCCGCTCGCCGGACTCGGACAGCACCACGACGGTACCGGTGGCCCGTCCGGGCGCCCGGCGCACCGCGCAGTCCACCCCGGCCTCGGCGAGTTCCGCGAGCCGTTGCGCGCCCGCGGCGTCCGCGCCCACCACGCCGACGAGCGTGACCGGCACCCCGACCGAGGCCAGCCAGGCGGCCGTGTTGGCGGCGGATCCGCCGGCGGTCAGCGAGACGGCGGCCGCGGTGTCCGTACCGGTGGCCAACTGTCCACTGTAGACGGCCAGTACGTCGGTGGCGATGTCGCCCACGACCACCACCCGCGGGGCGCTCAACTGACCGTCCGCGCCGCGATCTGGGCCGCCAGGGCGGCGTTGCGCAGGATCAGCCGTACGTTCACGGCCAGGCTGAGACCCTGCGTCGCGGAGTGGAAGTGCGACAGCAGGAACGGCGTGACCGCCTTGCCGACGATCTGCTCGGTGTCCAGTTTGGACAGTCCGGTCAGCAGCACCTCGTCGTGCAGCTCCGGATCCAGCTGCTCGTCCGGGGGCAGCGGGTTGGCCACGATCAGCGCGCCGCGGTGCACGCCCTGCTCCCGCTGCGCGCGCAGCATGTCGGCCACCTGCTGCGGCGAGTCCGCGGACCAGTCCAGCGGGTACCCGCTGTCGCTGATGAAGAAGCCCGGGAACCGGTTGGTGCGGTACCCGACGATGGCCACCCCGAGTGTCTCCAGCCGCTCCAGGGTCGCGCCGACGTCGAGGATCGACTTGACCCCGGCGCAGACCACCGCGATCGGGGTGCGCGCCAGCGCCACGAGGTCGGCCGACTCGTCGTACGGGGCGCCGCGGTGCACGCCGCCCAGCCCACCGGTGGCGAACACCCGGATCCCGGCCGCCGCCGCGACCGCGCTCGTACCGGCGACGGTCGTCGCGCCGTCCGCGCCCCGGGCGGCGGCCACGGCCAGGTCGCGTACCGACAGCTTCGCCACGTCCGGCGCGGTCGCCAGCCGGGTCAGCTCCTCGTCGTCCACGCCCACCACGAGCCGACCGCCGACCATGCCGATGGTCGCCGGTACGGCGCCGTTGTCGCGCACCGCCTGCTCGATCTCGCGGGCCACCCGCAGGTTGTCGGGGCGGGGCAGGCCGTGCGAGACGATGGTGGTCTCCAACGCCACAACCGGCCGCCCGTCCCGGAGCGCCCGCGCGACCTCCTCGCCGTACCTCACCTTGAACTCAACCACGATCACACACGGTACCGGCCGGTCACGATTTGGTCGCAGACCTGCCGGGATCGCCGCCCACGGGCCGCCTCGCGGGTCCTACCCCTGGGAGGATCACTTGCGATGAACACCGACGTGACCAGGTTCGTTTCCCCGCCCCTGAGCCCCTGGCGGCGGATCTGCTCGATCGTGGCCGCCGTGCTGGCCCCGCTCGTCCTGATCGCGAGCGTGATCGGGGTCTGGAACCCCTGGTCGCTCGTGCTGCTGCGGCAGCGCTTCGGCGACCCGGTCGTGGACGCGTTCGTGGTCATGGTGCTCGTGACGCTCGCACACTGGTTGGGCCTGAAGGTGGTCAACGAGGCCGAGCAGCACCGCCGGCTGATGTTCCGCGGCTGGCTGATCGTGCTGACCGTCTTCGTGGGCATCGCCGCGGCCACCACCTGGGGCCTGGCCGTCTTCCGCTACGAGCCGTCGGTCCTCGCCACGTCGGCCGACGGCCAGCGGTCGGTGGCGCTGGTCCAGGTGTTCCAGGCCCACGAGCTGCGCTCCATCACCGGTACCGGCGCCGGCAGGCGCGACCGCGGCAGCTTCGGCGAGCCCTGCGGCGGCCGCCTCGAGGTGCACTTCCTCGCGCCCGACCGGATCGAGGTGGTGACCGACTACGGCACCCACGAGCTGCGCACCGACCCGGCCACGGGCAAGCCCACCGCCGGCCTCCCGTCGACCTGTTCGGGATAGCCCGGCGCCTGTCAGAATGGGTGGCATGAGCGAGCGGAGCGAGTGAATCATGGGTACAGCGCATTTTGTGTCTCGTGACGTCTCCGAGCGCAGCGAGGAGGCGGCATGAGCACTCAGGTCGAGGAGCGCCCGGACGTCAAAGAGGCGGACACCGGGCCGGAGATGTTCCATTACGTGGCAAAGGACAAGATCGCCGAAAGCGCCGTTATGGGCGTTTACGTCGTGGCGCTGTGCGGGGAGAAGTTCCCGGTGACCAAGGCGCCGAAGCCGGGCTCGCCGGTCTGCCCTGCCTGTAAGGAAATCTACGAGTCCGAGCTGTTCGTCGACTGACCGCGCATGATGTGACCCCGCTGCTCGTAGCGGACCTCGTCGGGGTGGCGGTGTTCGCCGCCTCCGGCGCGTCGGCCGGGGTGGCCAAGCGGTTGGACCTGTTCGGCGTCGTGTTCGTCGGCGCGGTCGCCGCGTTGGGCGGCGGGGTCGTGCGCGACCTGCTGATCGGCGCCGTCCCGCCGTACGCGCTGACCCACTGGGTGTACCTGGTCGTCGCGGTACTCGCGGCGGCCCTGCTGTTCCGGCTGCACCCGCAGTTCAACCGGCTGCGCCGCACCGTGCTGGTACTCGACGCGGCCGGCCTCGGGCTGTTCACGGTCACCGGCACGCTCAAGGCGTTGGATGCCCGGGTACCGGCGCTCGGCGCCTGCGTGGTCGGGATGATCACCGCGATCGGCGGTGGACTCGGACGCGACCTGCTCACCGGGGAGATCCCGATCGTGCTGCGCCGCGAGATCTACGCGGTCGCCTCGCTGCTGGGCGCCGGTACCGTCGCCGGACTCGTGCGGCTGCGCGTCGACCGGCCCGCGCTGATCGCCGGTACCGCCATGTTGGTCTTCCTGGTCCGGCTCGTGGCACTGCGGCGCCGGTGGCAGGCGCCCACGCCACCGGCGGTGCTCCCCGGCCGCGACACGGACACCCGCTGAGCTGGCCGAGCCGGCTCCGCAGGCGTCGCCGACTATGCTGAGCGGCAGGCCTCCGCGATCGGGGCCTTTTCCGTGTCCTGGGGGGTGCCGATGCCGCGCGCGACGCCGACGCTCGACGCGTTCCCGCCGCTGCGCGCATGGCAGCGTCGGGCGCTCGTGGAGTACCTGCGGCGGCGCGACGAGGACTTCCTCGCGGTGGCCACGCCGGGTGCCGGCAAGACCGCCCTCGCCCTGCGGATCGCGGCCGAACTGCTCGGCGACGGTACGGTCGAGGCCGTCACCGTGGTCACCCCGACTGAGCACCTCAAGGGGCAGTGGGCGGCGGCCGGCGCGCGGGTCGGCATCGAGCTGGACCCGGCCTTCCGCAACGCCGACGTGCACTCCGCGATCGACTTCCACGGGGCGGTCGTCACGTACGCGCAGGTCGGCGCGGCGCCCGCGGTGCACAGGCGGCGCACCATGACCCGGCGCACCCTGGTCGTACTCGACGAGGTGCACCACGCCGGCGACTCCCGCTCCTGGGGCGACGGGATCCGGTCCGCGTTCGAGCCGGCGGTACGGCGGCTGGCCCTGACCGGTACCCCGTTCCGAAGCGATGAGAACCCGATCCCGTTCGTCCGGTACGAGCGGGACGGCGACGGGGCGCGCCGCTCCCGCGCGGACAGCGTCTACGGGTACGCCGACGCCCTGTACGACGGCGTGGTGCGGCCGGTCATCTTCCTCGCCTACTCCGGCGAGACCCGTTGGCGCACCAGCGCCGGTGACGAGGTGGCCGCCCGGCTCGGCGAGCCGATGACGCAGGACCTCGTGGCGCAGGCCTGGCGTACCGCCCTGGACCCGGCGGGCGACTGGATGCCGCAGGTGCTGCGCGCGGCCGACGCGCGGCTGACGGTGCTGCGCGGGCACGGCATGACCGACGCGGGCGGGCTGGTGATCGCCTCGGACCAGCAGTCCGCCCGCGCGTACGCGAGGCTGCTCGAGCGGATCAGCGGGGAGAAGGCGGTCGTCGCGCTGTCCGACGACGCGGGCGCCTCGGCGCGCATCGCCGCGTACGCCGGCTCCCAGCAGCGCTGGCTCGTGGCGGTACGGATGGTGTCCGAGGGCGTGGACATCCCCCGGCTGGCCGTCGGCGTCTACGCCACGAGCGCGTCGACGCCGCTGTTCTTCGCGCAGGCGATCGGTCGCTTCGTGCGGGTACGGCGGCCGGGGGAGACCGCGACGGTGTTCCTGCCCAGCGTCGCCCAGCTGCTCGGGCTGGCCAGCGAGATGGAGGCCCAGCGCGACCATGTGCTGGGCCGCCGGCCCGACCCGGACGGTTGGGAGGACGACCTGCTGGTCGCGGCGCAGCGGGCCGAGGAGGCGTCCGGTGAGCTGGAGAAGAAGTTCGAGGCGCTGTCCGCGACGGCCGAGCTGGATCAGGTGATCTTTGACGGCGCGTCCTTCGGTACGCCGGTCCTCGCCGGTACCCCCGAGGAGGAGGAGTATCTCGGCCTGCCCGGGCTGCTCACCCCGGACCAGGTGGCCACCCTGCTGAGCAAGCGCCAGGCCGACCAGGTCGCGGCTCAGACCGCGGCGGCCCGCCGGACCGGCGCCGGTCCCGCTCAGCCGGAGGTACCGGCCCAGCCCGGCCCCCGCTCCGCGGGTGAGCGACGGATCCTGCTACGCCGTCAGCTGAACGGGCTGGTGGCCGCGCACCACCACCGGACCGGACTACCCCACGGCAAGATCCACGCGGAGCTGCGCCGGTTGTGTGGCGGGCCGCCCAGCGCCCAGGCGACCATCGAGCAACTGGAGGAGCGCATCGCCGCGATCCAGACGCTCTGAAAGCTCGCTGGAGCCGCCGCGAAGTCCGGACGCAACAGGGCGCCACCCTGATCGGGTGGCGCCCTGTGAGCCTCGTTGGGGGGTCAGCTGGCCATCAACTCGGTGCCGCGCCAGGAAAACTCAGGATCGACCGCGACCTGTACGGCGATCTTTACCAGCTTGTCCGCGTACTTGTTGGCGTGGTGCCCGCAGAACACGAGCTCACCCCCGCCAGCGATCATGACGCGCAGCTTGGCGGCCGCGCTGCACCGGTCGCACCGCTCATCGGCGCCCGGAAAGGCCACCGTCTCCGGCGGCGGCGTGAGGGTTGGGGTCACGGCCTCCTCCTCCTGATGGTCACCGACAAACGCATACCCAGTTTCATTACCCACGTACCGTCCAACACCCACCTTCGGCTCGGACTTCCCACTATCGCCCCAGGGGACCGAGGTCACAGCGGTACCGACAGTGTGCCCTGAGACCGGCCCGTTTCGTCAACGAGCACGCCGCTACAACATCGTCAAAGCGCCCGTGTTGCGTCCAGAACCTGACAACATGACCGTAATGCGTCGCCGGCCGTGACCGTACACACACCCGGTCCGTTATCCGGCGTCCGCTCGGGTCAGTCCAGGTAGTCCCGCAGCACCTGCGAGCGCGACGGGTGTCGCAGCTTCGACATGGTCTTGGACTCGATCTGGCGGATCCGTTCCCGGGTCACACCGTAGACCTGCCCGATCTCGTCGAGGGTGCGGGGCTGCCCGTCGGTCAACCCGAACCGCAGCCGCACCACGCCGGCCTCCCGCTCGGACAGCGTCTGCAGTACCTGCTGGAGCTGGTCCTGCAGCAGCGAGAAGGAGACCGCGTCGACCGCGACGACCGCCTCGGAGTCCTCGATGAAGTCGCCGAGCTGGCTGTCGCCCTCGTCGCCGATGGTCTGGTCCAGCGAGATGGGCTCCCGGGCGTACTGCTGGATCTCCAGCACCTTCTCCGGGGTGATGTCCATCTCCTTGGCCAACTCCTCCGGGGTGGGCTCGCGGCCCAGGTCCTGGAGCAGTTCGCGCTGGATGCGGCCGAGCTTGTTGATGACCTCGACCATGTGTACCGGGATGCGGATGGTGCGGGCCTGGTCGGCCATGGCGCGGGTGATGGCCTGGCGGATCCACCAGGTGGCGTAGGTGGAGAACTTGTAGCCCTTGGTGTAGTCGAACTTCTCCACGGCGCGGATGAGGCCGAGGTTGCCTTCCTGGATCAGGTCGAGGAAGGCCATGCCGCGACCCGTGTACCGCTTGGCCAGCGACACCACCAGCCGCAGGTTGGCCTCGAGCAGATGGTTCTTGGCCCGCTCACCGTCGCGGCAGATCCAGCTCAGGTCCCGGTGCATCGTGATGGCGAGCTTCTCCTCGCCGTCGTCGACCGCGCGCAGCCGCTCGCCGGCGTACAGCCCGGCCTCGATGCGCTTGGCGAGCTCGACCTCCTGCTCGGCGTTGAGCAGCGGTACCTTGCCGATCTGCTTGAGGTACGCGCGGACCGAGTCGGCGGACGCGGTCAGCTCGGCGTCGCGCCGGGCCTGCTTGAGGGCCTCGGACTCCTCGTCGTCCCACTCGAAGTCGTCCGCGTCGGCCTGCGCGTCGGCCTCGGCCTCGGCGACGATCTCGGCCGGCTCGTCGACGACCACGTCCTCCAGTTCGGCGGCCAGCGCCTCCGGGTCGAGGTCGACGTCGGTCGGAACCTCCTCGCCCTCCGCCGGGGCGGCCGCGTCACCGGCGGCCTTGGCGGGAGCGGCACCGGCGGCGGCCTTCTTCGCGGCGGTCTTGGTCGCCTTGGCCGCCTTCGCCGGCGCTGCCCCGTCCGACACCGCCGCCTCGATGACCGCGGCCGCGTCGGTGGCGGCATCGGCCACCGCGACGGCGTCGTCGCCCTCGCCGCCGGCCGGCTTGGCCGCGGCCTTGGTCGCGCGGGCGGCGGTGGTCGCCTTGGCGGCACCGACCTTCTTCGCGGCGGCGGCCGTGGTCTCCGGGCTGGCCGCCTGCTTCGGGGCGGCCGCCTTGGCCGGAGCGTCGACCTTCTTCGCCGTGTCGGCCGGCTGTGCGGCATCCGTGGCCGGTACCGCGCCATTGACGTCGGCCTCGGCATGGCCGGACATGGACTTGGCGGTCGCCGCCTTGGCCGGGGAGGTGGCCTTCGCGGCGTGCGCCGCGGTCTTCGCGCCCTTGGCCGCCGGCGCGGTGGTGGGCGCGGGGCCGGCCGCGGCCGGCTTGGCCGCCGGGCGCGGCGTGGCCTTCGCGGTGGTGACCTTCGACGCGGGCGTCGCGGAGCGCGCCGCGCTGACCTTGCGCCTGGCGTCCGCCGAATCGTCGACCACCACGGTCACCCCCGCCTCCGCCAGTGTGCGCAGCAGCTTCTTGGCCTGGCTCGGGGTGACTTCGGCGTCCTCGACGGCCCGGGCGACCGCGGCGGAGGTCAGTTGGCCTCCCGAGCCGGCCGCGTGGGCGATGAGTGCGTCGGTCAGGGTGCGCACGTCGGTGCCGGTTTGGCGGGCTTCAGTCACGAACGACCTTCCGGAGGCGAGAAATGCGAGCACGGCCGGTCCGGCCAACGTAGCGCGATTTTCGTGCCTACGCCGACCGGCGAGGAGACATTGCCCCGCGGGTGGCGGCGCAAAAATCCTCGGTTGAAGTGTGGGAACCCGCACACCGTGGACCGTGACCCCGGTCGTGGTAAGCGCTCCATGGCAGGCAGGCAGCGTGAATTGTAGCGCCGCCGCGCGCGATCATCGCATGCCGCGCGCGCATGCGAGGTCAGCGACCTTGAGAGGATTCCCGGCATGAGCGTCGAGCCCGCCCGACTATTGGAAATCGCCGTGTCCGTGACGCGCGGGGCGGCCGACCTGGCCCGGCAGATGCGGGCGGAGGGGGTCACCGGGATCGCCACGAAGAGCACCGCGACCGACGTTGTCACCGCCGCCGACCAGGCCACCGAGCGGTACGTGCGGGAGGCGCTGGGACAGTTGCGGCCGGGCGACGCCGTACTGGGCGAGGAGGCCGGCGAGTCGGCTGGCGCCGGTACCGTGCGGTGGATCGTCGACCCGATCGACGGCACCGTCAACTACCTGTACGGCATCCCGCACTACGCGGTCTCCCTGGCCGCCGAGGTCGACGGCGTGGTGGTCGCCGGCGTGGTACGCAACGCGGCCACCGGCGAGGAGTGGACCGCGACCGTGGGCGGCGGGGCGTGGCGCGACGGGGTGCGGCTGTCCGGCTCCGAGGTCACCCGGCTCGGCCAGGCGCTCATCGCCACCGGGTTCGGCTACGCCTCCGACCGGCGGGTACACCAGGCCCGGGTGGTGGCCGCCCTGCTGCCGAGGGTCCGCGACATCCGCCGGCTCGGCGTGGCCTCCCTGGACCTCTGCTTCGCGGCGGAGGGCCGGGTGGACGGGTACTACGAAAAGGGTCTCAATTTGTGGGACCACGCGGCCGGCGGGCTGATCGCCGCCGAGGCCGGGCTGCGCGTCGGCGGCCTGGCCGGCGCCCCGGCGAGCCGTGACCTGCTGGTCGCCGCGCCGGAGGGGATCTGGGCCGCGCTGCACGACACGCTCCTCGACCTCGACGCGGCCGGCGGTCCCTGAACGATCAGCTGACGTCGCAGGTACCGGGCGGGGGCGACGGGTTGCCGATCTGCGCCTGGGCCTGGTTGACCTCGGTCTTCGTGCCGAGCTTCGTGTACTGCGCGCCGATGGTCACGTCGACGACGTCGTCGGTGCGCTTGAGGTCGAACGCGTAGTCCGCCTTGACCAGGAAGTAGGAGTTGATGACGGCGGCCGCGGCGACCTCGTTGCGCCCGAACGCCAGCTTGGCCGTCTTGTCGTACTTCTGCGGGGCGTCCTCGACCTTGCCGACCGAGAAGCCCCGGTTGCGGAACTCGTCGGCGACCGTCATGGCCAGGCCGACCGTGCTCGTGCCGTTGAAGACGTTCACCTTGATCTGGTTGGTGTCGGGCAGCGGGCGGGTGCGGACCTTCACCGCCCCGGGCGGGCACTGCTGGCCGAAGCTGCTGTTCGTCTGGTCGTCCTTGAGCACCGCGATGAGCACCAGGATGAGCGCGGCCACGACGAGCAAGGCCACCAGCACCAGCGCCCGTGCCCGGGAAAGGGTCATTTCTGTTTCTCCCCGCTTACCTGGAACCTGCCCACCGCGATACCTCTACCGCGATGCGGCACAGGTATGACGAGACTAGCGGTATCGTCGCCGAGGTTAACGCCTCATGCTCAGCGCCTAGGCGGCGACACTCGTGGAGCCGCTACAGCCGGCGCTCGTCGAGCGGATCCGGGGTCGGTCGTCGGCGCGCCGAACGTGATCCACCGGCGACACCACCTACCTTGGTGTCTCCTGGGTCACATTGGGAACAAGTTCGGCCGCGAGGGCGTACAACTCTCGCACAGGGGCGGTAAGGTACCGCGCCCGACGACGGAGTTTCGAACAGCGGCGACGGGCTCAGGGGAGGGCCGCCGGGGCACCGGAGACGGTGCGGCCGGCGGGCAGCGCGCTAGGGAAACAGGAGTGTGACACCGATGGCCACCGACTACGACGCACCGCGTCGCGACGAGGTCGACCTCGGCGAGGACAGCTTGGAAGAGCTCAAGGCACGCCGCGTCGACGCACAGTCCGCTGTGGTCGACGTTGACGAGGCGGAGGTCGCGGAGAATTTCGAGCTGCCCGGCGCCGACCTCGCCGACGAGGAGCTGACCGTCAAGGTCCTGCCCATGCAGGCCGACGAGTTCCGCTGCTCGCGATGCTTCCTGGTGCACCACCGCAGTCAGCTCGCGGTGGAGCGGGGCGGCGAGCTGATCTGTCGGGAATGCGCCTGACAGATCAGCGACTGCGACGGGTCAGGATTGGTCCGTGGGCCGGATGGGAATCCGGCACCGGATGACCCACAGCGGTACCGTCCGTCCGGATGCCGGCACCGGGGCCGGACCGGAGGGCGGTCGACGCACCAGGGCGACCGCGGAAGGGAGCGGCAGCGATGACCAGTCCCGACCGGACAGCGCCGGACGCCGTACCGGCTGACGAGCACGCGCCGATCGACGGTGAGTCACCGACGGTCGGCGCGACGGCGTTGTCCGACGACACCCCCGTCGCGGGCGTGAACGGGCCGGCCGCCGGTTCGGCACTGGTAACCGGCGAGATCGTGCCGCCCGCGGCGGATGCCTCCGGCGACGAACTGTCCGGCACCATCGCCGCGTTGACCGCCGACGACCTCGACCAGTCCGAGCGGCGCCGGCTGCTGGGCCGGCTCGCGGGCCAGATCCGGCTGCGCGGCATCGGCGACCTGTTCCGGCCCAAGGCGGCGATGCGATGGATCGCCGACACCGTCAGCGACGTGGCACCCCGGCTGCCGATCCGGGACCGCGAGACGCTGCGCCGGCGCTACCCCGGGCTGTCCGACGACGCGCTGGCCGACCGGCTGGTCCGCAGCGCCGCGCTGACCACCGCCGCGATCGGCGCCACCAGCGGCGGCGTCGCGGCCATCGAGTGGGTGGCGACGCCGACGCTGCTCAGCGCGCCGGTGCTGCTCGCCGCCGAGACGATCGCGGTGGTGGCGATCGAGATCAAGCTGATCGGCGAGTTGCACGAGGTGTACGGCACGCCGTTGCCCGGCAGCGGCACGCAGCGCGCGGTCGCGCTCGTGCAGTCCTGGGCGCACCGGCGCGGGATCAACCCGATGGTGCCCGGTGGTGTGGGACTGGCCGCGGTGCTGGGTACCGCCGCCCGCAAGGAACTGCGCGAACGGCTGCTGCGGCGGTTCGGGCGCAACCTGACGACCTACGGTCCGATGCTGACCGGCGCCGCGGTGGCCAGCTATCTCAACCGGCGGGCCACGATCGCCCTCGGACAGCAGATCCGCAAGGACCTCTCGGGGCGCCGCGGACACCCGGCGATCGACCAATGGCCGTCGAGGGACTGACGCACCCCGGGGCCGGTACCCGCGGGCCGGCACGGCAAGATTGACGACGTGACCGTGGAGCCGATCGAAGCGCCCGTCGAGACGGTACCGGTGGCGGTGCGGATGCTCGACCCGGACCTTCCGGTACCCGCCTATGCGCATCCGGGCGACGCGGGCGCCGACCTGTACGCCGCCGAGGACGCCACGCTGGCGCCGGGCGAGCGGCGACTCGTGCGCACCGGCCTGGCTGTCGCCCTTCCGGACGGGTACGTCGGCCTGGTGCATCCCCGCTCGGGCCTGGCCAGCCGGCTCGGCGTGACCGTGCTCAACGCGCCCGGGACGGTCGACGCCGGGTACCGCGGCGAGATCATGGTGAACCTGGTCAACCACGACCCCGGTACGACTGCGAAGATTGTGCGCGGTGACCGGATCGCGCAGCTTGTCGTTCAACGCGTTGAGCGGGCACACTTCCACCGCGTTGACGAACTCCCCACCTCGGTCCGGGGCGCGGGCGGACACGGATCGACCGGCGGCCACGCCGGTCTGCGGTGAACGGACGGTGGAGCGGTGATCTTCTCCCGTAACCGGGGGAGCGGGCGGCACCAGAAGCCCGCGGGCAGCACGCGCCCGGGGCGCAGCCGCCCGGGCGGTCCGGCCGGACCCGACGAGATGGACCTCGAGGCCGAGCGGGCGGACGTGGAGCGCACGTCCGACGATCGGCCGGCGCCCCTCGGTCCGTACGACATCACCGATGCCGAACCCGGCAACCGGCTCGATCTGGGCAGCCTGCAGATCCCCGTGGTCGAGGGGGTCGACATCCGGGTCCAGGCCAACGCGGAAGGCGTGGTCCAGCAGGTCGTGCTGGTACACAAGGACAGCCTGCTGCAGCTCAGTGTGCTGGCCGCGCCGCGCTCGGACGCGATCTGGGCAGAGGTGCGCCAGGAGATCCGCGGCTCCCTCCAGTCCGACGGCGGCAAGGTCGAGGAGCGCCCCGGCGACTTCGGCACCGAGTTGCGCGCCCGGGTACGCACCCCGTCCGGCCCGGCGGACCTGCGGTTCATCGGCGTGGACGGTCCGCGCTGGATGGTGCAGGCGATGTACCAGGGGAAGGCCGCGACCGACCCGGCCGCCGAGGGCCCGTTGCGGGTGTGCCTCGAGGGGCTGGTGGTGGACCGGGGCAAGGAGGCGAAGCCGGTGGGCGAGCCGCTGCCGTTGCGCCTGCCGCGGGAGATGGCCGAGCAGGCACAGGCACAGGCACAGGCCCAGGCGAAGGCGCAGAACCAGGGCCAGGGCGGGGTGAACGGCGCACCGCAGGGTCCGGCCGCCAACCCGCCCCGGCGCCGCCCCAGCTGAACCCGCCCCTGTTTCGCCCGTCGGCAATTCAGTTCGTGATCGACGATTGACCGAACGGACGAGCGTGGACGTACGCTTACGGGTGACCTGGCCACCGGCCGGAGCCTCGCCGAGGAGAGTGACAAGCAGGTCATGGCGACCGTCGAGCGACCTTCGCCGTTCCAACGCTTCTTCCGCCGTCTCGTCGCAACCGAGGCCGAGCTCGACGCCGAGGAGCTTCAGCGCAGTGCCACCGCCTCCGGTTGCACGCCCGCCTGCGACGTCAAGCGTGGTCAGCTGGTCAGCGTCAGCGGCCGCCTGCGTACCGTGGTCTACACGCCGCGTACCAACCTCCCGACCCTCGAGGCTGATCTTTACGACGGCAGCGACGTGGTGACCCTGGTGTGGCTGGGCCGGCGGCACATCGCCGGCATCGAGCCGGGCCGGGCGCTGTCGGTACGCGGCCGGCTGGCGGTACGGGACGGCCGCAAGGTCATTTACAACCCGTACTACGAGCTCGAACTGCCCAGGTGAGGACATGACAGACGCGCAGAAGGCGGAGACCGTCGAGGCCGAGGAGGCCGCCGAGGAGCCGATGCCCAGCTTCACCGAGCAGCTCGCCGAGCAGCTCGGCGGGGTACGGGGGTTGGTCGAGTCGGGCATCCCGGTGGTCGTGTTCGTGGTCGCCAACATCATCTGGGCGCTGCGCCCGGCGCTGGCCATCTCGGTCGGGTCCGCGCTCGCGATCGTTGCCTGGCGGCTGGCCCGCAAGCAGCCGATCCGGCACGCGATCAACGGCATCTTCGGCATCGCGATCGGCGCGATCATCGCCTGGAAGACCGGCAGCGCGAAGAACTTCTACCTGCCCGGCATCCTGATCAGCTTCGCGTACGGGCTGGCGCTGCTCGGCTCGGTCGCGCTGCGCCGGCCGCTGGTCGGCTGGGTGTGGTCGCTGCTGGTCGCCCGGGGCAGCAACGAGTGGCGGGGCAACCCCCGACTGGTACGCACGTTCAGCTGGCTGACCGTCGTGTGGGCGCTGACCTACCTGGCCAAGACGCTGGTACAGGCGCTGGTCTTCCAGCACACCGGCGCCAACGATCCGGCCACGGCGCTGGGCGTCCTGCGGCTGGCCCTCGGGTACCCGCCGTACCTGCTGCTCATCGCGATGACCGTGTGGGCGATCCGGCGGGTCTCCGCGTCGTCGCCGGCTCCGGTGCCGGCGACCGCTCCGGAGGGCTGACTCAGTCAGCGCCGGTCGCGGTTGCGGGCGACGCTGTCCGCGCCCAGGATCACCGCGCGCACGCTGTCCTCCACCTCGGTGGTGCAGACGAAGACCAGCTCGTCGCCGGCCTCCAGCGGGTCGTCCGGCGTCGGTACCAGCACCCGCTTGCCGCGCAGCACCGCCACCAGCGCCGCGTCGTGCGGCAGCGGCACGTCCCGTACCGCGTGTCCCACGTACGGCGCGGAGGCCGGCAGCGTGATCTCCACGAGGTTCGCCTCGCTCTGCCGGAAGGTCATCAGCCGCACGAGGTCGCCGACCGTGACCGCCTCCTCGACCAGGGCGGCCATCAGCCGCGGCTTGCTGACCGCGACGTCCACGCCCCACTGGTCGGTGAACAGCCACTCGTTCTCCGCCCGGTTGACCCGGGCCACCACCCGGCCGACCGCGAACTCGGTCTTGGCAAGCAGCGACACCACGAGGTTGACCTTGTCGTCCCCGGTCGCGGCCACCACCACGTCGCACGCCGCGAGCTCCGCCTCCTGCAGGCTGGCCACCTCGCAGGCGTCCGCGAGGATCCACTCCGCCTGCGGTACCCGTTCGGGGCGCAGCCGCTCCGGTGCCCGCTCGATGAGCATCACCTGATGCCCGTTCTCGATCAGCTCCTGGGCGATCGACCGGCCGACGTTGCCGGCCCCGGCGATGGCGACCCGCATCAGTGCGCTCCCTCGGGTGCGGTACCGGCGATCTTGGCGACGGCGTCGTGCATGTCGTCGGTCAGCAGCATGAAGACCTGGTCCCCGTCCTGCAGCACGGTCGACGGGGTGGTGAGCGTACCCATGCCGAAGCGCATCAGGTAGGCGACCCGGGCGCCGGTGGCCTCCTCCAGCACCTTGACCGGCCGGCTGATCCAGCCGTGGTGCACGGTGACCTCGACGATCGCCACGGTACTGGTGGGGTCGCGCCAGATCTCCGCGTTGCCCTCGGTCACCAGGTGGCGCAGCATCCGGTCGGCGGTCCACCGCACGGTGGCCACGGTGGGGATGCCGAGCCGCTCGTACACCTCGGCGCGCTTCTGGTCGTAGATGCGGGCGACCACCCGCTGTACCCCGAAGGTCTCGCGCGCGAGCCGGGCCGAGATGATGTTGGAGTTGTCGCCGCTGGACACCGCGGCGAACGCGTCGGCGCGCTCGATGCCGGCGGCGATCAGTACCTCGCGGTCGAAGCCGATGCCGGTGACGGTCAGCCCGGTGAACTCCGAACCCAGCCGGCGGAACGCCTCGGGACTGGAGTCGATGACCGCGATCGAGTGACCTCGGGCCTCCAGGCTGTGCGCCAGGGTCGAGCCGACCCGGCCACATCCCATGATCACGATGTGCACTTGGCATGTCCTCCCGGACGGACGCCGTCGACGGCTGGCGAAAGCACAGGGCCCTCGAAGCCGCACGGTACACGGTCGCGGCGCCGCCGCGGCTATCGCCCGTGCCCGGCATCGCGAGCGGGCCGGCCGTACGCTTGTGAGTCGTGGCCAGCCCCACCTCCCTCGTGAAGCGTCTGCTCATCGGACGGCCGTTCCGGTCCGACCGCATGCAGCACACGCTGCTCCCGAAACGCATCGCGCTGCCGGTTTTCGCCTCCGATGCCCTGTCCTCGGTCGCCTACGCACCCGACGAGATCCTGCTGACGCTCTCCGTCGGTGGGGTGGCGTTCTACGCGTACTCGCCGTGGATCGCGTTGGGCGTGGTGGCGGTCATGCTCACCGTCGTCGCGAGCTACCGCCAGAACGTGCACGCGTACCCGTCGGGCGGCGGCGACTACGAGGTGGCCACGGTCAACCTCGGCCCCAGGTACGGCCTCGTGGTGGCCGCGGCGCTGATGGTGGACTACGTGCTGACGGTCGCCGTGTCCATCTCCTCCGCCGTGGAAAACCTGGGCTCCGCGTGGCCGTTCGCCGCCAGCCACAAGGTGGAGTTCGCGGTCGCCGTGGTGGTCGTGCTGACCGCGATGAACCTGCGTGGCATCCGGGAGGCGGGCACCGCATTCGCCATCCCGACGTACGCGTTCATGTTCTCCATCCTGCTGATGGTCGGGTACGGGCTGTTCCGGGTCTTCATCCTGGGCAACACGTTGCGGGCCGAGAGCGCCAACCTGGTCGTACCGGAGACCCATTCGATCGTCGGGCTGGCGTTCACGTTCCTGCTCGTGCGGACCTTCGCCTCGGGCTGTACCGCGCTGACCGGCGTCGAGGCGATCTCCAACGGGGTACCGGCGTTCCGCCCGCCCAAGAGTCGCAACGCGGCGACCACGCTGCTGTTGCTGGGCACGCTCGCCATCAGCATGCTCATGGGCATCATCGTGCTGGCCCGGCTGGCCCGGCTGAAGATGGTGGACACCACGTCGTTCCATCTCCCGAACGGGTACCAGCAGAAGACCGTGCCCGCCCAGCTGGCCCAGGCGGTGTTCGGCGGCTTCACCCCCGCCTTCATCCTGGTCATCGCGACCACCACGCTGATCCTGGCGCTCGCCGCGAACACCGCGTTCAACGGCTTCCCGGTGCTCGGCTCGATCCTGGCGCAGGACCGGTACCTGCCCCGGCAGCTGCACACCCGCGGCGACCGGCTGGCGTTCAGCAACGGCATCGTGTTCCTGGCGACCTTCGCGATCGTCCTGATCGTGGCGTTCAACGCCCAGGCCACGCGGCTGATCCAGCTCTACATCGTGGGCGTGTTCGTGTCGTTCACGCTGTCCCAGACGGGCATGCTGCGGCACTGGAACCGGCTGCTGCGTACCGAACGGGACCGGGTCGCGCGGCGCAGGATGATGCGCTCCCGCGTCATCAACGGCGTCGGCCTGGTGATGACCGGCTTCGTCCTGGTGCTGGTGGTGGTCACCAAGTTCCTGGCCGGTGCCTGGATCTCCATCGCCATGATGGCCGTGATCTTCATGGTGATGGTCGGCATCCGCAAGCACTACGACCACGTCGCGCAGGAGTTGGCACCGACGGATCAGCGGCAGGTGCTGCCGGCCCGCAACCACGCGGTCGTGCTGGTGAGCAAGGTGCACCTGCCGACCCTGCGGGCGCTGGCGTACGCGCAGGGCACCCGGCCGGACACGCTGACCGCGGTGACCGTCAACGTGGACGACGCGGACACCCGCGCCCTGCAAGCGGACTGGGAGGCGCGCGGGCTGCCGGTATCGCTGACGGTCGTGGACTCGCCGTACCGGGAGATCACCCGGCCGATCATCGACTTCGTGAAGTCCGTACGCCGGGAGTCGCCGCGCGACGTGGTGACCGTGTACATCCCGGAGTACGTGGTCGGCAAGTGGTGGGAGCACCTGCTGCACAACCAGAGCGCGCTGCGGCTGAAGGGCCGGCTGCTGTTCGAGCCGGGCGTCATGGTGACCAGCGTGCCGTGGCAGCTCGCGTCGAGCCAGAGCAAGGACCTCAGCCGGCTGGACGGGGTACGCCCGACGGTCCGCGGGCCGCGCGCGCAGACCCAGTCGGTCGCCGAGCTGTCCCCGTCGGCCGCGGACCAGGACAAGGTGCCGGCCGAGTGACCGTACCCGCCGACGAGGTGCTCCTCGGCGACCAGTTCACCGTGGAGGTCGGGCCGGTCGCCCACGGCGGGCACTGCGTCGCCCGGGCACCCGACGGCCGGGTGGTCTTCGTCCGGTACGCGCTGCCGGGCGAGCGGGTGACCGTGTCGGTGACGGACGTGCTCGCGCACCAGTTGCGGGCCGACGCTGTCGAGGTGCACGAGCCGTCGCCCGACCGGGTCGAGCCGCCCTGCCCGTGGGCCGCGCCGGGGCTGTGCGGCGGGTGCGACTTCCAGCACGCGACCCCGGCCGCGCAGGCGGAACTGAAGGGCGCCGTCGTACGCGAGCAACTCGTCCGGCTGGGCCGGCTGTCACCGGACGAGGTGGATGCCCTGGGGGTACGGGTGGAGCCGCTCGGCGAGCCGCTGGGCTGGCGTACCCGGGTGCGGTACGCGGTGGACGCCACCGGCCGGGCCGGGCTGCTGGCCCACCGCTCGCACGAGGTGGTACCGGTGGACTGGTGCCGGATCGCGACTGCGGCGGTACGGGCGGCCGAGGTCACGCAGGCGCGGTGGCCGCGGGACGACCGGGTGGACGTGGTCGCGTCCTCGGGCGGCGACGTCACCGTGGTGGGCTCCTCGACCGGGCGGCTGTCCGGGCCGGCCCAGGTACGGGAACGGGCCGTGGGCCGGGAGTGGCGGCTGCCGGTGGACGCTTTCTGGCAGGTACACCCGGCCGCGCCGGACACCCTCGCGGCGGCCGTGCTGGACCTGCTCGACCCGTCCGCGAACGAGCGGGCCTGGGACC
>Ga0207661_10000535_pt1 | contig 24326 bp, 20 predicted proteins | sample KBSC713LmetaG_FD_184337 | JGI IMG/M metagenome (GOLD analysis project Ga0207661, IMG submission 184337) | Corn rhizosphere microbial communities from Kellogg Biological Station, Michigan, USA - KBS C7.1-3L metaG (SPAdes) (version 2) | ecosystem: Host-associated > Plants > Roots > Rhizosphere ...
GCTCGCCGCTGAGAGCGAGCAGGTGACCCTGATGACCCTGCACAACGCCAAGGGGCTCGAGTACGACACGGTCTTCATCGTCGGCTGCGAGGAGGGCGCCTTCCCGCACATGCGGGCGCTGGAGGAGGGCGGCGAAGAAGAGGAGCGCCGGCTCTGCTACGTCGGCATCACCCGCGCCCGCAAGCGCCTCTACATGACCTGGGCGCGCGAGCGGCGCCTCTTCGGCCGCGCCGAGCACAACCTGCCCTCGCGCTTCGTCGACGAGCTCCCGCACGAGCTGACCGAGCGCCACTCGACCGCGGCCCGCAGCCTCGGCACCAGCTGGAGCACCTCGGTCGCCAACGAGGTGGAGCCGGCGCAGGCGGTCGACCCGGGCCCGGCGCTGGAGCTGCAGACCGGGGACGACGTCGTCCACGCCAGCTTCGGCGACGGCGTGGTGACGGCGGTGGAGCCGGGCGGGGTGGTCGTCGTCCGCTTCTCCGGCGACGGCACCGAGCGCAAGCTGATGGCCGACTACGCCCCGATCCGGAGGCGCTGAGGCGATGGCGGCCCGGGTCATCGACGGCAGAGCCGTCGCCGCCGCGGTCCGCGAGCGGGTCAAGGTGGACGTCGCCGCCTACGTCGAGGAGGCGGGGCGGGTCCCGGCCCTGGCGACGGTCCTGGTCGGCGACGACCCGGCCTCGGAGATCTACGTTCGCAACAAGCGCCGCACCACCGAGGAAGTCGGGATGCGGTCGATCCACCACGGGCCGGAGGCCTCGATCCGCCAGGAGGAGCTGCTCGACCTCGTTCGCGAGCTGGGCGAGGACGACGAGGTTGACGGGATCCTCGTGCAGCTGCCGCTGCCGGCCCATCTCGACTCCGACGCCGTCGTGCAAACGCTGAATCCGGAGAAGGACGTCGACGGGCTGACCCCGGTCAACGCCGGCCTCCTCGCCCACGGCACCCCCGGTCTCGTCCCCTGCACCCCGGCCGGGGTGATGGAGCTGCTCGCCCACGAGGGGGTCGAGCTGGAGGGCGCCGAGGCGGTCGTCGTCGGCCGCTCGAAGCTCGTAGGCGTGCCGATCGCGCGTCTGCTGCTGCAGGCGAACGCGACGGTGACGGTCTGTCACTCGCGCACCCGCGAGCTCGATGCGACCTGCCGCCGCGCCGACGTCCTCGTCGCCGCGGTCGGGGTGCCGAGACTCCTGGGGAGGGAGGCGGTGAAGGAGGGCGCGATCGTGATCGACGTCGGCATGAACCGGCTGGAGGACGGGCTCAGCGGCGACGTCGACTACGAGGCCGCGGCCGAGGTCGCAGCCGCGATCACCCCGGTCCCCGGCGGCGTCGGCCCGATGACGATCGCGATGCTGCTTTCGAACACCTTGCAGGCCGCTCGCATGAGGACGACCAGCGGGTAGGAAACCCGGCCAGCGGCGTCGAATCCCCGCCTGATGCAGATATAGGGTCGGCCACCGACCCACCCCGAGCTTCCAAGGAGGAAGAGATGGACGCGGACAGGCTGAGTACGGGGGAGAAGATCGCCGGCGCATCGGCCGTCCTTCTCTTCATCTTCATGTTCTTCGACTGGTTTAAGGTCGAAGTGTCGGGCGGCGGCTTCGTCGGCGGCAGCCTCGGCGGCAACGCCTGGGAATGGTTCACCTGGATCGACCTGCTGATGCTGTTGACGATCGTCGTCGCGGTGGCGGTTGCGGTGATCCGGCTCACCGACGCGGTCTTCGAGCCGCCCTTCTCGCTCAACGCCGCGGTCACGATCCTCGGCGGCCTCTGCGTGCTGCTCATCCTCTTCCGGATCATCGATCCCCCCGGCAGCAGCGAAAGCTTCGGCGGTGTCAGCGTCGACGTCGGGCTTCAGATCGGCGTCTTCCTGGGGCTGCTCGCGGCCGCGGGGATCACCTACGGCGGCTACCGAGCGATGCAGGAAGAGGGGACCTCCTTCGGCGACCTCGGCGACCAGCTCTCCAGCGGCCGCGGCGCTCGCGGCGGCGGTGCCGGACCGCAGCAGCCGCCCGCGGCTACCCCACCGCCTCCGCCGCCCCCGCCGAGCTCCGGCCAGGGCGGTCCGCCGCCCCAGTAGCGATACCTCGGGAGACCTGCTTGGCGAAGGCGACGATGGTCATCATCGGGTTGACGCCGACGGAGGTCGGGAAGAGCGAGGCGTCGGCGACGTAGAGGCCGGCGGTGCCATTGACCGAGCCGTCGGCGGCGCAGACCCCACGGCGCGGATCCGCTGAGATCCGCGCCGTTCCCATCGGATGGAAGGCCTCCAGCCGCAGCTCCGAGGGCTTGAAGCGCGTCGCCTCGAACTGCGGCAGGTCGCCCGGCTTCAGCACTCCGGCGCGGGGGATGTTCGGGTAGACCTCGGTCGCGCCGGCGGCGAAATGGACTTCGGCGGCGCGGGCGATCCCGAAGACGACGTGGCGGGCGTCGTCCTCGTTCAGCGCGTAGCGGGCGCGCAGGGCGCCTTCGTTGGCGAGCCCGACCGACCCGTGGGAGCGGTCGCAGAGGTGGACGCCGATCGAGCCGACGTGGCGGAAGTCGATCATCGAGCGCTGGTGCTCGGCGCCGGTGCCGACCAGCCAGGCGCCGCCGAAGGCCAGCGGGGTGAAGGTCGCCTCCAGCAGGATTCGGTGGCGGGCCTCCCACTGGTCGACGTAGTAGCTCTGCATCACGCCCTCCCAGCCGCGCACCTCCTCCTCGTAGCGGGCGCCGACCCAGCAAGCGGGGTGTATCCGGAGGTTGCGCCCGACCTGAGGCCCGCCAAGGCCCGAGCGCAGCAGCAGCTCCGGGGTGCCGAAGGCGCCGCCGGCCGCGATCACGGCGCGCCTGGCGCGGACGGTGTAGGGGCGAGGGCGACTACCTGAGTCGCGGGTCGAGCAGGCGACGCCGACAGCGCGGCCGTCCTCGAGCAGGACCCGCTGCGCTTCGACCCCGGCCCGCACCCGCGCTCCGGCGGCGACGGCGCGGGGGAGGTAGCTGACGTGCATCCCCCGCTTGGCGTCGATCGAGCAGCCGAAGGGGCAGGAGCTGCACTGGACGCAGTTGCCGGCATTGCGGTGGATCGGGGCGCCGCTGGCGCCGAGCGCTTCCGCGCCCTCCATCGCCAGCTGCCCGTTGCGGCCCATCCGCTCGGGATCCAGCTGGGTCACCCGCAGGAACTCCTCGGCCTCGGCGTAGTCGGCGTCGAGCTCGCGCGCCCAGGTGACGCCGAACTCCTCGCGCCAGCTCTCGAGGATCGAGTCCGGGGCGCGGAAGCAGGTCCCCGAGTTGATCACCGTGGTGCCGCCGACCGCTTTGGCGACCGGGATCGGGATCGGGGGGCTGCCCGCGGCGATCGTCAGGCCGGCTTCGCGGTAGAGGGTCGCGATCGCCTCCAGCCGGTCGGCGGGGTAGTTGTCGCGGTTGTAGTGGCCGCCTGCCTCGAGCACGAGGACGTCGAGCCCGGCTTCGGCCAGGGTCGCCGCGGCGACCGCGCCGCCGGCGCCGGAGCCGACGATGACCACGTCGCATTCCTCGCCCTCCCCCTGGGGGCGGGTGTCGCCGAGCGAGCCGGGGGGCTCCGGCAGCGAGCCGTCGGCGAGCGCGCAACTGGTCTCGGTCCCGATCCTCGCCTCGACCGCCGGCACCACCGCGTAGCCGAGGGTCGAGAGGATCTTCGCCAGCATCAGCAGCTCGTGGTGCAGCGCCAGGCGCGAGCGCTCGAGCTTGGAGAGGAACTCGCCCGCCGCCTCGGGGCCGAGGCGGCTGAAGCGCCAGGGGAAGGGCAGCCACTCGAAGGCGCGCAGCCCGAGGCGCAGACGCAGGAGGACGGTGGGGGAGAGCGAGCGCAGGAACTCGGCGACCGGGCCGGAGACGTCGACTTCGCGCTCGGCCGCCGGCAGGCCGTCGATGCCCGGCGCCATCGCCGCGCAGATAGCGCTCAGGGTGCGCTGCTCAGCGGCCGAGAGCCCTGGCGGGCGCTGTCAACCGGGGGCGGCGGGGCGGCCGACCCGTCCCGCCAGCATCCAGAGGTAGAGCGCGAGCAGCGCCAGGAAGCCGTCGACGAGGAAGTTCAGCAGGTAGACGAAGACCTCTTCCTGGATCAGGAAGAAGGCCAGCGAGCCCAGCGAGGAGGCGGTCTTGCCGGCGGCGAGGATCAGCAGCAGCGGCCGGTAGCGGACGACGTCGGCCTGGGCGACGAGACAGATCCCGGTGATCACGACCATGTAGGCGAAGGCGAGCGCCAGCCACAGGTACTCCTGGGTGTGGGGCGCTCGGTGGTCGTTCCCGAGCCATTCGCCGAGGTCGGAGATGACGTCGAGGACGCCGCTGGGGACGGCGATGAAGAGGATGCCGACGACGGCGAAGGTGAGGGCGAGCAGGCGCAGGTTGAAGACAACGAATCTCTCGGCGTGGGGTCCCTGCATCGCGGGCACTCTAACTGGCTGGGCAGCCAGTTACCAAACCCACCTAGAATCGCGCGCGTGATCGAGCGAGACCAGGTACTCCACGTCGCGCGCCTTGCCAGGCTGCGCCTTTCCGAGGAGGAAGTGGAGACGATGGTGGGGGAGCTCTCGGGGATCCTCGAGCACGTCGACCGGATCGGGAACCTGGATCTGGAGGGGGTGGAGCCGACCTCGCACGTGGTGGCGCTGGAGAACGTGCTGCGGCCCGACGAGCCGCGGCCGAGCCTGCCTCGCGACGTCGTCCTCGCCTCGGCGCCCGACCCGCAGGACGGCGCCTTCCGCGCTCCCTCGCCGCAGGCGGAATAGATGACCGACCTGCTGCAGCTGACCGCCCTCGAGGCGCACGAAGCGATGGTCGCCGGCGACCTCGGCGCCGAGGAGTACACGGCCGCTTGGCGCGAGGCCGCCGCAGGCGACGAGCTGAACGCCTACCTCTGGCGCGACGAGGGCGGCGAGGAGGCCGCGGCGATCGCGGTGGAGCGCGATTGCATCGCCCCGATCGCGGTCAAGGACATCTTCACCACCGAGGGGGTGCCGACCACCGCCGGCTCGCGGATCCTCGAGGGCTACCGCCCGCCCTACACCTCGACCGCCGTCCGCAAGCTGCTCGAGGCCGGGGCGCCGGTCCTCGGCAAGACCAACATGGACGAGTTCGCGATGGGCTCCTCGAACGAGAACTCCGCCTACGGGCCGGTCCTCAACCCGTGGGACCGCGAGCGCGTCCCCGGCGGCTCCTCCGGCGGCTCGGCCGCCGTGGTCGCCGGCGGCCTCGCCCCCTGGGCGATCGGCACCGACACCGGCGGCTCGATCCGCCAGCCCGCCGCCTTCTGCGGGATCGTCGGTCTCAAGCCCACCTACGGCGCGATCTCCCGCTACGGGATGATCGCCTTCGCCTCCTCCCTCGACCAGTGCGGTCCGCTGACCCGCACCGTCTCCGACGCCGCCCTGCTGCTCGGGATCCTGCAGGGGAAGGACCCCTGCGACTCGACCTCGGTCGGGATCGACGGCGGCATCGCCCTGCCCGGGCGCGAGGACCTCTCCGGCCTGCGCTTCGGCGTCCCGGCCGAGCTGCGGGGCGACGACTACGACAGCGGAGTGCGTTCCGTCTTCGAGGGGACCCTGCGCAAGATCGAGGAGCTCGGCGGCGAGATCGCCGAGGTCTCCCTGCCGAGCTCCGAGCACGGGATCTCCGCCTACTACGTGATCGCCCCCGCCGAGGCCTCCTCCAACCTCGCCCGCTACGACGGCGTCCGCTACGGGATGCGGGCCGGCGGCGACGGCGACCTGCTCGAGATGTACGAGACGACCCGCTCCGAGGGCTTCGGCCCGGAGGTGAAGCGGCGGATCATGCTCGGCACCTACGCGCTTTCCTCCGGCTACTACGAGGCCTACTACGGCCAGGCGCAGAAGGTCCGCACGCGGATCGCCGAAGACTTCAGCGGCGCCTTCGGCAGCGTCGACTTCGTCGTCACCCCGACTGCGCCCTCGGTCGCCTTCAAGCTGGGGGAGAAGACTGACGACCCGCTGGCGATGTACCTGAACGACTTCTTCACGGTGCCGATGAGCCTCGCCGGGATCCCGGCGATCTCGATCCCCGCTGGGCTCGCCGAGCCCGAGGGCGGCGGTCCGCAGCTGCCGGTCGGCTTCCAGATCGCCAGCCCCGCCTTCAGCGAGCAGAAGCTGCTCGACGCGGCCTACGCGCTGGAACAGGGAATCGGCTTCGAGGCCCGCCCGGGGGGAGGCTCCGGTGGCTGAGCTCGAGGCGGTGATCGGGCTGGAGATCCACGTCCAGCTGGCGACCAAGACCAAGATGTTCTGCGGGTGTGAACTGTCGTTCGGCGACGAGCCGAACGTCCACACCTGCCCGGTCTGCCTCGCCCACCCCGGCGTGCTGCCGGTCCCCAACGAGCAGGCGATCCGCTATGCGTTGCAGATCGGCCTCGCCCTCGGCTGCGAGATCGCGCCGCGCTCGATCTTCCACCGCAAGAACTACTTCTATCCCGACAACCCGAAGGCCTACCAGATCAGCCAGTACGACATCCCGATCTGCGGCGCCGGCCGGCTCGGCGACATCCGCATCCACCGCGCCCACCTCGAGGAGGACGCGGCGAAGACGATCCACGTCGGAGAGTCGGGCCGGATCCACGGCTCCGACGCCTCCCTGGTCGACTTCAACCGCGGCGGCACGCCGCTGGTCGAGATCGTCACCGAGCCCGACCTGCGCGGCGCCGCCGAAGCGGCCGAGTGGGCGCGGCTGCTGCGGGAGACGGTCCGCCAGCTCGGCGTCTCCGACGTCAACATGGAGGAGGGGAGCCTCCGTGTCGACGCCAACGTCTCCGTCCGGCCCGCGGGCAGCGAGGAGCTGGGGACGAAGACCGAGCTGAAGAACATGAACAGCTTCCGCTTCCTCCAGCGGGGCGTCGAAGCCGAGCTGGCGCGCCAGCTCGAGCTGGTCGAGGCGGGGGGGACGGTCGAACAGGAGACGCTCCACTTCGACCCGGCAAGCGGCAGCCTCACCTCCCTGCGCTCGAAGGAGGAAGCCCACGACTACCGCTACTTCCCCGAGCCCGACCTGGTGCCGCTGGTGCCGACCGAGGAGATGCTGCGCGAGGCCCGCGAGTCGCTGCCGGAGCTGCCGGCGGCGCGGATCGAGCGCTACGAGGGGATCGGCGTCCCCGCCGACGTCGCCCTCACCCTCGCCACCGACCCCCGCACCGCGGGCTACTTCGAGAACGTGGTCGAGGCGGCGGACGGGATCGAGCCCCGCGTCCTCGCCAACTGGGTGACCGGAGAGCTGGCCGCGGCGCTGCGCCAGGCCGAGGTCGACGGCGGCGCGGCGGACTCACGCGTCTCCCCCGAAGCGATGGCCTCCCTCGTCCGCATGGTCGGGGAGAAGAAGATCTCCCACGGCAGCGCCAAGACCGTCCTCGCCGCCTTGGTGCTGGAGGGCGGCGACCCGGAGCCGATCGTCGAGCGCGAGGGTCTCGCCCAGATGTCCGACTCCGGCGAGCTGGAGGCAATCGTCGAGAAGGCGATGGCCGACAACCCCGACGCCGTCGAGAAGATCCGCGAAGGCAACAACAAGGCGATCGGCGCCATCGTCGGCGCCGTCATGCGAGAGACCAAAGGCCGCGCCGACGGCGGCGAGGTCAACCGCCTGATCCAGGAGAAGCTGTAGCTGGTCAAGTGCGACTCGGCACTTTGTAACAACGTGTTACAAGCGTGCTAGGTTGAGGTCATGGCCTGGAACGTCGTGATCGCGGGTGGTGGTTTCGGCGGCGCCGCGGCGGCGCGGGAGCTGGAGCAGACGATGCCGAAGCAGTCGGCGCGGCTGACGCTGGTCAACGAGACGAATTTTGCGCTCTACACGCCGTTCCTGCCGGAGGCGGCCGCCGGGACGCTGGAGCCGCGGCACGTGGTGACGCCGCTGCGGGAGATCTTGAAGCGGACCTACCTGCGGCTGGGCGCGATCGTCGGGCACGATCCGGAGCGCAAGGCGGTGACGCTGCGGGCCAAGTTCGGCGAAACCGAGCAGATCCCTTACGACCAGCTGCTGCTGGCGCTGGGCTCGGTCTCGCGGGTGCTGCCTGTGCCGGGCCTGGCTGAGTACGCGGTCGGGTTCAAGAGCCTCGCCGACGCGATCTATCTGCGCAACCACGTGATCGAGACGCTGGAGGAAGCGAACGCGACCGAGGATCCCGCGCGGCGCGAAGAGCTGCTCACCTACGTCTTCGTCGGCGGCGGCTACGCCGGGCTGGAGGCATTGGCCGAGCTGCAGGACTTCGCCGCCGACGCGATGGACAGCTACCCGCGGGCCCGCCTGCACGGGATGCGCTGGGTCCTGGTCGAGGCGACGAACCGGGTCCTGCCCGAGATCGACGCCGACCTCGGCGAGTACGCGCTGCGGGAGCTGCGCGGCCGCGGCATCGACATCCGCCTGGAGACGACGCTGGAGGAGGTCGGGCCGGATACGGCGCGACTCTCGAGCGGCGAGGTGCTGCCGACGAAAACCGTCGTCTGGACCGCCGGCGTCGCCCCGCAGCCGATCCTCAAAGAGCTGAACCTGCCGCTGGACGAGCGCGGCCGGGTCCCGGTCGACTCCCACCTGCGGGTGCAAGGAATGGACTCCGTCTGGGCGATCGGCGACTGCGCCGCGGTCCCCGACCCGGGCGGCGGCACCTCGCCGCCGACGGCGCAGACCGCGGTGCGCCAGGGTCCGGTCGCCGCCCGCAACATCGCCGCCGAGCTCGGGATCGGCAGCCCGAGGCCCTACGAGTACCGCTCCGAAGCGGCCTTCGTCAACCTCGGCCGCTACAAGGCGGTCGGCAAGATCGGCGACCGCACCTTCCGCGGCTTCCCCGCCTGGTGGCTGGCCCGGACCTACCACATGAGCCAGATCCCGGGCTCCGCCCGCAAGGTCCGCGCCGTCCTCGACTGGACCGCCGGCCTGCCGTTCCGCCGCGACATCTCCGAGGTCGGCTCGATTGGCCACCCGAAACCGCTGATCTAGGAGAATCGGTACGTGGAGTACCTCGTCATCGCCTTCTTCTTCGGCCTCGGCACCGGCTTCGTCGGCAGGGGCAAGGGCAGCTCCTTCTTCATCTGGTTCCTCGTCGGCCTGGTCCTGCCCCTGCTCGGCCTCGTCGCCGTGATCCTCTACCGCTTCGACAAGGACGAACCCGAACGTCAGTGCCCCAACTGTCACAAGGCGCTGAAGCTCTACGTCCAGGTCTGCCCCCGCTGCGGGACCGACCTCTACCTGCCTGACCCGGCTGCCGTGCGGCACCCGGGCGTGCGCTAGCGGTTAATCGCTGCGTGGCGGTGGTCCGGCGCTATAGGCAAGGTGGACGCCGTCCGGCGACCAGAGCAGGTCTTTGACCTCCTTGCCGGGGAGTCTCGCGATCAGCTGCCGCCCCGAACCGTCCCGGTGAATGCGCCAGACCTCGCCCTCGTAGTTCGAGTAGGCGAGCCAGCGGCCGTCCGGCGACCAGGCCGGGCCGTCGAGGATCTCTTCGTCGACGATCTTCCGCGGGCTCCCGCCGTTGGCGGGGACGGTGTAGACGTGCTCACCGCTTCTCCTGGTGGTGTGGGCACCGAGCGCGAGCGTGCCGCCATCGGGGGACCACTCGAGAGTGAAGACGGCCACCAGCCCCGGGACGAGCGGTCGGGGGTCAGAGCCGTCGGCTCCCACCGTCCAGACGTTGACGTTGTGGTGGATTCCCCAGCGCTGGAAGGCGACCCGCTTCCCGTCGGGAGTGAGGACGGGTTCGGTGATGTCTTCTTCGCCCTTCGGGTGCGGGATCAAGGCGATGCGCCTAGGTTCGGCCCCGAACCCGTCGACGACGAAGAGCGAAGGTTTGGGACCCAGCGGACCCTTGTCGAAGTCGAACGCGTAGGGGCCGGTGCCGAACGCGAACGGCCATCCTCCCGAGGCCCAGCTGGTGCTCTGTGCTTCCACTCCGAGCGACTGCCGGCGCAGCCCCGAGCCGTCGACCTGCACCTCGGTCAGCCAGGAAGGGGTTTCCGTGGTCGGCGGCAGCAGAGACGAGCTCGCATAGCGGATCGACTTCCCGTCAGGAGACCAGGCGAGACGTCCGGCGGGTGCGGGTCGGCCGCCGCGGGGGGAGGAGGGGAGCTTGCGCCTCGCGGCCGTCTCGACGTTGCGGAGGAGGAGGCCGCCGGCCGCCGGGATCGCGATCCAATCGCCGTCCGGCGACCAGGCGGCGTATTCGCCGACGCGGTCGGAGAGCCTCACGCCGATCAGGCCGTGGTGGAAGGTGGCTTCGCGTGCGTGGGCGATGGGGGTGAGGCAGGCGGCTGCCGCGGCGATCGCCAGGAAGACGATCCGAGCCGCCCTCGCCGTCATCGCAGCCAGGTCCTGACGATCGCGTTGGCGAAGCCGGCGCCGTAGCGGAGGGCGGCGGGCTTCTTCGAGTGGCCGTGGAGGCGCTGTTCGACCGTGATCGGGACCTCGGTGGCGGGGATACCGCGCTTGATCGCCTCGATCATGAACTCGGAGGTGTGGAACTGCTCCTGGCGGAGGACGAGCTGGGGGAGGACGGTGGTGCGGACGGCGCGGTAGCCGTTGGAGCAGTCGGTGACGTGGGTGCGGGTGATCGCGGAGACGAGGCGGTTGAAGAAGACGATCCCGAGCTCCCGCGCGAAGTGGTTGCGGTCGGCGTGGCCGAGGACGCGGGAGCCGTGGGCCATGTCGACCTCGCCGTCGAGGATCGGCTTGACCAGGCGCTCCATCTCGTCGGGGCGGTGCTGGCCGTCGGCGTCGAGGGTGACGACGATCTCGGCCCCCGATTCGACCATCAGCCGGTAGCCGGTGCGCAGTGCCGCGCCGCCGCCGCGGTTGGTGACGTGGCGGGCGACCGCGGCGCCGTGCTCGGCGGCGACGTCGCCGGTGCGGTCGCGGGAGCCGTCGTCGACGACGAGGATCTCGGTGCGGACGCCGCAGGCCGCGGGCGGGATCTGGTCGAGGACGGTGGCGATGTTGTCGGCCTCGTTGTAGGCGGGGATCAGGATCGCGATCTTGTCGCGGAAGCGCTCCGGCATCCCCGCCTGGCGGAACTCCTCCCAGGCCAGACCCTCGAGCGCCGCCGCCAGCTGGCGGTTGTTCCGCGCCGACTGCGAGAGCGCCCGCAGCGTCAGCCCGAAGAGGACGAAGATCGCGAAGACGGCGAGGCCGAGGATGCGGCCGCCGTTGCCCTTCTCGAAGGAGAAGGCGGAGAGGAGGCCGTTGACGATTTCGGTCCCGGAGACGAGCGCGAGGCCGAGCCCGGCCGCGATCAGGATCAGCACGTCGGCGTTGCGCAGGGTGCGGCGGCGGACGACCGCGTAGGCGACCAGGAAGATCGCCATCAGCAGCCCGACGCTGCGAAGCGCCGTCAGTTCGGCTGGGAAGATGCCTGCTCTGGGGACCATTCGCGCCCGGAGGATATGGCCGCGAGGGCGGATGACAGCGCCAGGCCGGCGAGCGGAAAGACCAGCGTCATCAGCACCTCATTGCGGCGCGGGGCCGCCAGCGAGACCGCGCCGACCGCGGTGACGAGGGCGATCGGGGTCGCCAGCACGACCAGTTCCCACCAGCGCCGCCGCAGCGCGAGCAGGGCGAAGCCGGCGAGGCCGAGGAGGACGAGGACGATCTGGACGGCGCGACCGGCGGTGCTGCTCATCGCTTCGCCGACGCCGCTGCTCCACATCCGGCCGACCTTGCGGGCGGTCATCGCCAGGTACCCGCCCGGGTCTTCGCCGAAGTACTTGCTGAAGTTTTCCTTCCCCGCCTTGCCGAGCGCTTCGTCGCGGGTCAGGTCGGGGTGCTCCCGCTGAACTTCCTTGGCGACTTCGTCGAAGAGTGGCGTGGGATCGATTTCGTCGAGTTCTTCGGAGGTGTAGCCGAAGGTGGACGGGAGGTACTTCTGGGCGAGGTCCGCCTTCACCCGCTGGTATTCGCCGTCGGCCGGGAGGTAGGTGCCGACGTAGAGCGCCTTGCCGCCGCCGGTCGAGATCGGCACGACGCGGTCGAGGACGACGACGTTGCGGATCGTCCAGGGGAGGATCGGCAGGACCAGGGCGACGAGGAGGACGGCGGCGCCGGCAAGACCGAGTCGCCATTCGCGCCGGCGCCACTCATGCACTCCCGCGTGGACGATGAAGGCGGCGCCGACGAGCAGGTACTCGGGCCGGAACATCGCGGTCAGCCCGAAGAGGAACCCCGGCACCAGCCACGGCCATAGAGATCGCAGTTGTTCCCGCATACCGGGAACAACTGCGTCCGTCGCCCGGTCACAGGCCCAGAGGAAGGCCAGGATCGCGGCCGGCAGGGTCAGCATCGCCGGCGGCTCGCTCATCAGCTCGCCGGTGGTGTGGAGGAAGGGGGGGTAGACGGCGACCGCGAAGGCGGCGAAGAGACCGACGAAGCGACCGCGGGCGCGGCCGCCGAGCCGCCAGCCGAGGGCGAAGACGACGAGGATCGTCGCCACGCCGAGCAGTGCCGCGACGATCCGCGCCGTCCCTTCCCGGGCGCCGCCGGTCGCGTAGAACGAGGCGGCGTAGAGGAAGGGGGCGCCGGGCGACCAGTCGCTCGAGTCGTCGAATTCCGGCCCTCCGAAGCTCTGTTCCGTGTAGAGCGCCTTCGAGAGGGCGTAGTAGGCCCGCGAGTCGTCCCCCGGATGCTCGACCGGGTTGACGACGACGTACGCCCGCACCACCAGCCCCAGCAGGGCGATCGCCGCCAGCGCGACCAGCGTCCGCTTGCCATAGCGCTGCGGCAGCGCGCGAGTCCAGTCGGCGAAGGCGGTCAAGGGGCGCCCAGGCTATCCGGGGTCGGGGGGCCAGGGAGCGCATCCGGTGACCGCCCCGGCTTTGTGAGGCGGCCACCGGATGCGCTCCTACGCTTACCTGTCAGGCAGGCGAGGGCGGTAGCTGCGAGCGGGGCGAGGAGGGGGATGAGGACCAGGACACGGCGAGGGGACGCGACCAAGAGGGCGCTGATCGCGGTGATCGCGAGGAAGATCGTGCCGATCAGCAGCGCCTCCCAGCGGCGCCGCCAGGCGAGCAGCGCAAGGCCGAGCAGGCCGAGGGCAACCAACATCCAGTGCAGGAACTCCCAGACCGGCTCGCGCATCACCTCGCGCGGTCCGTGCGACCAGATCCGGCCGACCTTGGTGGCGACGAAGCCGGCGTATTCAGTTGGCTCGTCGGAGACGTCGTCCCAGAGCTGCTCCTTGCCCAACTTCGAGAGCGCCTGGTCGGTTTCCACCCCGGGGTCTTCCCGGGCGGCGAGTCGGGCGAGGATCTGCTCCAGGCGAAGTCGCTGCGCGTCCTGCGGCGTGAAGAGGTCGGGTTGTTCCGCCACCACCTCCGCGCCGACCTTTTCGGGGTCGCCGTCGGAGGGGAGGTAGGTGCCGGCGAAAAGGACCTGGCCGCCGCCGGTGGAGATGGGGACGAAGCGATCGAGGGCCGACGCGTTGCGGATCGTCCAGGGCGCGATGACGACCAGGGTGGCCACGAGAAAAACAGCAGCAGGTAAGAGAGAGGGGCGCCAACCACGCGGCAGAGCGCGAACCGCGATCACGAGTGCGACTAGCACCGCCACCCCGAGGTACTCCGGCCGCACCAGCGCCAGAGCCCCGAACAGGGCCCCCGGCAGCATCCACCGCAACCAGCCCCCGTCCCAAGCCCAAAGCGCCGCCAGTACGCCCCCCGACAACAGCGTCGCCGCCAACGGCTCACTCATCAACATCCCCTGGTACTCGAGGAGCGCCGGGTAGACCGCCACAACCAGCGCCCCCAGGAGCGCAGGCCAGACGCTTGGTGAGTTACCGCCCTCATAGGGGCGCTTTTTCACCAATCGTTCCGGCGTGCCGGTCGCCGCGCCGACCTCACTTGAACCGGGTCGGTGCGGCGACCGGCCCACCAGCAGCCTGCGCCCGATCAGATACGCAAACAGCACGCCCAGCGTCCCGATTACCGCCAGCACCAGCCGCGCCAGGCGTTCGTGCGTGCCCCCCGTTGCCTCATACAGCCCCGCAACGAACAGCGGCAGGCCCGGCGAGTAGTTGCTCGACGGCTGCGTCGCGCCGGGCCCGACCGTGAAGCCATCGCCTTCGCTCAGGTTCTTTGCGATCGCCGCGTAGGCCTGGGCGTCGTAGACCGACGCCCGCCCGTCCCAGGCTTCGCCGACCCGCAGGCCCAGTCCCAGCAGCAGCAGCGCAACCAGCGCCGCGAGCCCGATGCGGCCGCCGTTGCGCGCCGCCAGTCCACTTTCCATCGCCCGGATTCAACTATGGCCATCGGTCCCGCGCGCCGCCCAAGCGTCTAAAGTGCCGCCCTCATGCGAATCCTCATCCTCGGGGGCGACGGCTACCTGGGCTGGCCCACCGCGCTCCGCTTCTCGGCCCGCGGCCACGAAGTCTCCGTCGTCGACAACTTCTCCCGCCGCCGCTGGCACACCGAACACGGCACCGCCTCGCTGACCCCGATCGGGGAGCTGGACGAGCGGATCGCCGCCTGGCGCGAGGTCTCCGGCGAGCAGATCCGCAGCTACGTCGGCGCTGTCGAGGACGGCGAGTTCCTCGACGAGGTCGTCGCCGAGGCCAAGCCCGAGGTCGTCGTCCACTACGGCCAGCAGGCCTCGGCCCCGTTCTCGATGCTCTCGCGCGAGCGCGCGGTCGAAACCCAGCACGCGAACGTGATCGGCAACCTCAACCTGCTCTTCGCGATGCGCGACCACGTCCCCGACGCGCACCTGGTCAAGCTCGGGACGATGGGCGAGTACGGCCAGCCCGACATCGACATCGAGGAGGGCTACATCGAGATCGAGCACAAGGGCCGCCGGGACACCCTGCCCTACCCGAAGCTGCCGGGCTCGCTCTACCACTGCTCCAAGGTCCACGACTCGACCAACATCCACTTTGCCTGCCGCACCTGGGGCCTGCGCGCGACCGACCTCAACCAGGGCGTCGTATACGGCGTCGAGACCGAGGAGACGGCCCGCGACGATCGCCTCGTCACCCGCTTCGACTACGACGAGCTCTTCGGCACCGTGCTCAACCGCTTCTGCGTCCAGGCCGTGATCGGCCACCCGCTGACCGTCTACGGCGCCGGCCGCCAGACCCGCGGCTTCCTCAACATCCGCGACACCCTCGCCTGCGTCGAACTGGCGGCCCTGAACCCGGCCGAGGCCGGCGAGTTCCGCGTCTTCAACCAGTTCACCGAGCAGTTCTCGGTCCTCGAGCTGGCTGGGCTGGTCAAGGAAGCGGGCGAGCACCTCGGCTACAGCGTCGAGATCCAGCACTACGAGAACCCGCGGGTCGAGAAGGAAGAGCACTACTACAACGCGATCCACACCAAGCTGCTCGACCTCGGCCTGCAGCCGACCCTCCTCGGCGAGGAGCTGGTCGAGTCGATCATCCACGCGATCGAGCGCCACAAAGGCCGTGTGATCGAGACCGCGATCGACCCGCAGACCCGCTGGAACCCGGCGAAGTCCGCCGCCACCCAGGCCTAGAGCAGGCACGGGACGGACGCCTCGCCGCTGGTACCATCGCCAGTTCCTATGCGCGCCGCTGACACGTTGATGGAATCCCTCAAGGCCGAGGGCGTCAAGGACGTCTTCGGGATCCCCGGCGGGGCAAACCTGCCGACCTACGACGCGCTCTACGACGCGGACTTCCGCCACGTCCAGGTGCGCCACGAGCAGGGCGGCGGCCACGCCGCCGAGGGGTACGCGAAAGCCTCCGGCCGGGTCGGCGTCGCCTTCGCCACCTCCGGCCCCGGCGCCACCAACCTCGTCACCGCGATCGCCGACGCGATGATGGACTCGACCCCGACGGTCTTCATCACCGGCCAGGTCCGCACCGAGCTGATCGGTACCGACGGCTTCCAGGAGGCCGACATCCTCGGCGCGACGATGCCCTTCGTCAAGCACTCCTTCGCCGTCACCGACCCGCGGCAGATCCCCGAGTACGTCCACGAGGCCTTCCACGTCGCCTCGACCGGGCGCCCCGGGCCGGTGCTGCTGGACATCCCGCAGGACCTCTCGCGCGCCGACATCGACTACCTGCCGCGGACCGAGCCGGTCGAGCTGCCCGGCTACAGGCCCTCCACCGAGGGCAACATCAAGCAGATCCGGATCGCCGCGAAAGCGCTCGCGAGTGCCCGGCGGCCGATCTTCTACACCGGCGGCGGCGTCATCAACGCCAACGCCTCCGAGGAGCTGCGGGAGCTGGCCGATTCCGACCGCTTCCCGGTGACCTCGACCCTGATGGGCCTCGGCGCCTTCCCGGCCTCGAGCGACCGCTTCCTCGGCATGCTCGGCATGCACGGCACCGTCGCCGCCAACTGGGCGATGGACCGGGCCGACCTGATCGTCGCCATCGGCGCCCGCTTCGACGACCGCATCACCGGCAAGCTCGAGGAGTTCGCGCCCCACGCCAAGGTGATCCACATCGATATCGACCCGGCCGAGATCTCGAAGAACGTCGGCGCCCACATCCCGATCGTCGGCGACGTCAAGCAGGTGCTGCCGAAGCTGACCCGCGAGTACCGGGCGCTGCAGACCGACTCCAGCCGCCTCGACGAGTGGTGGAACACGCTGGGCGGCTGGAAGGACGCGCACCCGCTCTACTACGACGCCGGCAAGGACGGCGAGATCAAACCGCAGTTCATGATCGAGGCGCTGCACCGGGCCAGCCAGGGCGACGCGATCGTCACCTCCGACGTCGGCCAGCACCAGATGTGGACCGCGCAGTACTACGGCTTCGACAAGCCCCGCCGCTGGATCAACTCCGGCGGCCTGGGGACGATGGGCTTCGGCCTGCCGAGCGCGATCGGCGCCAAGGTCGCCTGCCCGGACGAGGAGGTCGTCTGCGTCGCCGGCGACGGCAGCCTGATCATGAACGTGCAGGAGCTCGCCACCTGCGTGACCGAGCAGATCCCGGTCAAGGTCTTCCTCATGAACAACGGCTACATGGGCATGGTCCGCCAGTGGCAGGAGCTCTTCTGGGACCGCCGCTACAGCTCCGTCGACATGGGCTCGAGCCCCGACTGGGTGAAGCTGGCCGAGGCCTTCGGCGCCAAAGGGATGCGCTGCGAGAGCTCCGCCGACCTCGAGGAGCAGATGGTGGCGGCGCTGGAGCACGACGGCCCGGTCCTGATGGACGTCCGCGTCGCCCGCGAAGAGAACTGCTATCCGATGATCCCGCCGGGCAACGCCGCCCGCGACATGGTCGAGGCGCCGCGAAAGGCGGTGAGCTGATGGAGGCTGGAACTCCCCAGGTCGTCAAGCTCGAGGACCTGCATGTGGCCGGGCAGCTCAGCGGCCGCAAGCACATCCTCTCGATCCTGGTCGAGAACAAGCCGGGGGTGCTGGCGCGCGTCGCCGGCCTCTTCTCCCGCCGCGGCTTCAACATCGACACCCTTGCCGTCGGCCCGACCGACGACCCCAGCGTCTCCCGCGTCACCCTGACCCTGGACGGCGCCGTCCACCCGATCGACCAGGTGACCAAGCAGCTGCACAAGCTCGTCAACGTGCTGAAGATCCGCGACATGGAGCCGGAGGAGACCGTGGCCCGCGAGATGGCCCTCTTCAAGGTCTCCTCGGCGGTCGAGAACCGGGCCGAGATCATCCAGTTCGCGGAGATCTTCCGGGCGAAAATCGTCGACGTGGCGCGGCGGACGATGACGATCGAGGTGACCGGCTCCGCCGACAAGATCGAGGCCTTCGAGCGGATGGTCCGCCCACATGGTCTCGTCGAAATGGTCCGGACCGGCGAGATTGCGATCGGCAGAGGACACGACTGAGGCTCTTCTCGGCGGCCTCCACAAGGCCGCCGAACGGGGACGGCGCACCCTCGTAAGCGTCACTCGCGAGGTCGAGGTCGGGGACCCCTGCGGGGCGGTCTTCGCCTCGCGGCTGGCCTCGGACCGCTGGTTCTGCTGGGAGCAGCCGGACCGCGAGTTCGCGCTCGCCGGTCTCGGGGTCGCCCACGAGGCGAGCTCTCGGGGGAAGGGGCGGTTCGACGACGTCGCCGAGGAGTGCCTGCGGATCGGCGGCGGCGCGGTGTTCGACGAGCCGCGGGGGCTGCCGGCGGGTGCCGGCCCGGTCTGGCTCGGCGGCTTCGCCTTCGACCCGAACGGCGGGAACAGCACGACCTGGTCGTCGCTGGCGCCGGCCTCGCTGGTCCTGCCCGAGCTCTCGCTCTGCAGCAGCGGTGGCCGTGCCTTCCTCACCGTCAACGCGGTCGTGCAGCCCGGCGAGGACGTCGAGCGGCTGGGGGAGAGGCTGCGCTCCCGCCTCGCCTCGCTCCGCACCGACGTCCCGCTGCCCCTGCTCGACCCGCACCCCACCGCGCATCCCAACATCCGTAGTGCCCGCCCGCCGCGCGAGTTCGAATCCGCCGTCGAGGGCGCCACATCCCGGATCGCCGCGGGCGAGATGAGCAAGGTCGTGCTGGCTCGCGAGGTGATCGTCAGCGCCGGCGCCGCCTACGATCCCGCCGCTGTCTTCGGTGCCATGCGCGAGCAGTTTCCGGCCTGCTTCTGCTTCTGCTGCGGCACGCCCGAGGCCGCCTTCGTCGGTGCCAGCCCCGAGCTGCTGGTCCGCCGCTCCGGCGCCAGCGTCTCCACGGTCGCCCTCGCCGGCTCGACCCGCCGCAGCTCCGACCCCGCCGTCGACGACCACCTCGGCGAGCAGCTGCTGCGCAGCGACAAGGACCGCCGCGAGCAGCGGATCGTCGCCGAGCGGATCGTCCGCGCCCTCCGCCCGCACGCCGTCTGGGTCGAGGCCGCGGCCGAGCCGGAGATCGTCAAGGTGGCGAACATCCAGCACCTGGCGACGCCGGTGATCGCCCAGCTCGCCGAATCGCACTCGGCGCTCGCGCTGTCCGGCCTCCTGCACCCGACCCCCGCCGTCGGCGGCGAGCCCTGGCCGGCCGCCGCCGCTGCGATCGCCGAGCTCGAGGGCATGGACCGCGGCTGGTACGCCGCCCCGGTCGGCTGGATGGACGCGACCGAGGACGGCGAATTCTGCGTCGCCCTCCGCAGCGCCCTCCTCCGCGACCGCGAGGCCCACCTCTTCGCCGGCGTCGGCGTCGTCGCCGGCTCGGACCCGGCGGCCGAGCTGGCCGAGACCGAGGTCAAGCTCGGGGCGCTGCTGCCGCTGCTTGCGGAGTAGGGCAGAATCCCCTGCGTGATCCGACGCCTGGCAGGGGTGCTTCTCGCGTGCGGCTGCATGGCGCTCGGTGCTGGCAGCGCCGCGGCTGAGGTGCCGACCGGGCCGCGGCTGACCTTCATGGAAGCGGGGAACACCGGCTTCAGATTGATCAGCACCGATCCCGGTGGCGGCGACCGGCGGGTGATCGTCGGTGACAAGTTCGACAGCCGGTTGCTTCCCTTTCCTTTCAGCCCGCCGAGCTGGTCGGCAGATGGAACGCGGGTTGCCTTTACGGGGATCGAACAGTCTGGGAAGAAGGCTCGCCTCGACCTCTACACCGCCGCTGCCGACGGCGCCGATATCACCAAGCTGCCAGGGACGCGGGAAGCTGCCGGCGCCGTCATTTCACCGGACGGGCGGATGCTCGCCTTCACCCGGGAACGCGAGCGAGAGGCACGGAGGCCGCGCAGGGGAGAAGTCACCGTTTTCCGCAGCGTCTCGACCTGGATCCTGGACATCGGTCCGGGAACGGTGCGGCAGCTGACTCCTTGGCGGAACCAGCTCTTCATGTTCCCTTCCTCGTTCAGCCCCGACGGCTCGACGCTGGCGATCTCCCGTGAACGGCGGGGTCGCCGTTCCGCGGTGGCGATTCGGCTCGACGGCTCCGGGGAAACCGTCCTGGCGCAGAACGCCGGCGAGCCGGTCTTCTCCCCGGATGGAACGAGGCTGGCCATGGTCACGCTCGGAAAACCGAGAACGATCGAGCGAGGGGGCGAAAGGTTGACGTTCTCGCCGACCGAGCTTGCCGTGTCCGCCGCCGATGGCTCGGGGCTGACCAAGTTGACCCGCTCGCGGAACCTGGAGCTGTTGCCGAGCTGGGACCCGTCGGGCCAGCGGATCGCCTACACCCTGATCACCGCGGCCCTTGGCGAAGCCTTCTTCCTGGGGGCAGGGGATTCGATCATGGAGATCAACGCTGACGGCAGTTGCAAGACCAAAGTGCTTTCGGTGCCGAAGGTGAGCCTCTTTGGCGCCACCTGGCAACCGGGTCCCGGCCGCGAGGCCGGACCAATCTCCTGTTAGCCCGATAGTGCGTTGTGGACGCGGCGGGTGAGCTCGCGGTGCGCTCCGACGTTGGCGTGGCGATCCGTCTTCACCTCGATCAGGCCCGTTCCGGTGGCGAGGGCCTCGGGCAGGTCGGCGAGCGAGTCGAGGCGGCGGTGGGGTAGGTCGAAGAGGGCCGCCGCTTTGCTGACGTCGACCCCGCGGGGGGTGCCGAGTAGAGCCTCGAACTCGTCACTGTCCAGTGCCGACTCCTGCGGAAGGAAGTGGAAGATGCCGCCGCCGTCGTTGTCGATGACGACGATGCGGACCGGGGTCTCGACGTCACGCAGGGCGGCGAGGCCGCCGATGTCGTGGAGGAGGCCGAGGTCGCCGGTGATGATCATGGTCGGGCGGCCGCTGGCCTGGGCGGCGCCGATGCCGGAGGAGACAAGACCGTCGATCCCGTTGGCGCCGCGGTTGGAGAGGAAGTGGACGTCGGTGGGTTCTGCGGCGAGGAAGGTTTCCTGGTCGCGGATCGGCATGCTCGAGCTGGTGTAGACGAGATCGCCGTCGCGGTAGGCGGCGCCGAGAGCGCGGTGGAGCGCCGGCTCTGAGATCTCGGCGCTGCTGAGCGCCCCGTCCAGCGCCGCCTGCGCCGCGCGCTCCGCCTCCATCCAACGTTCCGGCAGGGGCCGTTCCCGCCCCTCCAGGCCTTCGACCCGCGCTGCCCAGCCGGAGGCCAGCTCGGTCGGGTCCGCACGCAGGATCGCCGCGGCGCGGTTGGTCGGCTCGTTCCAGTCGCCGTAGGGGTCGATCACGATCTCGTCGGCGCCGCTGGCCTCGATCCAGGCGCGCAGCGGCTTGCTGGTCGGCATCTCGCCGAAACGCAGGATCAGGTCGGGGACGACCGAGCGGGCGAAGTGCTCCTCGCGCAGCAGCAGGTCGTAGGCGGCGACGACGTGGGAGCGGTCGTGGGACCCGCAGCGGACCTGCGAGGTGGGATCGGCGAGGATTGGGAAGCCGGCGACGCGGGCGAGGTGGGCCAGCGGCTCGCGCAGCTCCGGATCGAGCTGGCGGCCGGCGACGATCACGCCGGAGATCGCGTTGCAGATGTGGCCGGCGACCTCATCGAGGAGGAAGGCGGAGGGCTCGAGGTTCAGGTGGGTGACGGCCGTGAGTGGCCGCCCGTCGCGGCCGTTCAGCGCCAGGTCGTCGGTCGCGGTCACCGCGCCCTCGACCGGCACCGGCGCCAGCGGCTCGCGCCAGGGCATGTTCAGGTGGACGGGACCCGGCCGCGCCTCTCCCCGCGCCGCCGCCAGTGCCCGGCAGGCGACCGAGCGGTAGTGGAGGAGGCCGGAATCGTCGGCCTCGTGGGTTCCGACTTCGCAGAACCAGCGCACCGAGGAGCCGAAGCTCTTGATCTGGTCGATCGTCTGGCCGGCGCCGTTCCCCCGCAACTCCGGCGGCCGGTCGGCGCTGAGGACGACGAGCGGGATCCCCGATTCGTCGGCCTCGACCACCGCCGAGTGGTAGTTGACCAGCGCCGTCCCGGAGGTGCAGAGCAGCGCCACCGGCTCGCGCCGCGCCTGCGACGCCCCGAGGCCGAAGAACCCGGCCGAGCGCTCGTCGACGATCACCTTCACCTCGATCTCCGGCTGCCGCCACAGCGCCACGGCAAGCGGCGTCGAGCGCGAGCCGGGGGAGACCACCACCAGCCGCAGCCCCCCGCGCGCCAGCTCCTCGGCGAAGGCCGAGGCGAGGGCAGTGTTGGCGTTGGTCGGGTCCATCAGAAGGTGACGTGTCGCATTTGTGGTCTATAGGGCAACAAAAGCGACACGCGCAGGCTAGATGCGGTGGGCCTGCAGCGCCTCCTCGTCGATCTCGACGCCAAGGCCGGGACCGGGAGGGAGGTGGAGCATCCCGTCTCGGACCTTGCACTCGACGGAAGCAATCGTCGCGGCGAAGAGGCGCTGGGTGGCGAGGCCGTGGGCGAGGTGGAGCCGTTCCGGGTGCCCGGTCTCGGCAAGGCTGAGCGCGGTCTGCGCCCCCGCCGCGATCCCGACCGGCCCGTCGAGGGCGCTGGTGAGGTAGGCCGGGAGGACGTCGGCGATCCTCAACGCTCCTTCCGGTCCCCCGACCTTGGAGAGCTTGATCCCGGTGTAGGCGCAGGCCCCGAGCGCCGCGGCCTCCTCGGCCTCATCGAGAGACGCAACGCTCTCGTCAGTCGCGAGGGGAATCGAGGTCGCCTGAGCGAGCTCCGCCATTTCGCGGAGCGTGCCCACCGGCTGCTCCGCCAGCTCGATCCCATAGGGCTCCAACGCGGTCAGTGTCGCCTTGGCCGTCTCGAGATCCCAGGCCTGGTTCGCATCCACCCGAATCCGCACCTCCGGCCCCAGCGCCTCCCGTACCGCCCGCACCATCTCCACGTCCTGGCTCGCGCGAGTCCGCGTGAGTACACCTATACGGGGCACTGACGCGGACTCGGCTCCGAGCTTCAGCTTGAACGTCCCGAACCCGTCCGCCACCCACGCTTCGGCATCAGCCGCGACCGCCTCGGGATCCCCGGCCACAAGCGTCGCATTGCACGGAACGGCTTCGTCCTTCCCGCCACCCTGCTCCACCGCCCTCCTACCCAGCAAATCCATCCGCGCCACCGTCACCGCACAGCGAGCCGGAGCGCTCAGTCCCTTGATCTCGAGCGCCTGATCCTCCGCCCACTCCTCGAGCTCCCTCACCACCTCGCTCAACCCAACCCCGCCCCTAAGCGACAGCGGCACCGCTTCCCCCAACCCTACGACCCCGTCCTCGTCCCGCACCCGCAGCAGCACCATCTCGCGCCCCCGCAGCACCCCGCGCGCCGTCACATACGGCCGCCTGAACGGCAGCGTGTAGGGGATGACCTCGACCGAGCTGAGGCGCACGCCCCGAGTCTCTCAGGCGGAGATCAGGAGACCGGCGGTGACGAGCAGGCTGAAGACGCCGAGCAGCGCCCCGGTCGCCGCCAGGACCGCGTTCAGCGCCGGCCCGTCCCGCCGCTCGGCCAGCGCCCGCGCCGGTTTCACCGCCAGCGGCGCCGCCAGCCAGCCGATCATCGGCAGCGCGCTCGCTTCGCCGGCCCAGAGGGCGATCGGCAGGACCAGGAAGCCGCCCGCCACCAGCATCACGTAGAGCCGCACCGCGGCCTCCCGGCCGATTCGCACCGCCAGCGTGTTCTTGCCGGCGCGGCGGTCCGTCTCGACGTCGCGGACGTTGTTGACGACGATGATCGCCGTCGCCAGGAACCCGATCGAGATCGAGAGCCCGAGCGGGAGCGCGTCGAGTTCCTCCAGCTGTACGTAGTAGGAGCCGTTGACGGCGACCAGGCCAAAGAAGAGGAAGACGAAGACCTCGCCGAAGCCGGCGTAGCCGTAGGGACGGGGGCCGCCGGTGTAGAGGACGCCGGCGGCAATCGAGAACACCCCGATCACGAGGATCACCCAGCCCGCCACCGCGGTCAGGTAGATCCCGCAGGCGACCGCGACCGCGAAGGCGATCCAGGTAGCGGTCATCACTCGCTGCGGCGTCACCATGCCGCTGGCGGTGACCCGCACCGGCCCCAGCCGGTCGGCGGTGTCGGCGCCCCGCTTGGCGTCGGAGTAGTCGTTGGCGAGGTTGGTCCCGATCTGGATGAAGATCGAGCCGACCAGGGCCGCGATGAAGGCCCCCCAGCGCGGCAGCTCCCCGGCCCACTGGACCGCCGCCGCGGTCCCGACCAGGACCGGCGCAATCGCCGCCGGCAGGGTTCGCGGCCGCGCCGCCATCAGCCAGATCCTCATGGGCGGCGGGGGAACTTGGAGAACTCGGGGGAGCGCTTCTGCTTGAACGCCTCGCGCCCCTCGGCCGCCTCCTCGCTCCCGTAGAAGAGGAGGTTGGCGTCGTGGGCGAGCTGCTGGATGCCGGCGTAGCCGTCCTCGTGGGCGTTGAAGCTGGCCTTGACCAGGCGCAGCGCGAAGGGGGAGAGGGCGAGCATCTCGCGGCACCAGGCGACGGTCTCCCGTTCCAGCTCCGCCAGCGGGAAGACCGCGTTGACCAGTCCCATCTCCAGCGCCTCCTCGGCGTCGTACTGGCGGCAGAGCATCCAGATCTCCTTTGCCTTCTTGGTGCCGACGAGGTCGCGCAGGAGCGAGGCGCCGTAG
>Ga0207661_10000538_pt1 | contig 24251 bp, 21 predicted proteins | sample KBSC713LmetaG_FD_184337 | JGI IMG/M metagenome (GOLD analysis project Ga0207661, IMG submission 184337) | Corn rhizosphere microbial communities from Kellogg Biological Station, Michigan, USA - KBS C7.1-3L metaG (SPAdes) (version 2) | ecosystem: Host-associated > Plants > Roots > Rhizosphere ...
CTCGATTCGAGACGCGGAGGTTGTTCTCGCGTGGGCGTCTGCGCATGGCGGAAAAGATGCGAACCGGCGCCATGGTGTTGAATTCCGATCGCGGCGCGGCGGCTGAAGTATTCCTCAGCCACGATAGTGCGCGCGCCATCGAGGCTGTATGCCTCCTGATGCTTGCTTCTCTTGACCTCGAAACGCTCATGTAGACTATCCCATGACGTTGCTTCATCCGCGCACACAACCGTTTCCTTCGCGATGCGCGCGCGACTGAATGAAGCGGCTTGGCTTTTCAAACTGAAAACTGCGGGAACGGAATTTTCGCCACATTCCCGAACTGCCACGACAACCTTGAGCTTGCTGCCTTGGTTCCGGCGATTTAACGGCGATCACGGCGATGTGCTTTGACATTGGCGGGCTTCGCGTGGCTGCCGCCTGAGCCTCTTCAACCTTCTCCGCCAACGACGCGGCTGCGCCGGCCGCGTTCGCAATCGTGGTGTGCTGCTTCGATCTTTTGTCCCGGACGCGATGCAGCGCGAAGCGGTGCAGCGCAGAGCCGGGATCCATGGGAGTCCGTGTGCGTGCGCAGCGTCATTTCGTGCCGCAGCGCGCCCGGGATACGATAGCTAAACTCTCGCCAAGACCCGGAGCAGTCATGGCACCAGAAAAAGAGCCGTCGGGTGAGGCGGCTCTTTCCGAAGCCTAGCTTAGTACTTCGACTTTGTGCTCGCTCCGGTCGTCGATTTTGTGTTCGCTCCGGTCGTCTGGCCGGGCGCGTAGCCGGAAGCACCGGGGCTGCCCTTCTTCGATCCCATTGCGTGCGTTTCATGTCCTGGCGCGTAGCGCGACGCACCGTGACTGACCTTCTTGGAACTCTTGTGCTGCATTTCGTGCCCGGGTGTTTTGCTGGACACTCCTTGCGCAAAGACGGCCGGCGCTGCTGCGATTAAGGCGATCGTCGAAACGGCAATAATTGCGAGTTTCATTTGATCCTCCTGATCGGCCCCACCAAGCAACGATGCTGGATCGTCAGACGTTCCATGAACGCCCATTCATCATGGTGGCCGCATAGCTTCGGCCTTTGATCACTCATCGCGGCTGGTGCTCGCCAAATCGAATTGGGACATCCCTGCGCGGCCTGGACCGCAAGCATTGCCCGACCGGACAAATCAACTTCGTTCTATCGCAAGTCGTGGCAAGCTCCTTTCGCGAAAATAATTATATTTCGTTTTCCAGAAATATGTGATTACCTCAGCCCGTCCCGAACTCATGAAGAGGGGCGTACGCGTCGTCACGAACGTGGAGCGCGAGATGCGATGGACGCGATTGCTTTGCGAGACGAGCAAAGCCGGTCGCGGACGGCGAAGTCGTGTGGTCCTGATCCCCCGACGCTGGGATCAAGTTTCGCGGGCGATGACCAGCGAAGCGAGGGTGGCAAGAAGCCCGGTCACCGGGGAGAACTCGCATAAACCGTACCCCCATCGCGCAGGGAATGCCGGATCGTTCGGCGTACCTGTGGTGACTTGCTTGCGTGCTTTTCTTCGTTGCAAGGCTGCGGGTGCGACCATCGCATCGGCATTCCCCGCGTCCTCTTCGAGGGCTTGCTTTCAGAACTTGGGCGCAATCGCGCCGCAAGAACGCTAGTGCGCGCCCCAGGGCCAATTATTCCTCCGTCGGATCAATGGCATAAGCCTACAATCCTAATCTGGAGCTTAATAGTAAAATAATATGACTAGTAGCCGAATAGCGTCCGTGGAATAGTAAATGGGTGGTGGCTGGGTGCTATGACAACCGCGACAGCGGCAGGGCAGCCGAATGCAAAGTGGGGGAGAGCGCAACCTATGATTTTGCGATGGAATTTTGCGTTCCCGAAGCCCACACCCGATCCCGCCATCCCGGACAGGTGAAATGCCGCGGCGTGGCGCGGGCCGGTCGCCCCCGGTCGGGCACGAAAATTCGGCAACGATTGCCACACGCCCGTCCTAACCTCTGTGCCAATCTCTGCAATCAAAAAAACAACAATCACGATCTGCATCGAAGGGAGTGAAGCATGCTCAGACTGAAGACCACGCTCATCGCGCTGGCGCTCGCAGCCGTCGCGGCGTCGGGCGCGCGCGCCGAGGACAAAGGGACCATCGGCATCGCCATGCCGACCAAATCCTCCGCGCGCTGGATCGCCGACGGCGACAACATGGTCAAGGCGCTGAAGGAGAAGGGTTATCGCGCCGACCTGCAATATGCCGAGGACGACATCCCGAACCAACTCTCGCAGGTCGAGAACATGGTGACCAAGGGCGTGAAGGCGCTGGTCATCGCGGCGATCGACGGCACCACGCTCTCCGATGTGCTGAAGCAGGCCAAGGCAAAAGGCGTCACCGTGATCGCCTATGACCGCCTCATTCGCGACACGCCGAATGTCGACTATTACGCGACCTTCGACAATTTCCAGGTCGGCGTGCTGCAGGCGCAGTCGATCGAGCAGAAGCTCGGCTTGAAGGAAGGCAAGGGCCCCTTCAACATCGAACTGTTCGGCGGCTCGCCCGACGACAACAACGCCTACTTCTTCTACAACGGCTCGATGTCGGTGCTGAAACCCTACATCGACTCTGGCAAGCTCGTGGTGGTCTCGGGCCAGATGGGCATGGACAAGGTCGCAACGCTGCGCTGGGACGGCGCCACCGCCCAGGCGCGCATGGATAACCTACTTTCCGCCTATTACGGCAAGAAGCATGTCGACGCAGTGCTCTCGCCCTATGACGGACTCTCGATCGGCATCATCTCCTCGCTGAAAGGCGTAGGCTACGGCAGCGCCGATCAGCCGATGCCGGTTATCTCCGGGCAGGATGCCGAGGTTCCCTCGATCAAGGCGATCCTGCGCGGCGACCAGTATTCGACCATCTTCAAGGACACCCGCGATCTCGCCAAGGTCGCCGCCAACATGGTCGATGCGTCGCTCAATAAGAAGCAGGTCGAGGTCAACGACACCAAGACCTACAACAACGGCGTCAAGGTCGTGCCGTCCTACCTGCTCAAGCCGGTCGTGGTGGACAAGACCAACTGGGAAAAGGTTCTGGTTGACTCCGGCTACTATAAGAAGTCGCAATTCGACTGAGCGAGAGCTTGGTTGGACGCTGATAATGTCTGGTTTCCCGGGCGCCACGACGAAAGTGCCTCACCTCTCCCCAGCGGGGAGAGGTCGGCGCGTAGCGCCGGGTGAGGGGCCGCAGTTCCAACGAGAGACCGAAGCCCCTCACCCAGATCGCATCTGGCGATGCGATCTGACCTCTCCCCGCTGGGGAGAGGTGGGAGGCGGCGGTGATTGCAAGCGAAAAAGCGGTCGTTTTCCGCAAGGTAGCCTGCTCCGATGACGGCAATGCTGGAGATGCGCGGCGTCAGCAAGAGCTTTGCCGGCGTGCGCGCGCTCCGTGACGTCAACTTCACCGTCAATGCCGGCGAGATCCATGCGCTCGTCGGCGAGAACGGCGCCGGCAAATCGACCCTGATGAAGGTCTTGAGCGGCGTCTATCCCGCCGGCCAGTATGAGGGGATCATCGTCTTCGATGGCGAGGAGCGGCGGTTCCGCGATATCAACGACACCGAGCGCCTCGGGATCATCATCATCCATCAGGAGCTGGCGCTGATCCCGCTGATGTCGATCGCCGAGAATATCTTTCTGTCGCATCCGCCATCGTGGCTCGGCGTGATCGACCGCGACGAGGTCTACCGGCGCACGCGCGAGCTACTGGCTCAGGTGGGTCTGCGCGAATCCCCGGATACGCTGATCACCGATCTCGGCGTCGGCAAGCAACAGCTGGTCGAGATCGCCAAGGCGCTGTCCAAGAAGGTGCGGCTGTTGATCCTGGACGAGCCCACGGCCAGCCTGAACGAAGCCGACAGCGCTGCGCTGCTCGACCGCCTGCTCGCGTTCCGCGCGCAAGGCATCGCCTCGATCCTGATCTCGCACAAGTTGAACGAGGTCGCCCGCGTCGCCGACCGCATCACCGTGCTGCGCGACGGCCGCACCGTCGACACCATCGACTGCCGCTCCGAGCCGATCGAGGAGGACCGCATCATCCGCAGCATGGTCGACCGCGATCTCGCCCATCGCTTCCCGGAGCGTCAGGCCGGGATCGGCGAGCCCGTGCTGACCGTGGAAGGCTGGTCGGTGCAGCACCCGCTGCATCCCGAGCGGCAGGTGATCAAGAACGTCGATTTCGAGGTACGGCGCGGCGAGGTGGTCGGCATCGCCGGCCTGATGGGCGCCGGCCGAACCGAATTCGCCATGAGCCTGTTCGGGCGGGCCTGGGGCAAGAGCATCCGCGGGCGCGTCCGGCTCGACGGCCGCGACGTCGATCTTTCCAACGTTCCCGCGGCGATCGACGCCGGCCTCGCCTATGTCACCGAGGACCGCAAGCAACTCGGGCTGATCCTCGCCGACGATGTCCGCAAGAACATCACGCTCGCGAGCCTCTATCAGGTCGCTTCCCACGGGGTGATCGACGATATCAAGGAGCTGAAAGCCGCGAGCGACTACCGTAACCGCATGCGGATCCGCAGCCAGGACGTCTACCAGGAGGCGGGCACGCTTTCGGGCGGCAACCAGCAGAAGATCGTGCTGTCGAAATGGCTGATGACGGACCCGAAGGTCCTGATCCTGGACGAGCCGACCCGCGGCATCGATGTCGGCGCCAAATATGAGATATATACCATCATCAACGAGCTGGCCGAGGCCGGCCGGGGCGTGGTCGTGATATCATCGGAGATGGCCGAGCTGATCGGCGTCTGCGACCGCATCTATGTCATGAATGACGGCGCCTTTGTCGGCGAGTTTGCCGGAAGCGACGCGAGCCAGGAAAAGATCATGCGCGCCATCATGCGCAATGACCGGCTGCGGAGCAAGGTTAGGGGGAGCGACAGCCGCGTGGGAGAGATCCAGGCATGACCGACAAGACAGTGTCGCTCCCGGAAGAGAAGAGGCACGCCGGCTTCATCCGCAACAATCTGCGCAATTACGGCATGCTGCTGTCGCTGTTCGCGATCATGCTGTTCTTCCAGGTGATGACCGATGGCACGCTGATGCAGCCGCTCAATCTGACCAATCTCGTGCTGCAGAACAGCTACATCGTCATCATGGCGCTCGGCATGCTGCTCGTGATCGTCACCGGCCATATCGATCTTTCGGTCGGCTCGGTCGCGGGTTTCATTGGCGCCGTGGCCGCCGTGCTGATGGTGCACTATCACCTCGATTTTCCGCTCGCCGTCGTCGCCTGCCTGATCGTGGGTGCGGTGATCGGCGCGGCGCAGGGCTATTGGGTGGCCTATTTCGGCATTCCTTCCTTTATCGTCACGCTGGCAGGCATGCTGGTGTTCAAGGGCCTCGCGCTCGCCGTGCTGCAGGGCCAATCGGTCGGGCCGTTTCCGCCGACCTTCCAGAAGCTCTCTTCGGGGTTCATCACAGAGATGTTGCCTGATATCGGCACGCTGCATCCGACCTCGCTCTTGATCGGCATCGTGTTGGCCCTGGCGCTGGTCTATGCCGGTGCCAAGAGCCGAGCGCGGGAGGTCTCGCACGGCATCGAGGTCGAACCCTATGCGCTGTTCTTCGCCAAGAGCGTCGCGCTGGCGTGCGTCGTGCTCTATTTCACTTACCTGATCGCGTCCTATCGCGGCTTCCCCAATGTTCTCGTCATCATGGCCGCGCTGATCGCGCTTTATGGCTTTGTCACGCGGCGCACGGTGATCGGCCGGCACATCTATGCTGTCGGCGGCAACGCCAAGGCCGCTAAACTGTCGGGCATCAAGACCGAGCGGCTGACCTTCTTTACCTTCGTGAATATGGGCGTGCTCGCCGCGCTCGCGGGCCTCGTCTTCGCGGCGCGGCTCAATACGGCGACGCCGAAGGCTGGCACCGGTTTCGAGCTCGACGTCATCGCCGCCTGCTTCATCGGCGGCGCCTCGGCCTATGGCGGCGTCGGGCGGGTCGGCGGCGCCGTGGTCGGCGCCATGATCATGGGCGTGATGAACAACGGCATGTCGATCCTCGGCGTCGGCATCGACTATCAGCAGGTGATAAAGGGCCTGGTGCTGCTGGGCGCCGTCTGCTTCGACGTCTACAACCAGCGGAGATAGTTTCTATTCGATGTCGACGGCGATCCTGCGGATGTCGGTTGCGATGGAATCAATGGTCTCGCCTCGGCCGCTGAATAGTCGGACGACTAAACCTAAGGGTATTTTAGGAAGACTGTTTCCCGGAACGGGCCGAGATTGAGAGAATATTCCCGCCGATGCCGTGTAAAGCGACAGCCCTGACACTGCGGTTTGCCTCTGATTTGACTTGTCCCGTGATGTCCGCGCAAAGTCGGCGGATCATTCACGGCTGTCGGCCTTAGATGTCTCGGGATAGATCACGAAGTTCCTCATGAAGCGTTTTGCAAATTTGAAGAGATTGGGCTTTTTCACGCGGCTGCTCGATCAGGCGACGGCCGCCGAGCGGTATCGGCTGGCGGCCGAGCAGATAAGGCACGCGGAAAAGGCCGGGCTCGATTCGGCGTGGATTGCCCAGCACCATTTTCATGAGGCCGAGGGCGGCCTTCCGGCCCCGTTTGCGTTTCTCGGATTTGTCGCGGCGCAGACCTCCCGTATTCGGCTCGGCACCGGCATCGTCACCCTTCCGCTGGAGCACCCGGTGCGGGTGGCGGAGGATGCGGCCGTTCTCGACCTGATGTCGCACGGCCGGTTCGAGCTCGGTGTCGGGACCGGCGGAAACCCGACGGCCTTTGCGGCCTTCGGGCTCGACAGCGCGCAGCGCAACGAGATCTTCGCGCGCAATCTCGACATAGTCCGCACCGCCCTGGCAGGACGGCCGCTGACCGGCGGCGATACGCTCTATCCCTCAAGGCCGCAACTCTGCGACCGGATCTGGCAGGCGACCTTTTCAGTAAGCGGCGGAGCGAGGGCAGGGAAGGCCGGCGACGGCCTGCTGTTGTCGCGGACGCAGCCGCGTTCGAAAGACAACCCGCGCGCGACGCTCGCCGAGATCCAGCATCCCATCATCGACGCGTATCTCGCGGCGCTGCCGGCGGGATGCGAGCCACGGATCATGGCCTCCCGCAGCATCTTTGCCGCCGACAGTCGCGATGTAGCGATGCGTTTGGCCGGTATTGGGTTGCAGCGCGCGCTGCCGAACTTCATGGCCGGCGGTCATTTGCCGCCGGGAGAGTCGCTCGGCGACATGATCAGGGCATTCGACACGCATGTCGGCACGCCCGACGACGTCATCGCCTCGCTGCGCTCCGACAGCACGCTCGATCGGGTGACCGATCTGGTCTTCCAGGTGCATTCGGTCGACCCGCCGCATCCGCATATCCTGCGGTCGATCGAACTGGTTGCGGAGAAGGTGGCGCCGGCGCTGGGCTGGACGAAAAAGACAGCGGCCGACGTGGCGCTGGTTTGAAAGAAGTTGAATGATGAGTACGGAAACGAGAGATATCATCGATCTTCTCGCGGGGATCGAACCGGGATCGAGCCTCGACGGTATCCGCGCTCGGCGATTGCAGGCTCGCGACAACGCGCAGAAGAGCTACCTCTCGCTGTTCGAGCCGGCTGATTTCGGTGATGTACCGGCCACCGATCGTTACGCAGTCGCGGCCTTCGTGGGCGGTGTCCATGGTGAGCCCACTGTGGCCAATTTCTATCTGACCAAGCTCACCAGGGCCGCTGGCCGCCCGGAGTTGATCGAAGCGCTCAAGGCCGAGATCGAGCGGGGCAAAACAAGAGGCCCGTATGGCGCCTTTCCGGCCGGGCCGCTTTCGACCGAGGATAAGACCGGCTTGATCTACCACGTCGCCGAAGATCGAAAGGCAATCCTGGGCGTGAAGTTGGCCGCCGCGCTCGAGCACGCGCATCTCCTGGTGTTCCGCCCGCGCGATGCGAAGCCTGCTGACATGCAGGGGCTGCTCGATGCCGGCTGGTCGAGCACCGGAATCGTTGTCCTGTCCCAGCTTGTAGCGTTCCTGTCGTTCCAGGTTCGCTCCGTCGCAGGCCTGCGCACGCTCGGCGCCTCGCTTGCGCCGGCGGCTGTCGCGGCCAAGGCCAGCTAGGAGACAATGCCGATGAGCGACTCGATCGTCGTCCAGGACAACAAGCACGAGCCCGTTGTCTTCACTCAGAAAGAGCTGGGTTGGCTGCCCTGGCTCGAGCCGCTGCCCGAGGCGGAACTGACGGAGCGGCATTTTGCCGGGCTCGTCGATCGCTCGCGCGCCAAGTCCGATTACTTTCGCTTGCTGGTGCGCGAGCCCGAAGTGTTGGAAGCGAGGACCAAGACCGACAAGGACATCTTCTACAACACCGCCGACGGTCTGCCGCGCGCCGAACGCGAGCTCGCGGCGGCGGCCACCTCGCGCTACAATGGCTGCATCTACTGCGCCTCCGTTCACGCGCGCTTTGCCACGACCTATTCCAAGCGCCGCGACGACGTGCAGCGCCTGCTCGACGAAGGGATCGGTGCGGACCTCGGCCCGCGCTGGAATGCCGTGGTGAGGGCTTCGGTCGCACTGGCCTCGACGCCGATCGCCTTTGGTCAAGAGCATATCGAGGAACTGCGGCACGTCGGTCTTGATGACGCCGAGATCGTCGACGTGATCAACAGCGCGTCGTTCTTCAACTGGGCGAACCGGTTGATGCTTTCTCTGGGCGAGCCGACAATGGCCGCGAAGTGATCGACAGCATGGAAATTGCCGCAGGATGAGCTGGAATCTGAAATGACAGAACGGATGGAACCGAGCATGAGCAACATCAATCGTCGCACGCTGGTCAAAGCGTCGCTTGCCGCCGCCGCGACGGCGGCCACTTCGCGCTTGGCTTTCGCGGAAACCTCCGAGCCGATCATGCTCGGCGTCAGCGGTCCCTTGACGGGGCCAAACGCGCAATATGGCGCGCAGTGGAAGCAGGGCTTTGATCTGGCGTTGGACGAGATCCATGCCGCTGGCGGCATCAACGGGCGCAAGCTGGGCTACACCTTCGAGGACAGTCAGAGCGACCCACGCCAGTCGGTGACGATCGCGCAGAAATTCGTCTCGGACCCGAAGATCGTGATGGAGCTCGGCGACTTCTCGAGCCCGGCCTCGATGGCGGCCTCGCCGATCTATCAGCGCGGCGGCCTGGTGCAGTTCGGCTTCACCAACTCGCATCCCGACTTCACCAAGGGCGGCGACTACATGTGGAGCACGTCCGTCAGCCAGGCCGACGAGCAGCCGCTGCTGGCGCTCTATGCCGTGCGCCACCTCGGCCTCAAGAAGCTCGCCGTACTGCACCAGAACACGGATTGGGGACGCACCAGCAAGGACTTTTTCGTCAAGGCCGCCAGGGACGATGGCGCCGAAATAGTCGTCACCGAAGGCTATATCGCCGACGAGCGCGATTTCCGCTCCACGCTGGTGCGCGTCCGCGACACCAATCCGGATGGCCTCATCCTGATCTCCTATTATTCCGACGGCGCCCTGATCGCGCGCCAGGCGCGTCAGGTTGGATTGAAGCAGGTGATCTGTGCCGCCAGCTCGGTCTACTCGCCGAAGTTCATCGAGCTCGGCGGCGACGCCGTCGAGGATGTCCATGTCGGCACCCGGTATTTTCCTGAAGACCCGCGCCCCGAGGTCCGCAAGTTCATCGCCGCTTTCAAGGCGAAATATAACGGGCAGGAGCCGGATGCGTTCAACGCCTATTCCTACGACGCGATGAATGTCGCGGCCGCGGTGCTGAGGATCGGCGGCACGGATCGGAAAGCCGTCCGCGACGCCTTCGCCAAGGTGAAGGACGTCCCGAGTGTCATCTTCGGATCGGTCACCTTCGACGTCGCGAGTCGCCGCGTGAAGGGAGCGATGAACGCCGAGCTTGTCGTGCACAAGGGCCAGTTCACGATCTGGGACGGCAAGCCGACCTGATTTCGCAGGCCGGGAGTGTCCCTTAACCTCGCCCCGCTTGCGGGGAGAGGTCGAAATTCAAGCGCAGCTTGAATTTCGGGTGAGGGGGAGCCTCCGCGAATCGATCTTCCACCGTCTTCGTGGAAGCAGGCCCCTCACCCCAACCCTCTCCCCGCAACAGCTGGGCGAGGGGGCAGACCGAGCCCGAGGCTCGAACTCGACTTGATCTCATCATACTTTAGGAACGTGGATTGTCCTCCTGGCTCGACTACACGATCAACGGGCTGATCGTCGGTAACGTCTACGCGCTGGTGGCGGTCGGGCTCGCTTTGATCTTCGGCGTCAGCCGGCTGATCAATTTCGCGCAGGGCTCGATCTATCTGGTAGGTGCGTATATCGGCTGGGTCGCGGTGGTGCAGCTGCAGACACCGCTTCTCGTGACGATTGTCCTGGTCGCGACGGCCGCGGCCGTGGTCGGGCTGATCATCGAGCGCTTCGGGCTGCGTCCCCTGCAGAATTCGGTGCGCATCGCGCCGCTGCTTGCCACGATCGGCATCAGCTTCGTGCTCGATCAGCTCGTGATGCTGACCTTCTCGCCGAACCCGCGCGCGCTGCCGAGCCAGTTGCCCGACATCCGCTTTCAGGTCGGGCAAGGGACGATCGGTCCGCTCGATATCCTGATCGCAGCTGTCGGTACCGGCAGTGCGCTCTTGCTGTTCGTGTTCCTGCGCTACACCAAGCTGGGCTGGGCCGTGCGCGCGACCGCGCAGGATCGCGACGCCGCGATGCAGATGGGCGTCGATGTCAATCGCGTCAATCAGGCTGTGTTCGGGATTGCCGCCGCGCTTGGCGGCGTCTCGGGCATGCTGGTCGGCATGTATTACAACCAGATCGACACCGCGATGAGCCTGCAGGCGACGCTGAAGGGCGTGGTCGCAGAGGTCGTCGGCGGCGCCGGTAATGTGCCGGGCGCCGTGGTCGGCAGCATGCTGCTCGGGCTGGTGGAGAGTTACGGCGTCGCGGTGTTCGGCACCAGCTACCGCAATCTCTTCGCCTTCCTGCTTTTGATCCTGGTGCTGGTGCTGCGGCCGAACGGCCTGTTCGCCAGCGCCAGGCAGGCGCCGCCGGAGCCACTGACCGGTACCTTCATCGCGCCGAGCCGCCCGGTGCGCATCCCACCTTGGGCGTTGGTGATCACCGCTGGCTTGTTCGCGCTGTTGCCACTGTTCCCGGTCTCCGACTATCTGCTGCAGACCCTCATCAACGCCTGGCTGCTCGGCATGCTGGCGCTCAGCCTGACGCTGGTCGCCGGCACCGTGGGGCAGGTCTCGCTCGGACACGCGGCACTGCTCGCGATCGGGGCCTATACGTCCGCGCTGCTGTCGCTGAATTTCTCGTTGCCGGTCGGCCTCGCGATCATCTGCGGCGGGTTGATGACGGCAGCCCTCGGCACGCTCCTGATCTCGCCGTCGTTTCGTCTGCGTGGGCACTATGTCTCGATCGCGACGCTCGCGATCGGCGAGATCGTGTCGCTGGTGATCTTGAACTGGGAGTCGGTCACGCACGGACCGATCGGAGTTTCCGGCATCCCGCCGCTGTCGCTGTTCGGGTATGAGCTGGTCAGCGCAGCATCGGTCTACTGGTTCAGCTTCGCGGTCATGGTGTTGCTGGCGCTGTTGCAGGTGCGGCTGCTCACCTCGCATCTCGGCCGCAGCTTTCGCGCCATCCGCGATGACGATGTCGCCGCGCGCGCCTATGGCCTCAGCCTGAACCGCTACAAGTCGCTCGCCTTCATCTTCGGCGGCTTCGCGGCCGGCGTCTCCGGCGGCATCGCCGCCCATCTCTATTCCTATATCAACCACGAGACCTTCAACACGCAGCAGTCGATCCTGGCGCTGACGATCGTGATCCTGGGAGGGCTCGGCAACGTTGCCGGTGCGATCGTGGGCGCGGTGGCGCTGGTGGGCCTGCCAGAGGCGTTCCGGATCGCGGCGGAGTACCGCATTCTGATCTACGGCATCGTGCTTCTGCTTCTGGTCCGGTTCAGGCCGCAAGGCCTGTTGGGCACGATCTGATGGCGGGCGCACCCTTGCTTTCGCTGCGCGGATTGACCCGGCGGTTTGGCGGGCTCACCGCCGTCGATGGGATCGATCTCGACCTCGGCCAGGGCGAGCTGGTGAGCATCATCGGACCTAATGGCGCCGGCAAGACAACGCTGTTCAATCTCGTCACCGGCCTCGACAGGCCCGATGAAGGCGAGGTGCGGCTCGACGGCAAGGACATCACGGGTCTTGCCCCGGAGAAGCTGGCGGGCATCGGCATCGCGCGCACCTTCCAGCTTGGCCGGGTGTTCGGCAATCTCAGCGTGATGGACAACGTGTTGATCGGCGCGCATGCACGGTTGCGCGCGGTGAAGCCGGCAGTGCCGTTGATCGGCCCGTTGCTCGAGTTGGGACTGGCGCTGCTGCGCCCGAGTTCAGTCAAGGCCGAAGAGGAGGGCTTGCGCGAGGAGGTGAGGCGTATTCTGGCGCGGTTCGGCGAGCGCCTGCTGCCGCGGATCGATCAGCCCGCCTACAGCCTGTCCTACGCCAACCGCCGCCGCGTCGAGATCGCGCGGGCGCTCGCGCTCAAGCCGCGCCTGCTGCTGCTCGACGAGCCGACCGCAGGCATGAACCCGACCGAGACCGCCGAGATGCAGGCGCTGATCGCGGAGCTCAAGGCCGCGGGTCTGACGATCCTGTTGATCGAGCACAAGCTCGACATGGTGATGCGCCTGTCGGATCGCGTGATGGTCATGGACGAAGGCAAGAAGATCGCCGAAGGCGCGGGCGAAGAGGTGCGCAGGGATCCCAACGTGATAGAGGCATATCTCGGTCACGGATTGTCGCAAGCCGCGCACGATGAGCCGGAGGAGGTGGCATGAACGGCAGCGTCGCTTCCACCGAGCCAATTCTTCGGCTCTCCAACGTCAATACCTTCTACGGCCAGGCGCAGGCGCACTTCGATCTCTCGATCGACGTGCCGCGCGGCCATATCGTCTGCCTGCTCGGCGGCAACGCCAGCGGCAAGTCGACGACAATGAAGATCATTCTCGGCCTGGTGCGGCCGCGCTCGGGCGAGGTGATCTTCGACGGCGCCTCGACGCTCGGCCTCTCCACGCCGCAGATCGTCCGGCGCGGCATCGCTTCCGTGCCGGAAGCACGGCGGCTGTTTGCCGAGATGAGCGTGCGGGAGAACATTCTGATGGGTGCCTTCGTGCGTAACGATAGCGCAGAGATTGCGCGCGATCTCGAACGGGTGCTCGGGCTGTTCCCCAAGCTCGGGCAGCGGCTGTCGCAGCGCGCCGGCTTGCTTTCAGGCGGCGAGCAGCAGATGGTCGCGATGGCGCGGGCGCTGATGAGCCGGCCGCGGATGATCGTCATGGACGAGCCGACCATGGGCCTGTCGCCGCTCTACGTCGATCGCGTGCTGGAGCTGATCCGGACCATCAACCGGGAAGGCGTGTCGATCTTCATGGTCGAGCAGAATGCAAGCCTCGCGCTCGAAATCGCGCACGAGGCCTATGTGCTGCAGACCGGCCGCATCGTGCTGTCCGGCCCGGCGCGCGAGCTCAAGGACGATCCACGCGTGCGCGACGCTTATCTCGGCGGTGCTGACGCAGCGTGATCAGCGGATCGCTGGCATTTTGGGCTGTTCGAACTACGGGTGATGCCGACCCGCGCTGGACGCTCATGTGCCGTATCGCATAATTCGTCCCTCTTGCCGCGAAGGTCACCGGTTACGCGTGTTTGCAGCCGCGAGCTTCTGTTCGACTAGGTCGACAATCGACTCGGGAATTTCCTCGTCCCAGCGAAGATAACCGACTGTCGAAAGGATTCCCGGAATCTCCGTGTCGTCAATTCGGATCGGCAAGATATATGTACGGTTATCGCGAAACGCGCGCTCCTGGGCCGCCCTCAGCTCATGGCTGGTCCACAACTTCCTTTCGTAGTGTTGCGAAAGAAGCATGACGCAATAGGTCGCGCGATAGCGATAGAGATCAGAAAGATAGGCGTAAAGATCTTCGCCCCACAGACGGCTCTTCTCGAAATCATCGTAAAACACCCGAAGCCCGCGCCGTTTCAAGGCCCTTGCTAGGCTCTCCGCTTTCTTTCGATCTTCATCGGCAAAGGAAAGCGCCACATCGTAGGCGATCTCGGCTTTGGTCGGCGTGCGCTCCTCGCGCAACCTCATGCGCTTGTCGACTAGTCTGTCCTTGCCCTTCGACATCAACCCAGTGGCAGCTGTAGCAATCTCAATCAAATAGCCCAAGTTGTCCTTGCGTACCTTCTTTTCACAGTCGGGACAGTACTTCGGACCGGCGCGAAGACTGAGCCGGATCTCCGCCATGTCATTACAATAGTCCATCGAACAGGCGCGCGCATCATAGTGATTCTCCAGGCCCGCATCGTGCCCGAGAATCGAAAGAAGCTGCCGGACGATGAGGGCAAACACGGGCGCGTTGGGGATGTTACCATCCTCGACTAGCTTTCTCATTATCCGAATAGAAATTGTCGACTCCGAGACGTGACGATTAGGGCCACCGAGGAAGAAAGTAGCAAACAGCTGATAGGCATTCTCGCTATAGAGGCGCCCTTCACAGAATTGGACGATACCGTCCTCCGCTTGAAAGCCCGCTTGCTGACGAAGCGCCCGAGCGATGGCGGCAGATTTGTCCTTCGACAAGGGTCGGTCAACAAGTAACTTAGTTTCGATCTCGCGTGGAACTTTCAACGTGATAAACTTGATCGTTGGCTGTACCTCATTCCAGCGTTGTAACAATTCGATCAGTTCATCCTGAAAGTCGGGATGCAAATGAACAACCAGGAAGCGGGGCTCCGCCTTCAGTTCAACTGCGGGAGGCTCGGGATGGCTCAGATAGCGGTCTTTGAGCTTTGGAAACCTCTGCAGCAGTCCTTCGAGGTATGTCCCGTTCCATATGTGAGCTCGAAGAGGGATCGAGGGGTTGGCATTGATCCCCTCAATTTGGTGCGCGAGGGAGGCAGAGGCGATTGTGCTCGTGATCAGGAGATAGCGATTGCAATTGTGGCTCAACGTGCGCTCAACAATATTGCCCGCAGCGGCTTCAGTGACAGATCGGCCGCCGCGCGCGTAGTGCTTGCATTCGACCGCCATCCGGACGTCAACGTCAAAGCCAAGTTCATCGGTTCTTGACAAGGTGGCAAGGATGTCGAGGCCGCGATCGGCTCCACGATTTGGTGCACGCACGATTTTGCACCCAAGCTCCAAGAGCAGGTCGGCGCAGAGGAGTTCGAACCGCTCTCCTGACTCGATGAGCTGCAAAAGGCTCGTTTGGTCCGCGCTCTTGTCCTCGCTGACTCGATTTGGCTTGGCCGGACGACGCAGTTCGCGCTGAGCGGGCGCGTGTTCTGGCTTTCTTGGCATCTCTTACCCCCAGCGACCGATTGTTGCACGCTTTTAGATTGATTGACCAGTATCTTCTCGGATTGCGGGAGAATTGACTTGCGCTGATCTCCACGATCGCAAGCATGTTGCGACGCGGCGGTCTGACCAACCGTGGCGATAGTCTACGATGCCGCGCCGAGCGTAGCCGACTTGAACTCGCGCGGTGTCGTTCCGAACGCCGTTCGGAACGTCCGCGTGGCGTGGGCCGCATCGGCAAAGCCGCATTGCGCCGCCAGCCTCGCAATCGACGCGTCGCGCTGCGACGGATTGCAGAGCAGCTTGCGGAACAAGCCGACGCGAAGTTGCAGCACGTGCCGCTCGAACGTCGTATCGCGGTCGGCGAAGATGCGGTGAAAGGTTCGCTCCGAAATGCTGAACTCGGCCGCGATCATTTCAGCAGAGCGGATCGCCGCGATGTTGGTCGCAAGGTACGCGTCGAAGAGGCCGAACAGGCTCGATCGCCTAAGCTCGTGCGGGGTGCCGTTGGCCATCCGCAGCAGCGCCGACAGATAGGCAACAATGTCGGCTTCGTCAGGCTCGCTTATCGCGTCCGGTGCCTGGATTGTGCTGCGAATGAAAGCAGCGATCGCGCGGGCGAGCGGAGCCGGCAACGGGATCGGTGTGGCGCAATAGCGCTCCGCGTCGGAAAAGGCGCGAAGCAGGGACGCGGCGGGCACTGTCGCGATCAGCACCTCCGAACGGTGTTCAGGACCAAACAGCCGGTCCTCGAACGGGCGGCGCGCGTCGTAGAGCACGCCATGACCGGGTGCGATCGTGCCCTCGTTGCGGCCTTGCACCATCGAGCTCTGCCCGCGCCGCTGGAAGTCGAACATGAACTCGTCCGAGCCGGCGCGGCTGACGAGCCTGGCGTCGCGGCAGTAGCATTGCGGGCTGGAATCGAAGCGGACGAGCTTGGCGGCGCCGATCTCGACGAATTCGAAATGCCCGCTGACCGTCGTCGACCCCAGAGGCCTGGTTTCGATCGGCGCAAAGGACCGCGAGATCGATTCGGTCCAGAACGCATGGCGTTCGGCCGGATGGATCTGGTCGGTTGAGACGCTGACGGTCATCGAAAGCAGCCAATCCCGTTCTCCGCTCACGGTCGCCCAGGAGGGCTGGCCTGGCAAGAGGCCTGGCAGGCTCATTCAAGACGGCACATGCCGTTCCGCCCTAAGCTGCCGTGGTCCTCCAAGATTTGGCCCGGTCATGAATCGCATCGAAAAAGCCCCGCGGGCGGCGACGCCCCATCCCCTCGATCCCCTCAGCGAAGCCGAGGTGATGCTGGCCTCCGACATACTGCGGTGCGAAAAGCGCTTGGGAGACAATATCCGCTTCACCCATGTGCAGCTTGAGGAGCCGGCAAAAAGCGAGGTTCTGGCATGGGGGCCCGGCGCGATGCTGGGGCGCCGCGCCGCCGCCACGCTGTTCGACTGCAAGACCGGCGTCACGCATGTCGCGACCGTCGATCTCGGATCTGGGAAAGTGACGACGTGGCGCGAACACCCGACCAAGGCCCATCCCTATGGCCAACCGCCGGTGACGATCGAGGAGGTGTTCAAGGTCGGTGACATCGTCAAGGCCGATGCAGGATGGCGAAGCGCCATGAAGCGGCGCGGCCTTGGTGATGCCGATATCGAGCTGGTGCAGGTCGATCCATTCTCAGCCGGCTATTTCGATCGCGAGGTCGAGAAGGGGCGGCGGCTGGTCAGTGCCGTCTCCTATTGGCGCAAAGACGCCAAGGACAATGGCTACGCCCATCCGATCGAGGGGGTGGTGGCGCTGGTCGATCTGATCGAGAACCGCGTGGTCCATCTCGTCGACGAGCCCGACATCGTTCCCATTCCGAAGCGCTCCCGCAACTACGACCGCGCCTCGATCCCGCGCACGCGAGACGACGTCAGGCCGCTCGACATCACGCAGAAGGAGGGGCCGAGCTTCTCGGTCGAGGGCTGGAAAGTCAGCTGGCAGAACTGGTCGTTCCGGGTCGGCTGGACCGCGCGCGAGGGGCTCGTGCTGCATGGCATCTCGTTCCGCGATGGCGATCGCGAGCGGCCGATCATCTATCGCGCCAGCGTCACCGACATGATCGTGCCCTACGCCGATCCGACCGCGAACCATTTCTGGAAGAGTGTGTTCGACGCCGGCGAATACGGGCTTGGCAAGCTCGCCAATGCGCTGGAGCTCGGCTGCGACTGCCTCGGCCACATCCACTATTTCGATGTCGCCGTCGCCGACGACTACGGCAAGCCGATGGTCATGAAGAATGCGATCTGCCTGCACGAGGAGGATTTCGGCATCCTCTGGAAGCACTATGAGTTCCGCAACGAAACCTTCGAGGTGCGGCGCTCGCGCCGCCTCGTCATCTCCTTCTTCTCCACCGTCGGCAATTACGACTACGGCTTCTACTGGTATTTCTACCAGGACGGCACGATTCAGCTCGAGGTCAAGCTGACAGGCATCATCCAGACCGCGGGCGTCGCGCCCGGCAAGGCCTATCCCTGGGGCGGCATGGTGGCCGATGGCCTCGGTGGGCCGACGCATCAGCACTTCTTCAACGCCCGCCTGCACATGATGGTCGATGGCGAGCGCAACAGCGTCACCGAGCACGAATTCAAGCCGCGCCCCTTCGGGCCGGACAATCCCTATGGCAACGTTTTCGACACGACCACGCGCACCCTTTCGCATGAGCGAGATGCGGCTCGCGAAGCCGACGGCCGCAGCGGGCGCTACTGGAAGATCATCAATCCGAACACGGAGAATAGCGTCGGCGCCCCGACCGGATATAAGCTCATCGCCCATGCCGCGCCCGTGATGCTGGCGCAGGAGGACTGCTTCATGACGGCGCGCGGTGGCTTTGCGACCAGGCATGTCTGGGTGACGCGCTATGCGCCGGACGAGCGCTATGCCAGCGGCGAGTTTCCCAACCAGCATGCTGGCGGCGATGGGCTGCCAAAATACATTGCGCAAAATCGTTCGATCGAGAACGAGGACATCGTGCTCTGGCACACCTTTGGTGCCACCCATGTCTGCCGACCCGAGGATTTTCCGGTGATGCCGGTGGAACATGTCGGCTTTGCGCTGAAGCCGAATGGCTTCTTCGCCGAGAATCCGGCGATGGATTTGCCAGGCGACCGCAATGATGCAAGCCGCGACGATCGGGGCCAGCCCTGCTGTCACTGATCTGCCACGAAACAAAAACGCCAAAAACAAAGGGAGGAAAACTGGATATGAACCGCAGGAAGCTTCTCAGAGGCGCAAGCCTTGCCGCCGCATCGGTGGCGATCAGCGCACCCGCCATCGCGCAGTCGGCGCCCGCGCTCAAATGGCGGCTGACGACGTCGTTCCCAAAGACGCTCGATACGCTCTATGGCGCCTGTGAGCTGTTCGCCAAAACGGTCGGGGAGCTTTCCGATCAGAAATTCCAGATCAGCGTATTCGGCCCCGGCGAGATCGTGCCGGCCTTCCAGGTGCTGGATGCGGTCGCCAACAATACCGTGGAGATGGGCAACAGCGCTGACTATTACTACATTGGCAAGGATCCGGCGTTTGCGTTCGGCACGGCCGTTCCGTTCGGTTTGAACACGCGGCAGATGAATGCGTGGCTTGCCTATGGCGGCGGCCTCGATCTTCTCAATGAGCTTCACGGCGGCTACGGCATCACCGCGATCCCCTTCGGCAATACGACGGCCCAGATGGGCGGCTGGTTCCGCAAGGAGATCAAGACAGTCAACGACCTGAGCGGCCTGAAATTCCGCGTCGGCGGGGTCGCCGGCATGGTGCTGAGCAAGCTCGGCGTGGTGCCGCAGCAGATCCCGCCGGGCGACATCTATCCGGCGCTGGAGAAGGGCACAATCGATGCCGCCGAGTGGATTGGTCCTTATGACGACGAGAAGCTCGGCTTCCTGAAGGTCGCGCCCTACTATTATTATCCGGGCTGGTGGGAGGGCTGTGCCAACGGCTTTCTCTATATCAATTCAGCGAAATGGGCCGAGTTGCCGAAAGTCTACCAGTCGATGGTGACGACCGCGTGCGCGCAGGCCGCCGGCGACCTCACGGCAAAATATGATGCGCGCAACGCGCAGGCCATCAAGCGCCTGGTCGCGGCCGGGGCGCAGCTGCGGCCATTCTCGACCGATATTCTGGACGCCGCGTACAAGGCCACCACTGAGCTGTTCGCCGAGCTTTCTGGGAAGAACGGACGATTCAAGAAGCTCTATGATTCCATGATCGCCTTCCGCAACGAGCAGATCCAGTGGGACCAGGTCTGCGAGGTCACCTACGACAGCTACATGGTCCGCCGCCTGCGCAGTAGCTGAGCCGCGACCTTCGCAGGGCGCCAAGGAATCGGGGAACATCTTGGAGATCAGCACCGGCCGCCCGGTGACACCAGCCACGCGAGGCATGGTAACGTCGCCGCATTCGCTGGCCTCGAGTGCCGGCGTCGACGTGCTTCGTGCCGGCGGCTCGGCCATCGATGCCGCCATAGCGGCCAGCGCCATGCTGTCCGTCGTCTATCCGCACATGACGGGCCTCGGCGGCGATGCCTTCTGGCTGATCCATGACGGCCACAGCGGCGAAGTGGAATATCTCAATGGCGGCGGCAAGGCCGCCAGCTCCGCCTCGCTTGCAACGATGCAGGCACGCGGCATCAGCGAGATTCCCTTGCGGGGGATCGTACCGGCCACGCTGACCGTGCCCGGTGCGGTCGCAAGCTGGATCTCTGTGCACGAACGATTTGGACGCCTGCCGCTGTCGCGCGTGCTGGACAGCGCGATCCTGGCGGCGCGCGAAGGTTTTCCAGTCACCGCTCGGCTGTCGAGCTTCATTGCGATGATGCGCGAGGATCTCGCCGCCGACCGCGAAGCGGCCGCGATATTTCTTGGGGCTGGCGACATCCCGCGACCCGGCTCGCGGCTCACCAATCTGGACCTCGCACGGACACTCGAGGCGATCGCGGCCAGCGGCTGGGCGGGTTTTTACGACGGCGAAGTCGCGGCGGAGATGGGACGTTTCGCGCGAGAGCAGGGCGGTTTCTTCCAGCCGGAGGATTTCAGCCGGCAGCGAGCGGCATGGGGCGCGCCGCTGGTCGGCCGCTACCGCGATGTCACCATCTTCAACACACCGCCGCCGACGCAAGGCTTCACCGTGCTGGAGATGCTCAGCCTCATCGAGCCTTACGCCGTGCGCGGAATGGATTTGCTCGGACCGGACCGCGTGCATCTCCTCGTGCAGGCGAAGCAGATCGCCTATCACGACCGCGATCAACTGCTCGCCGACCCCTCGTTCGCCGAGGTGCCGGTCGAGAGATTGATCTCCAAGGCCTACGCCGAGCGGCGAGGCCGGCTGATGGATCCAACCTCGGCGTTGAGCTGGGATAAGATGCCATCCTATGGCAGCCTCGCCGGCGATACCGTCTATGTCGCGGCCGTCGATCGCGACGGCAACGCCGCGTCCCTGATCCAGAGCCTGTATGGCGCTTTCGGCTCGTGCGTGGTCGCGGGCAGAACCGGCGTGGTGCTGCAGAACCGCGGCGCCTATTTCTCGCTCGACCCGGCGCATCCCAATCGTCTCGAGCCTGGGAAGATTCCGCTGCATACCCTGATTGCGTCGATGGCCAAGCGTGACGGCAGGCTGTGGAGCGTGCTCGGCTGCATGGGCGCCGATGGTCAACCGCAAATCCAGCTGCAGCTCTATTCCGCGTTGATCGATCATGGCCTCGACATCCAGGAGGCGATCGAGATGCCGCGTTTCTTGTCCGGGCGCTTTGCGCTCGGCGAAGCGCGCGACACGCTCCACATGGAAGCGCGTTTTCCGCCGGCGACGATCGCCACGCTTGAGAGGCGCGGGCACCTCGTCAACCGCTGGGAGGCATGGAATGAGATGGCCGGCCACGCCCACGGCATCACTATCGATGCGCAATCGCGCGTTCTCAGCGGCGGTTCCGATCCGCGCAGCGATGGCGCGGCGATCGGGTACTAGGCCTTGCGAGCGCCCGTTCCCTTCGGGGAACGCCAATCTCCCGCGGTTGCACGCCCGTCGCGCTTCTGATGATTTGAGGTACGTGCCTCATTTCTTTCCTTACAGGCTCGAACTGATGTTGCCGCCGCACACGCGGATGGCGGCTTCCTGTTCGTGCTTTAGAAAATGTGCGTTCGCAAACAAAATAATAATATAGTATGATGAATTGGCTGCGGTGACGGCCAATTCAACAAAGGGCGGATGGGTAATGCGGCGTCTGTTGGTTGCGGGCTGAAGGAATTCATGGGCGATCCGGACGAAGTCGCGGCGTTCATTGGTGATGCAACATTGCTCGTCACGCATCTGGCGCTGATCTCGCGATCGATGCCGAGACTCGCCTCATTCGCACCGGACATGAATCCCTGCGCGCGGGAGAATGGCGCGGCGACCTCTACCGGCCGCCGCTCAATCCGTGCTGACATGAAAGGTAGGAGGACATGACCCGCGAGGAACGAGAATTGCGCGAAGCGATCATCGCCAAATGCAGGTGGATGAACGCATCGGGCCTCAACCAGGGGACATCGGGCAACATCTCCGCCCGCTATCAAGACCAGATGCTCATCACGCCGTCAGCCACGCCTTATGACGCCATGAAGCCGCAGATGATCGCCTCGATGCCGATCGAAGGTGAGTATGGGACGTGGACGGGGCCACTGCAGCCGTCGACCGAATGGCGCTTTCACCTCGATATCATGCGTGCCCGCCCCGATGTCGGCGGCATCGTTCACACCCATTCCACCTATGCCACGGTGCTTGCGATCGCACGCAAACCCATCCCGGCCTGCCATTACATGATGGCGGCGTTTGGCGGCAACGATATCCGTTGCGCGGGCTACGCGCGCTACGGCACCAAGGAACTGTCCGAACTTGCGCTTGCCGCGCTCGAAGGGCGCAACGGCTGCCTTTTGGCGAACCACGGCATGATTGCGGTCGGCGCCAATCTGGACAAGGCGATGTGGCTTGCGGCCGAGCTCGAGACGATAGCGCGCCAGTATTATCTTTCGCTCGCACTCGATCATCGAGCGATCCTCAGCGAGGAGGAAATCGCGGAAACGGCACGCGGATTTTCAACCTACGGGTTGCAGCCTCAAAAGGCCAAGCCGGCGGCAAGGGCACGCGCTTCGGCGAGGGCAGTGCGACACCGGGCCGAGAAGAAGCGCAGCAGGAAGTGATGACGAGGACGTCGCCGGGCCCGCGGAGCGATCACGGGCTGGTCGATATCGCGGTGATCGGCGGCGGAATAAATGGGGCCGGCATCGCCCGCGACGCAGCCGGGTATCGGCAAATGATGGTTTGACGTTCGGGGCTGAAGCTCGCTTGCCGAGAGTTTGCAATCGCGGCGCTACTGGTGGCGAAGGCGGCCGGCCGCAGCGAGAACCTCCCGACGCGTCTGACGCCGGGCCCGCGATTTTGCGCTAAGGTGGACGGGCAATTCTGGCGGAGGCTGAAGGAATGAATATCCGACCCAACGATGACTTGCTGCTCGTGATCGACGTGCAGAATGATTTCTGCCCAGGCGGCGCGCTGGCGGTCAGTGACGGCGATGCGGTCGTGCCGGTGGTCAATCGGCTTTTCGAGCGCTTCAATCATGTGGCGTTGACGCAGGACTGGCATCCGGCTGGTCACAGCTCATTTGCGAGCACTCATCCCGGCTCTGCTCCATTCCAAACCATCACGATGTCGTATGGCGAGCAGACTCTGTGGCCCGATCACTGCGTCCAGGGCACGCGCGGGGCAGCCTTCCATCCGCAACTGTCGACCGAGCGCGCGGAGCTTGTGATCCGAAAGGGATTCCGCGGCGAGATCGATTCCTATTCCGCCTTCTACGAGAACGATCGGCGCACCCCGACGGGCTTGGCGGGTTATTTGCGCGACCGCGGCCTGCAACGTCTCTTCCTGGTCGGACTGGCGACGGACTATTGCGTCCATTATTCCGCGGTCGACGCGCGCCGGCTCGGCTTTGAGACAGTTGTGGTCGAATCCGGCTGCCGGGCGATCGATCTCGCCGGCTCGCTCGCATCCGCCTGGACCGCAATGCAGCAGGCTGGCGTGCAGCGGATCGGGGACCTCGGCTAGCGCATGATCCGGAAAAGTGTACAGCGGTTTTCCGATAGGATCATGCGCAAACGATAAGCTTGAAGCCTCAAGCCGTCCGGCTGCCCCGGTTCGGCATGCCGCCGAGCGCGATGATTTCCGCACTCAATTGCTCGATGGTTGTGCGATGCCGCATCGCCGTCTGCCGGATCAGGTTGAACGCGTCTTCCTCCGATAGCGCATGACAGCGCATAAGCCGCAAGACGGCGGCGAACACCACGCGCCGGGAGCGAATGCGATCCTCCAGCTTTTCAATATGGGCGGCTTCCTCGCTTCGACGCTGTGCACAATCGAACGCCACCACCAGCGCCGTGTAAAGTCCCGCCGACCGCAGAGGCTTGATAAGGAAGGATGCAGGCCTAAGGTCCAGAAGCCACTTCAGCCGGCTGGGCGTCTCGGTGCCGATCAGCGCGATAACCGGTACATTGGTCTTCAACGCCGACGTCGCGTCGGATTTGATCGAGATGCTGTCGGCATCGAGAACGATGACATCGACGCCGGGCTTCGGATCGATCGGCTGCTCCGGATCGGTTTCTGTCACCGACATACCCAGACGGTTGAGCTGCCGGTGCACGATCGAAATCTCACGCTCGTCTCTCATGATGAGGAGGGCATGCCGGCCTCGCACGGAGAAAGGCGACTGTTTCGTCATTTCACCACACGGAAGTGGTTCTGGCGCTTGCCCACCGCAGCTGCTCTCTTGTCCAGCTTCGCGCCGATTGCGGCCAAATCGAGATTGGAGAGATACGGATCGGGTCGCTCAGGCGCCTG
>Ga0207661_10000539_pt1 | contig 24229 bp, 20 predicted proteins | sample KBSC713LmetaG_FD_184337 | JGI IMG/M metagenome (GOLD analysis project Ga0207661, IMG submission 184337) | Corn rhizosphere microbial communities from Kellogg Biological Station, Michigan, USA - KBS C7.1-3L metaG (SPAdes) (version 2) | ecosystem: Host-associated > Plants > Roots > Rhizosphere ...
CACGGCTTCAGCGGGACCGTGGCCATCCGCGGCGTCGAGCACGGTTCGAAGCAGCTGCTCGACATGTCGGCCTACCTGCCGGCCGACCGGCACGGCGAGGGCCTGATGATGTCGCTGACCGTGCGCGAGAACGCCGCGGTCGGCGCGCTGCGGCTGTTCACCCGCGGGCCGCTGCTCAGCCGGCACCGCGAGCTGTCGGCTGTCAACCACGAACTGGACCAGCTCGACGTCAAGACGCCCTCCAGCGAGGCGCTCGTCGCCGCCCTGTCCGGCGGCAACCAGCAGAAGGTCGTCCTCGCGCGGGCCCTGCTCTCCCAGCCGGGCATCGTGATCGCCGACGAACCCACGCAAGGCGTCGACGTCGGGGCGCGCGCGGAGATCTATCGCATCCTTCGGGAGACCTCGGCTTCCGGTGTACCGGTGGTCGTGGCCTCATCCGACGCCAAGGAGCTCGAGGGACTGTGCGACCGCGTCCTCGTCATGTCGCGCGGACAGGTCGTCGACGAGCTCGTCGGGGCCGAGATCACCGAGGAGCGCATCGTCCACGCGGCGGTGCGGTCCTCGGCGCAGAGCCGCTCGGACGAGCCGGTGCGACGGTCCCGATCGTCGCGCCTGATGCGGTTCGTCAAGGGCGACTACGCCCCGGCCGTCGTCCTGGCGATCGCGATCGTCGGGCTCGGGCTGTACCTGCTGTCCCGCAACGACCGCTACCTCAACCCGTTCAACATCGGCTCGCTCATGCTGGCCGCGGCCGCGCTCGGCTTCATCTCGCTGGGCCAGACGGTGACGCTCATGATGGGCGGCATCGACCTGTCCGTCGGCCCGCTCGCCGGGTTCCTGGTCGTGGTCGCGAGCTTCTTCGTCAACGCGGGCAAGGCGTTACCGCTGCTCGTGCTCGGCTTCGTGCTGATGTTCGGGCTGGCTGCGACGACCGGCGCGGTCAACGGCTCGCTGATCCGGTTCGCCAAGTTCACCGCGGTGGCGGCCACGCTCACCACGTACATCGCCTTGCAGGGCTTCAGCTTCGTGCTGCGCTCTTCGCCGGGCGGCATCATCGACGCCGACGTGACCACCGCCATCATGACCAAGGTCGGCCCGATCCCGGTCGTCTTCCTGGTACTCGTGGCCGTCGCCGTCCTGATGGAGTGGGGCCTGCGCCGGCGCATGGTCGGGCTGCGCGTCCGGGCGGTCGGCTCGAGCGAGGAGTCGGCCCGGCGGGTCGGCGTCAAGGTGGGCCGGACGGTCATCCTGGGCTACGTCACGTCGTCGGTGTTCGTGGCGCTGGGTGCGGTCGTCCTGCTCGCCCAGCTCGGCATCGGCGACCCGGCGCAGGGCATCGGGTACACCCTGTCGAGCATCACCGGCGTGGTGCTCGGCGGCACCAGCCTGCTCGGCGGCCGCGGTTCGTTCATCGGGACGCTGCTCGGCTCCTGCCTCATCGTCCAGGCCCTCAACGCGACCACGTTCCTCGGGCTCACCCAGACCTGGCAGTACGTGTTCCAGGGCGGCTTCATCCTGGTCGCCGCGCTGCTCTACAGCCGCACGCGCGGGTCGAGCCGCGCCGTCGTCTGACCCCTTTGCCACGATCGAAAGGCGCTGCACCGTGTTGGCTGCCCGCTTCTACGCCAAGTTGGACATCCGCCTCGAAGACGTCGCGGTCCCGCAGGTGAAGGCGCCCGACGACGTCCTCGTCGAGGTGGCCTGGTGCGGCATCTGCGGCACGGACCTGCACGAGTACCTGGTCGGCCCGATCGTGACGCCGGTCCGGCCGCATCCGCTGACCGGTGCCACGTTGCCGCAGACGCTCGGCCACGAGTTCTCGGCGCGGGTCGTCGACGTCGGCGCCGACGTCACGGATGTGGCGCTCGGCGACCGGGTCGCCGTCATGCCGGCCATCGTCTGCGGCCGGTGCCACTACTGCCGGCGCGGGCTCGGGCACCTGTGCCTGAAGTTCGCGTGTACCGGGCTGAGCGCCGACACCGGCGGGCTCGCCCAGTACGCGATGCTCAAGGACTATCAGGTCGCGACACTGCCGGACGAGGTCACGGACGTGCAGGGCGCGGTCGTCGAACCGGCGAGCGTCGCGGCTTATGGCGTCGACCGGGCCGGGGTGCGCGGCGGCGACGTCGTGCTCGTCACCGGCGCCGGCCCGATCGGCATCCTGTCCGCGCTGTATGCCAACGCGATCGGTGCGGGGACCGTGGTGATCGCCGAGCCCAACCCCAACCGGGCCGAGCTGGCCCGGGCGATCGACGTCGGCCCGGTGCTCGACCCGACCGAGGACGGCTTCGCCGCCGCGATCGCGGAGCTGACCCAGGGCATCGGGGTCGACGTGGTCGCCGAGTGCTCCGGCTCGACACCGGGTCTGGCCACCGCGCTGACCAGCGTCCGCCGGCGCGGCTCGATCGTACAGACCGGGTTGCACACCAAGCCGGCGACGCTCGACGGCATGGCGCTGTCCGAGAAGGACGTGACCCTCGTCGGCAGCTGGTGCTACCTGATCACCGACTGGCCGCGGATCATCCGGCTCATCGCGTCCGGCAAGTATCCGGTGGGCAAGGCGGTCACCGGCCAGATCCCGCTGCGCGACGTCGTCGCCCGCGGCTTCGACGTGCTCGTCGACCCGCGCGGCGACCAGCTCAAGGTGCTCGTCGCAACGACCGCCGACAACTAGGGAGGACGCCGTGGACCTCAAGGCCGTGCACCACGTCGGGCTGGTCGTGCGCGACCTCGACCGGTCGATCTACTTCTACCACGACCTGCTCGGGCTGCCGTTCGCCAACGAACCGACGCCCTGGTTCGAGGGTCCCGACCTTGAGCGCGGCGTCGGGGTGCCGGGCGCCCGGCTGCGGCAGGTGTCGCTCTGGGTGGGTGAACACTCGACGATGGAGCTCATCGAGTACGGCAACCGGCCCGCGTCGAGCACGGCCGCCGTCCCGAACAACTACCTGGGCGCCGCGCACGTTTGCTTCAAGGTCGACGACGTGCAGGCGACCAAGGCCGAGCTCGAATCCCAGGGCGTGCCGTTCTACTCCGACGTGAACGTCGTGGACGAAGGGCCGCTGGCCGGCTGGCGCTGGGTCTACTTCAGCGACCCCGACGGACTCGCGCTCGAGCTCGTCGAGGTCGCGTACTACCTCAAGGAGGAGCGCGAGGCCAACGCCGCCGCGTACCTGCGGACCCGACCGGCGGCCGGCACATGGTGACCTTTGGTACGACGGCCGTCGACTGGGAGCAGCGGTTCGACATGGGTCGGCTGCGCCGCGAGCGGCTGGCGCGCATCAAGGCCGAACTCGACAAGGCTGAACTCGGCGCGCTGCTGACCTTCGACTTCCACAACATCCGGTACCTGACCTCGACCCACATCGGCACCTGGGCGATGGACAAGATGATCCGGTTCGCGTTGCTCCCGCGCGGCGGCGACCCGGTGCTGTGGGACTTCGGGTCCGCCGCGCGCCACCACCAGCTGCAGACCCCGTGGCTCGACGAGCCGCACGCCGCCGCCGGCCGTGGACCGCACTACGGGACCCGGGCCGGCATCTCGACCCTGCGCGGCGCGATCTCCCCCGCCGCCGGGCGAGCCGAGGACGTGGCCGCCAAGGTGGCCGAGGTCATGGCCGACTTCGGCGTGACCGGCCAGCCGATCGGGGTCGATATCATCGAGCCACCGGTGCTGGCCGCGCTGCAGGCCCTCGGCATCCCCGTCCTCGACGGCCAGCCGCTCTTCCTCGAGGCCCGCCGCATCAAGACGGTCGACGAACTCGGGCTGCTCACCCAGGCAGTGTCCATGGTGGACGCCGCCTACGAAGACCTCTACGAGTTTCTCCGCCCCGGCGTACGGGAGAACGAGTGCGTCGGACTGGTCACCAAGAAGCTCTTCGACCTCGGCTCCGAACACGTCGAAGGGGTCAATGCAATCTCCGGTGAGCGCTGCTCGCCGCACCCGCACGTCTTCTCCGACCGGCTCATCCGGCCCGGCGACCCGGCCTTCTTCGACATCCTGCACAGCTTCCAGGGCTACCGTACGTGCTACTACCGGACGTTTGCCGTGGGAAGTGCCTCGCCGGCCCAGCGCGCCGCGTACAAAATCTGCCGCGAATTCATGGACAACGCCATCGCCCTTGTCAAGCCCGGTGCCACGACCGCCGACATCGTGCAGGTGTGGCCCGCCGCCCAGGAGTTCGGCTTCCCCGACGAGGAGGCGGCGTTCGCGCTGCAGTACGGCCACGGCGTCGGGCTGAGCATCTGGGAGCGGCCCATCTTCAGCCGGCTCACGTCGCTCGAACACCCCGAGACCCTGGAAGTCGGGCAGCTCTTCGCGCTCGAGACGTACTGGCCGTCGGCCGATGGCTGGGGCGCGGCGCGCATCGAAGAAGAGGTCGTCGTCACCGAGAGCGGGTGCGAGGTCATCACGAAGTTCCCGGCCGAGGACCTGCTGGTCGCCGGGCAGCGGTACTACACGGTCGGCGGCCCGCTCAACACCGAACGCGACAGCCAGTCCCACCTCAACACGCGCCGCGGTACGACGTGATCCTCGGGTACTCGACGCTGGTCCACCCCGGCGACACGTGGTCGGAGATGCGCCAGAGCGTCGAGACCTTCGCGCCCGCGGTGAAGGCCCTGGTGGCGCCGGACGAGCCCTATCCCCTGTCGTTGCGCATCTCGGCGGCATCGGCCGGCGAATTGACCGGCGCCGAGCGTACGCGCTTTCGCCAGTGGCTCGACGAGCACGACATGTATGTGTACACGGTCAACGCCTTCCCGTACGGGCCGTTCAAGGGACGGCGCGTGATGGAGCAGGTGTACGAGCCGGACTGGTCCACTGAGGACCGGGTCCGCTACACGATGCAGGTCGCGGACATCCTCGCTTCGTTGACTCCCCCGCCGGTTGCCCCGTCGATCCAGACCATGCCGCTGGCGTTCCGCGTTGCCGATGTCGACGTGCTGACCGAGAATGTCCTGCGCGTGGTGGCCCACCTCGTCGAGCTCGAGCGCCGCACGGGTTGCCGGATCAAGCTGGCGCTCGAGCCCGAGCCGTTCTGCTTCCTCGAAACAACGTCGGAGACCATCCGGTACTTCGAGGAGCACGTGTGGTCGGCGCGCGGTCTCGACCGGCTCAGGCGGCTCACCGGTCTACCGGCGAGCGAGGTCGCCGGCCTGGTGCGGCGGCATCTCGGCGTGGTCTTCGACATCTGTCACCAGTCGGTCCAGTTCGAGGACATCGCGGCGTCGTTGCGCCTCCTGCGCGACGCCGGCCTGCCGATCTTCAAGCTGCAGGCGGCCGCGGCGCTGCACGTGCCGGAGGTGACGGCGGAGGCGGTCGCCGCGTTGGCGGGCTTCACCGGTACCATATATTTAAGCCAGACGACGCAGTTGCGGGACGGCCGGCTGACCCGCTGGCTCAACCTGGCCGACGCCATCGAGGCCTGGCGCGCCGATCCGACCGGCCCGCGCGAGTGGCGCACACACTTCCACGTCCCGATCTTCCTCGACAACCTCGGCGCGTTTCGCACCACGCGGGCGTCCATCGAGGCGGCGCTGGCGGTGCATGCGCAGACGCCGCTTTCCGACCATCTGGAGATCGAGACCTACACGTGGGACGTGCTGCCCGCCCACCTGAAGACGGCCGACATCACCGAATACGTCGTGCGCGAGCTGACCTGGCTACGCGCCAGGCTCGACTGAAGGCGACGCGGTTGCCGCCGAAGGGCATGCCAGTTGTGAGAAGTTGATGCGCCTGGCGGACATCATGATGTCCCGACACGCATCAAGTGCTCCGAACACATAGGTCGCGAGCACCGCGGACCTCGGTCAGCGTGGCGCAGGTGTCCGGGCAGTCGTGATGGCAGGCGCCCCTTACTATGCGCTGGTCGTCCACGGCCGACGGTACGCACGCCGGATCGACGCTGGCTATCGGTAGGAGTGCCCAGCTTGGAGTTCGCCGCTCAGCAAGCCCGAGGCCGAGGTCGCCCGGTTGCTCATCTCGCAGTACACTGTGGATAGTCAGGCGCGCAGCATCCTGACCAAACTCGGCTGGCGACGGCGGTTCAGTCGTCCACCTGATTGAACCGGCCCGGTTGGGTGCGGATGATGTCGAGATGAGCAGACGTCCGGTCCGCACGTGGTTCTGGGTCGAGTCCGCGCTTGCCGCGGCCTCGTTCATGCTGGCGGTGGTGACCGTCATTTCCCGCGAATGGATCGAGTTCCTGTTCGGCGTCGACCCCGACCACGGCAGCGGCGCGCTGGAGTGGGCCCTCGTGGCCGGTCCGGCGATCGCCGCCGCGGTGTTCGGCCTGCTGGCCCGCTCCGAGTGGCGGGCCGCCCTCCGATCGGCCCCGTCAGAGCAGTGACGGCGCCCAAGACCGAGGCTCCGCCGGACAGCAAACGTAGGATGTCCTCGATCGGACGATGAAACGTGTTTCCCGGCCGGGGATTCCGGGGTAATCAACGACCGGTGAACAACGATGTCGAGCCGCGCAGTCGATGGCGGCCAAGTATGCTGCTGCGGGCGTACGCAGGCGTGGTCGTCGCGCTGCGCTGGCCGATCGTCGCCGCCTGGGTGGCCGCCGCCATCGCGTCGATGATCTATCTGCCGGCCGTCGGCCAGGGCGGCAGCGACCTCGAGCAGCTGGTGTCCGCCGACAACCCGGCGATCCGCAGTGAGCTGCACTCGTTCGACAAGTTCGGCTTTCCGCTGCTGAGCCGGGTCGCCGTGGTCCAGCGCAATCCAGCCGGGCTGCCCCAGGAGACGCTGGCCAAAGCCATCCAGCGGGCCCGGGACGTCAGCGAAGGCACCTACGCCGACGCCGCGCCGATCCGCGCCGCCGTCCCGATCACCAACACGCTCGGGCTGTTCCCCGGCTCCAAAGAGGACGGCACCACGATCGTCACGCTGCTCTTCACCGACCCGAAGGTGTCGTTCATCGACCAGGTCACGGCGGCCAAGCGGTTCGTCGCCAAGCACTACGACAGCAGTGAGGCCGTCGTCGGCATCACCGGTTCCGTGCCCGCGCGCGTGGAGCAGGCCCGGATCGTGCAGTCGTCGGTGCCCGTGCTGGAGCTGATCACCATCGGGGCGGTGTTCCTCATCGTCGCGTTCGCGTTCCGGTCGCTCATCGCGCCGCTCGTCGCGCTCGCCGTGGCCGGGGTCGCGGCGATACTCACGCTGCACGTCGGGGGCGAGATCGCGCTCCGGCTCGGCGTGCCCGTGCCCCAGGAGACCCAGCCGATGGTGGTGGCGCTGATCCTCGGCGTCGTCACCGACTACGTCGTGTTCTACCTGTCCGGGGTCCGCCGCCAGCTGGCGGCCGGCGATTCGCGGCTGACCGCGGCCCGCCAGGCGACCTCCCGGTTCACCCCGATCATCGCGACCGCCGGGGCGACGGCGGCCGCCGGTACCGCCGCCTTGATCGTCGCCGGGTCGCCGGCGTTCCGGGCCTTCGGACCGGGCATGGCGCTGGCGATCCTCATCGGCATGCTGGTCGCGGTGACGCTCGTCCCCGCCCTGCTGGCGATTCTCGGCCCGCGAGCATTCTGGTCCCCGCTGCGCCGGACCGCCGACGCCGTCCCCGAGCCGGTCGGCCGCGGCTGGTGGGCGCGGCTGCTCACCCGGCGCTTGGTCGCCACGCCCGTGCTGCTGCTGTGCGCCGGCGGTCTCATCGTCGCCGCGCTGCCGCTGCAGCACATGAAGCTCGGCGTGTCCTTCGTCGCGGCGCTGCCGGCCGACAACCCGACCCGCGTCGCCGCGACGGCCGCCGAAACCGGGTTCGTCCACGGCATCCTGTCCCCGACCGAGCTGCTGGTCGAGGGCAACGGCGTGGCCGGCCGGCAGGCCGAGCTCGGACGCCTGCAGCAGGCCCTCGCCAAAGTTCCGGGCGTCGCCGTGGTCCTCGGCCCGGCCACCCCGGACCTCCCGGAGGGCCTCAACGTCTTCCGCTCGCGCGACGCCGGCGCTGCCCGGTTCCTGCTCGTCCTCACCGACGAACCCCTCGGCGCCCGCGCCGTGGACACCACCCGCCGGCTCGACCGCGAGTTGCCCGGGCTCCTGCGCTCGGCCGGCCTGGACGGGATGCACACGAGCCTCGGCGGTGACACCGCGATCGCCCAGGTGATCGTCGACCAGACCATGCACGACCTGGGCCGCATCGCCCTCGCCGCGCTGCTGGCCAACCTGCTCTTCCTGATGCTGTTCCTGCGCGCGCTGGTGGCCCCGATCGCCCTGCTGGCCTGCAGCGTCCTGGCGATCGCCGCCACGCTCGGCCTGACGACGTGGCTTTTCCAACAGGTACTGGGAGCTGACGGCCTCACGTTCTACGTGCCGTTCGCCGCCGCCGTCCTGCTGGTCGCCCTCGGCTCGGACTACAACATCTTCGGCATCGGCCCGGCCTGGCGGGAGGCCCGGTCACGGCCGCTCCGCGAGGCGCTGGCGCTGACCCTGCCGCACTCGGCGCGGGCGATCCGCACCGCCGCGGTCACCCTCGCGGTCAGCTTCGGGCTGCTGCTCATCGTGCCACTGCGGCCGTTCCGCGAGTTGGCCTTCGCCCTGTCCGTCGGCGTGCTCATCGACGCGTTCATCGTGCGATCGTTGCTGGCCCCGGCCCTGTTGAGCATCATGAGCTCGGAGCCCGAACCAGCCCCAGCCGAGCCGGAGCCGGCACCGGTCGCCGAGGTGCCCTAGCCCCTACGTCGTAGACGGTGCCCGACATTGCGTCGGCGTGTCATGCCGGTACCTACGACTGCGCATGTTTGACGGCGGGCCGAGCGGAAAACGGGAGCACGTGGTGATCGACGAGCGTCCGTTGCGAATCTGGTGGTGGCGCGCTGCGCACGGCCCGTCGGCGTGGCCCCGGCGCGGCGCCGTCGCCGTGCTCGCATTCGCCGGCTTCGTGGTTTCGCTGAACCTGGCGTTCTTCCAGTACGGCCTGGTCCCGCACGTCTGGGAGCCGTTCTTCGGCAGTGGCAGCCAGCGGGTGCTGCTGTCGTCGTTCTCGCGCGCCCTGCCGGTCCACGACGCCGCCGTGGGTGCGGCAGCCTACCTGTTCGAGCTCGTCCTCGAGCTCAGCGGCGGGACCGCCCGGTGGCGGCGGCGGCCGTGGCAAGTCCTGCTGCTCGCGGTGACGGCGTGTGCGATGGCCGTCACCGCCCTCGGGCTGCTGGCGCTCCAGACGTTCGTGATCCACGCGTTCTGCAGCCTCTGCCTGGTGTCGGCCGCGATCTCGTTGAGCGTGCCGGCGCTCGTGGTCGGGGAGGCGCTCGCGGCCGCTCGGCAGATCCGCCGCGCCCGGCGCAGCGGTCGTTCGTGGCCGTCGGCACTGCGAGGGACGACGTGACCGATCCCCGGGTCGGCGTCGTCGTCATCACGCACAACCGGCGGGCCGAGGCACTCGCGGCGGTCGGGCGCCTGGTCGCGCTGCCCGAGCGGCCGCCGGTAGTACTCGTGGACAACGCTTCCGGCGACGGTACGGCCGAAGCGGTCCGGAAGCGGTTTCCGGACGTCGACGTGGTCGCCCTGCCCGCGAACCAGGGCGCCGTCGGGCGCAACATCGGCGTGGCTCGCCTGCGTACCCCGTACATCGCCTTCTGTGACGACGACACCTGCTGGACGCCGGGCAGCCTCGCCGCGGCCGCCGACGTGCTCGACGCCTGCCCGCGGGTAGCCGTGGTGAACGCCCGCATCGTGGCCGATCCCGGCGGCCGTGACGATCCGATCGTCCCCGAGCTGCGCGACTCACCGGTACCGCGGCCGTCCTGGCTGCCCGGGCCGGCGCTGGGCAGCTTCCTGGCGGCCGCCAGCGTCGTGCGCCGGGACGCCTTCGTCGCCGCCGGCGGGTTCAACGCCCGCCTATGGCTCGGCGGCGAGGAGGAGCTGCTCGCCAGCGACCTGCTCAGCACCGGCTGGGAGATCTGCTACCTCGAACACCTCGTCGTGCACCACCGGGCCTCGGTGCAGCGGGACGCCCGGCACCGCCGCCGGGTGGGGCTGCGCAACACGCTGTGGTTCACCTGGCTACGCCGGCCGTTGGTGCCGGCCCTGCGCCGCACCGTGTTCCTGGCCCGCACGGTGCCGCGCGACCGCGTCTCGGTCCTCGGCGCGCTCGACGCGATCCGGGGCCTGCCGTGGGTGGTCGCGAACCGCCGCGTCCGACCCCCGAGCGTCGAGGCCCGCCTGCGCTGCCTGGACGCCGCCCAACGCTCCTCGTCCGCCCGCCGCTACGTCTAGGCCGTTGTTGCGCTGCGGCTCGACGGTATAGCGCGGATCCTGCGCCGAGGCCGTTCCCGCGTGGACGTAACCGAGGCGCATGAGCAGCGATCCGGCCGCCAGCGCCAGCCCGCCGGCGACGTCGAGCGTTCGACTGCGCCGCACCGCCGAGGCGGCCAGCAGGGCGGCGCCGGCCCGGCTGGTCCACCGCGCGGCGGTGATGAAGCGGCCAGCCCGGCCCTGCGTCAACGGTTCGGCGACGATGCCCAGGCGCCGGCGCAGCGTGTGCTCCACGGCCTGCTCGGCCACCACCCCCAGCACGCCGATCGCACGGGCGGGGGCCGCCTCGGCGGTGGGACTGGTGGCCGCCGCGAGCCCGCCCGCGGCGGCAAGCGCGCTCGCGCCGAAGATGTACGGCATTTCGCGGTGCGCCTCGTGCCAGACCGGCACGGCCGTGTCGGCGATCAGCACGCCCGTGTAGGTGACCAGTGCCGGAGCCAGCAGCCCGGCGCCGAGACCGGCCGCCCGGGACAGCCGCGGCGGGACGACCGCCGAAGCCTCGCCGGCCGCGGTCAGCGCGATCATCGAGCCGAACCCGCTGAGAAGCCACGTCCCGACCGACATCGGCGACGTGGGCTTGATGACCCGCAGCATGTGGATGAACCGGGACGGCCGCCCGAGATCGTGGATCAGGGCCGCATAGGAAAGCCCGGTCGCCCCGGCCGCGATGAGCCGGGTGGCCCGGCGCAGGCCGGTCCGGCCGGTGAGGTCGGCGCCGGCCGCCAGCAGAGCCGAGCCGCCGGCCAGGCCGCCGAGGAAGAAGTACCCGCCGATCTCCTGGGCGTTCCACACCGGCGCCTTGAGCACCGGGCGTCCGTAGTACGACCGGAAGTCGGCCGGTGGCACCATCGCGCGCTCGCGGGAGCTCTTCATCGCCGGCTCCCCAGGAACGACCCCACGACGGCCACGGCGACGCCCGCCGCGGCGATCGCCGCGTGCCGCCACATCCGCGGCAGGTCCCGGGTGGTGACGACGGGGTCCGGCGGCAGGCCGTACACCTCCGGCTCGTCGAGCAGCAGGAAGAACGCGCCGGCGCCCCCCACGCCGTCGTCGGGATCGGCGCCGTACAGGCGGGCGTCGGGAACCTCGGCGACGCGCTCGGCGGCCCGCTCGCGGAGCTCGTCAAGCGGGCCGAACTGGATCGACTTGGTCGGGCAGGCCATCGCGCAGGCCGGCTCCTGGCCGCCCAGCTGCCGGTCGTAGCACATCGTGCACTTCCACACCCGGCCGTCGTCCTTGCGCTGGTCGATGACCCCGTACGGGCAGGCCGGCACGCAGTAGCCGCAGCCGTTGCAGATGTCCTCCTGCACCACGACGGTGCCGAACTCGGTGCGCACCAGCGCCCCGGTCGGGCAGACGTCGAGGCAGGCGGCGTGCGTGCAGTGCTTGCAGACGTCACTGGACATCAGCCAGCGAAGCTCGGTCCGCCCGTCGGCGGTGACCGGCTTCTCGATGAAGGCCACGTGCCGCCAGGTGTCTGCGCCCAGTCCGCCGGTGTTGTCGTAGGACATGCCCAGCAGCGACTGCCCGTCGTCCGGGATCGCGTTCCATTCCTTGCAGGCCACCTCGCACGCCTTGCAGCCGATGCAGACCGAGGTGTCGGTGAAGAAGCCCATTCTCGGCGAGGTCATCTGGATTCCCCTCGGCTGGTCCGGTGCGCCGTGCCGGTCGACTCGGTGATCCCGGCGCGGCGCCGGTACTCCTGCACGAGCTGGAGCCGTTCGGGCCCGCGGGGTCGCCGACCCGGCCGGATGTCACAGGTCAGGGCCTTGCTCTCCTGGATGTGCACGTTCGGGTCGAGGGCCATGTGGGCCAGCTCGTTGGCCGCGTCGCCGACCGAGATGCCGTTGCCGCCCCAGTGGTAGGGCAGGCCGACCTGGTGCACCACCCGGTCGGGGAGGCGAATCGGCGGGATCCGCTCGGTGACCAGCACCCGCGCCTCGATCGCGTTGCGCGCGGTGATGACCGTCGCCCAGCCCAGATGCTCGAGCCCGACCTCGGCCGCCAGCTCCGGCGACACCTCGCAGAACATCTCGGGCTGCAGCTCCGACAGGTACGGCAGCCACCGGCTCATGCCGCCCGCCGTGTGGTGCTCGGTGAGCCGGTAGGTGGTCATCGCGTACGGGAAGACGTCGGCTCCCGGCTCGTCGGCGCTTGGATGGTACGGGTCGACGGGGAGCCGGTTGACTTGCCGGGCCGGGTTCTGCTGCTGGCCGTAGAGGAGGTTGGAGACCGGCGACTCCTCCGGCTCGTAGTGCGTCGGCAGTGGGCCGTCGGACAGGCCGGCCGGCACATACAGCCAGCCTTTGCCGTCGGCCTGCATGATGAACGGGTCGATACCCGACAGCGCGTCCGGGCCCTTGGCCCCGGCCTCCGGCTGGAAGTCCGGCGCCTTGGTGGGCTGGAAGTCCGGCACGTCGTGGCCGGTCCACTTGCCCTGCTCGGCGTCCCACCAGACGTACGCCTTCCGGTCGCTCCACGGCCGGCCTTCGGGGTCGGCCGAGGCCCGGTTGTAGAGCAGCCGCCGGTTGGCCGGCCACGCCCAGCCCCAGTCCGGGGCGACCCAGCTCTGTTCGGTGTGCGGTGTGCGCCGGGCCGCCTGGTTCTTCCCGTCCTTGTAGACGCCGCAGTAGATCCAGCAGCCGCACACGGTCGAGCCGTCGTCCTTCAGCTCGTCGTAGGACGACAGGCAGGACCCGTCGGCCTTCCACCCGTTGATCTCCTGCAGCACTTCCTCGGCGCTGGGCTCGGCCAACCGGCCGGCGGTGGAGTAGTTCCAGGTGAGGTCCAGGAGCGGCCGGTCGCGCTCGGCCGTGGAGGCGGCCCGCTTCTCCCGCATGATCCGCCCGAGATGGAACCAGAACCACAGGTCGCTGCGGGCGTCGTCGGGCGGGTCGATCGCCTTGTGGTGCCACTGCAGCATCCGCTGGGTGTTGGTGAAGCTCCCGTCCTTCTCGGTGTGCGCGGCGGCCGGCACGAAGAACACCTCGGTGCCGATTTCCTCGGGCCGCAGCTCGCCGGACTCGATCTCCGGGCCGTCTTTCCACCACGTCGCGCTCTCGATGAGCGCGAAGTCGCGGACGACCAGCCAGTCCAGGTTGGCCATGCCCAGCCGCTGGGCCTTGCCGTTGGCCGAGCCGACGGCCGGGTTCTGGCCGTTGAGGAAGTAGCCCTTGCAAGTGCCTTCGAGTTGGTTCTGGACGGTTTGGTACGAGCTGTGGTCGCCGGTGATCCGGGGCAGATAGTCGAAGCAGTAGTCGTTGTCCGCGGTGGCCGCGTCTGCCCAGTACGCCTTCAGCAAACTGACCGCGTAGGCGCGCATGTTGCCCCAGTAGCCGGTGTCGGACGAGTCGTCGGCGACGTACTCGTCGAGCCCGCCGTGCGCCTTCGGGTGCGGCATCGGCAGGTACCCGGGCAGCAGGTTGTACAGCGTCGGGATGTCGGTGCTGCCCTGGATGCTCGCGTGCCCGCGCAGTGCCATGATGCCCCCGCCGGGTCGGCCGATGTTGCCCAGCAGCAGCTGCAGGATCGCGGCGGCCCGGATGTACTGCACGCCAACGGTGTGCTGCGTCCAGCCGACCGCGTACACGAACGCGGTGGTGCGCTCGCGGTTCGAGTTCTCGGTGACGGCTCGCGCCAGCCGGTCGAACACGTCCTCCGGGATGCCACAGATGCCCGCCACCATCTCCGGCGTGTAGCGGCGGTAGTGCCGCTTGATGATCTGGAACACGCAGCGCGGATCCTGCAACGTCTCGTCGCGCCGGATGTTCTGCAGACCGGAGATCGACGCGCCGTGACTTCCGTGCTCATGCCCGCGCCCGGTCTCGTGCCGATGACGCGAGCGCTGCCGCTGGCCGGCCGAGGAGGCCACTTCGGCGCCCTCGTACTGCCAGCTGTCGGTCGCGTAGTGCGCACCTTCGTCCTGCCAGCCGGAGAACAGGCCGTCGAGGTCCTCGGTGTCCTGGAAGTCGTCGGACACGATCGTGGCCGCGTTGGTGTAGGCCGCCACGTACTCGCGGAACTCGAGCCCGTTGCTCAGCACGTAATTGATCAGGCCGCCGAGCAGCGCGATGTCCGAACCGACGCGGATCGGCACATGCAGATCGGCCACCGCGCCGGTGCGCGTGAGCCGCGGGTCGACGTGAATGACCGTCGCGCCGCGCGCCTTGGCCTCCATCACCCACTGGAACCCCACCGGGTGGCACTCGGCCATGTTGGAGCCCTGGATGACGATGCAGTCAGCGTTCTGCAGGTCCTGCTGGAAGGTCGTGGCCCCGCCGCGCCCGAACGAAGTTCCCAAACTGGGAACGGTGGCGGAGTGTCAAATGCGGGCCTGGTTCTCGATCTGTACCGCCCCGAGCGCCGTGCCGAGCTTCTTGATGAGGTAGTTCTCCTCGTTGTCCAGGGTCGCGCCGCCCAGCATCGCGATGCCCATCGTCCGGCGCAGGCGCTGACCCTGGTCGTCCGTGTCCACCCAGGTGGCGTCGCGGGTGGCGAGGACCCGGTCGGCGATCATGTCCATCGCCACGTCCAGGTCGAGGTCCTCCCACTCGGTGCCGAACGGCCGCCGGTAGCGGACCTTCGTCTCCCGCCGCGGGTTGGTGACCAGTTGTTTGGTCGCCGAGCCCTTGGGACACAGCCGCCCGCGGCTGACCGGCGAGGCCGGGTCGCCCTCGATCTGCACGATCTGCTCGTCCTTGACGTAGACGAGCTGCCCGCAGCCGACCGCGCAGTACGGGCAGACGCTGCCGACCACCCGGTCGGCCGTCGCCGTCCGCGGGGTCAGCCGGTCGGTAGCGGCGGATCGCACAGACGCTCCGCGTCCCGATGCGTCGCCCCGGCCGGCGGCCGCCGCCAGCCCCTGCCGGAGTGCGGGCCACGGCAGGAAGGTCTCTCGCACGCCCATGATCGGCGCGGTACCCCGGCGGATCCGGTTCAAACATGGGTGGAAGTGGTAAGGGACGGGCGTGGCGAGATCAGCGAACCACGACGGTGACGCCGTCGGCCCGGGCCGGCACCAGCCGGCCCACGACGGGGTGGTCGGGCAGTTCGCCGGCGACCAGCAGCCCACCGGACGTCTGGGCGTCGGCGAGCAGCAGCAACTCGTCCTCGGTGGCGCGGCCGGGGTCGAGGTGCGGGCGCACCCAGTCGAGGTTGCGGCGCGTGCCGCCGCTGCAGAACCCGGCGGCCAGCGACTCCCGGGCGGCCTCCAGGTAGGCAACGGCCGCGGCGTCGATCTCGGCCGTGACGCCGCTGGCGCGGGCCAGCTTGTGCAGGTGGCCGAGCAGGCCGAAGCCGGTGACGTCGGTGGCGCAGGTGGCGCCGGCGGCCACCGCGGCGGCCGACGCGTCCGCGTTCAGCGTCGCCATCGTCGTGACCGCCTGCGGGAACAGCTCCCCGGTCGCCTTGTGCCGGCTGTTCAGCACGCCGATGCCGAGCGGCTTGGTGAGGGTCAGCGGCTGCCCGGGCCGGCCGGCGTCGTTGCGCAGCAGCTTGGCCGGGTCGGCGATGCCGGTGACCGCCATGCCGTACTTGGGTTCGGGATCGTCGACGCTGTGCCCGCCGGCCACATGGCAGCCCGCCAACCGGCCGACGTCGAGACCGCCCCGCAGCACCTCGGCCGCGAGCTCCATCGGCAGGAGGTCGCGAGGCCACGCAAGCAGGTTGACCGCGACGATCGGGGTGCCGCCCATCGCATACACGTCGGACAGCGCGTTGGCGGCGGCGATACGGCCCCAGTCGTAAGGGTCGTCGACCACCGGGGTGAAGAAGTCGGCGGTGGCCACCACCGCCAGCCCGTCCTGGATTCGGACGACGGCGGCGTCGTCCCCGGCGTCGAGGCCGACGATCAGGTCGCCGGTGGCTCCGCCGATGAGACCAGCGACGACGGACTCCAGCTCGCCGGGCGGGATCTTGCAGGCGCAGCCGCCGCCGTGGGCGTAACCGGTCAGGCGCCTGGTCGAGACGGTGGTCACGAGCCGACTCTTCCACGCCACCCGGTCCGCCGCATTCGCAGGTGTCCTATCGTGGCCGCTGGAGGCGTTCAGGTGGCTGGTGCCCCTCCCGGTCTTCAAAACCGGTGTGGCCCGGAACCCGGGCCAGGCGGGTTCGATTCCCGTCCGCCTCCGCCAGCGGTAGGTTTCCGGCGATGAGCGACGACCAGCGCCGGCAGATTCCGCGCACGGACACGCTGCTCGCCGATCCGCGGTTCGGCGACGCCTTGGCCACGTTTGGCCGACCGGCCGTCAAACGCGCGATCGTCGCCGCCCAGCAGCGCGCGCGGGTGGGCGAGATCGCGGCCGACGAGGTGGCCGATGCAGCTTTTCGCCTGCTGGCGAGCCAGCGGACCCGCACGGTCCTGAACGCGACGGGCGTCGTGCTGCACACGAACCTGGGCCGGGCCGCGCTCCCGGCCGCCGCCGTGGAAGCGCTCGTGGCGGCCGCCGGACCGACCGACGTGGAGTTCGACCTCGACACGGGCCGGCGGGCGCGGCGCGGGCGAGCAGCGCTGGCCGCGCTCGCCGCGGCAGTACCCGAGGCGCCGGCCGTTCACCTGGTCAACAACGGCGCCGCCGCGCTGGTCCTGGCGGCCACCGCACTGGCGGCCGGCCGCGAGATCGTGGTCAGCCGCGGCGAAATGGTGGAGATCGGCGACGGCTTCCGGCTCCCCGACCTGATCGTCTCCACCGGCGCCACGCTGTGCGAGGTCGGTACGACGAACCGGACCTCCCTGGCCGACTACCGGGCGGCGCTCGGCCCGCAGACCGGCTTCATCCTCAAGGTCCACCCGTCCAATTTCGTGGTCCGCGGGTTCACCTCAGCGGTGCCGGTCGCCGAGCTGTCCGGCCTACCCGTGCCGGTCGTCGTCGACATCGGGTCCGGCCTGCTCGTCCCCGACGCTCTGCTGCCCGACGAGCCCGACGCGACCTCCGCCCTGCGGGCCGGGGCCGACCTCGTCACGGCCAGCGGCGACAAGCTGCTCGGCGGCCCCCAGGCGGGTCTGCTGCTCGGCACGGCCCCGATCGTCGACCGGCTGCGCCGCCATCCGCTGGCCCGCGCGCTCCGGGTGGACAAGCTCACGCTCGCCGCGATGGAGGCGACTCTGCGGGCCCGGACGACCCCGACCCGGGAGGCGCTGCTGGCGCCGGCCGAGTTGCTCAAGGAGCGGGCCGTCGCCCTGGCCGCCACGCTGCCCTACGCGGATGTCGTCCCGTGCCATTCGGTCGTCGGCGGGGGCGGCGCCCCCGACGTCGAGCTGCCGTCGTGGGCCATCTCCCTGCCCGAAGGGCTGGCTCGCCCGCTGCGGCTGGGCGCGCCGGCCGTGGTCGGCCGCATCGACGACGGCCGGCTGCTGCTGGACCTGCGCTGCGTGCCGCCCGAGGCAGACCAGCTGCTGGCGGCGGCGGTAACAAAAGCCGGTGCGTGGCGCGGAGGGAAGACGGCCGGTAAAGGCGCGCTGCAGCGCGACCAGGGGAGCACTACATGAGCATGCAGGTCATCGCGACGGCCGGGCACGTCGACCACGGCAAGTCGACGCTGATCCGGGCGCTGACCGGCATGGAGCCCGACCGCTGGGCCGAGGAGCGCCGCCGCGGCCTCACCATCGACCTCGGCTTCGCGTGGACGACCCTTCCCTCCGGGGCGGCCGTCGCGTTCGTCGACGTACCCGGCCACCAGCGGTTCGTCCCGAACATGCTGGCCGGGGTCGGCTCGGTCCCGGCGGCCCTCATCGTCGTCGCCGCCGACGACGGCTGGATGCCGCAGTCGGCCGAGCACCTGGCCGCCCTCGACGCGCTCGGCGTGCAGCACGGCCTGATCGCGGTCACCCGCCGCGACCTCGCCGACCCCGGCCCGGCCGCCGCCCGCGCCCAGGCCGAGGTCGCCGCGACGTCGCTCGGGCGGGTACCGGTCGTGGCCGTCAGCGGCGCCACCGGCGCCGGCCTCGATGACCTGCGGACGGCGCTGGACAGCCTGGTACGCCGGTTGCCGGCGCCCGACATCGAGGCGCCGGTCCGGCTCTGGATCGACCGGGCATTCACGATCCGTGGGAGCGGCACGGTCGTCACCGGCACGCTCGGGGCCGGCCGGCTGTGCACCGGCGACCGGCTGGAGCTGTCCGGCGGCCGCCCGATCCGGGTCCGCGGGCTGCAGGCCCTGGGCCAGCCGGCCGACGCCGTCGCCGCCGTCGCCCGGGTGGCGGTCAACCTGCGCGGCGTCGAGTACGACGAGGTCGGCCGCGGCGACGCGCTGGTCGCCCCGGGCCATTTCACCGCCACCGATCTCCTCGACGTCCGGCTGATCCGGGGTGACGTGGAAGCACTGCCGCGCGAGTTGATGCTGCACATCGGCTCCGCCGCGGTCACCGCGCACGTCCGGCCGCTCGGCCCGGACACCGTCCGGCTCCGGCTGGACCAGCCGCTGCCGCTGCGGTTCGGCGACCGGGCCCTCCTGCGCGACCCGGGCCGCCACCACGTCGTCGGCGGCATCACCGTGCTGGACGTCGCCCCGCCGGCGCTGCGCCGGCGCGGGGCGGCCGCCCGCCGTGCGGCCGACCTGGCCGTCGTGGCCGGGCTGCCCGACGTGCGGGACGAGCTGCGCCGCCGCCGCATCGTCCGCCGCGACACGTTGCGGCGGATGGGGATTCCGGCCGACGTCGCGCCGGTCGCCGGGGACTGGCTCGTCGATCCCGAGGAGTGGGCGACGCTCGGCACCCGCCTGGCCGGGGAGGTCGCGGCGCACGCGCGGACACATCCCCTTGAACCGGGCCTTCCCGTGGAGGAGGCGCGCCGCCGTCTCGGGCTGCCCGACCGGGCACTGGTTGAGGCATTGGTACGGGCGCCGCTGACGACGACGGCCGGCCGGATCGCCGCGGACCGCACCGGCCTTCCGGCGGACGTTGCCCAGGCGGTCGACCGGCTCCTGGCCGACCTGCGGCAACGGCCGTTCGCCGCGCCCGACGCGGCTCGCCTGGCCGAACTGGGCCTCGGCGCCAAACAGATCGGTGCCGCCGTCCGCGCCGGCGCCCTCCTGCAACTGGACCAGTCCGTGGTCCTCGCCCCCGACGCCCTGGACGCCGCGCTGGCGATCCTGGTCGGGATACCACAGCCGTTCACGCTGAGCGATGCCCGGCGGGCGCTGGACACCACCCGCCGGGTCGCCGTGCCCCTGCTCGAACGGCTCGACCGGGACCGGCGCACCCGACGACTACCCGACGATCGCCGTACCACGGTGACCTGACGTGCCAGGCTGGACGGGTGAGGGTGTCGGTTCGATACTGCCCCACGCCGGCCGGCCGGGTGGCGTACGCGACCACCGGCACGGGACCCCCGTTGCTCTGCGACTCGGGCTGGATCACCCACCTGCGCCGGCAGCTGGACCTGCTCTCGTTCGGCGACACCGTCCAGCACCTGGCCGAGCACTTCACGGTGATCCGCTACGACAAGCCCGGGTGCGGCCTGTCCGACCGGGAGGACGTTGACCTGTCCTTCGACGGGCAGGTCGCGGCGGCGCTGGCGGTGGCCGACGCCGTCGGCGCCCGCCAATTCCGTCTGTTCGGCGCCTCGCAGGCCGGTCAGCTCGCGGCCACGATCGCCGCGCGGCACCCGGAGCGGGTCGAGGCGCTCGTCGTCTACGGCATGTGCGCCAGCGGCCAGGACCTGGCGCCGCCCGCCGTCCGGACCTCGGTGGTTGATCTGGTACGGGCGCACTGGGGCCTCGGGCTGAAGGCGCTGAGCGGCGCGTTCGTCTCCCACTCGACCCCGGAGGAGGACGCCCGGTTCACCGAGTTCCAGCGGGCGAGCTCGTCGGCGGCGGTGGCCGCGGACCTGCTCGAGGTGTACTACAACACCGACGTCCGGGCCCTGCTGCCGGCGATCCGGACGCCGACCGCGGTCCTGCACCGCGAGGGCGACCGCGGCACCCGGTTCGAGCTGGGACGCGAGGTCGCCGCGCTGATTCCCGGGGCCACCCTGATCCCGTTGCCGGGCTCAAGCCACCTGTACTACCACGGCGACTGGGCCGCGGTCCTGGACGCCGCCGTGGGCTTCCTCGGCCCGGCCCCGCGGACCGAGCAGCGGCCGGAGCAGCGCCTGACCGACCGCGAGTTCGAGGTCGCCGCGCTGGTGACCGACGGGCTGACCAACCACGCCATCGCCCGGCGCCTGTCGGTCGGGCCGCGGACCGTCGACTCGCACGTCGAGAACATCCGGCGCAAGCTCGGCGTGCGTTCCCGGGCTCAGATCGCGGCATGGATCACCGAGCACCGCGTCGGTAGTTCACCGGATGCCCGGCCGGCACATCTCGGAACGGGCGGGAACGAGCCGGGGCTGGACCCGTAATTCACTCGATGGTCGCTGCCGGCGCGGCCGCCCTACCGTCGAACGCATGCCCATGCTGACCGTCCCGTACCGCTTCCGCGGCCCGTCATACAGCGCCAACGGCGGCTACATGTGCGGACGCGTCGCCGGGTACGTCGACGGGCCGGCGACCGTCACACTGCACCGGCCCCCGCCGCTGGACACCCCGATGACCGTCGATCCGGACGGTGGGGGCGGGTCCGTCCGGGTCTGGCACGACGGCGTTCTCGTGGCCGACGCGACCCCGGGCGGCGACGGCGCGGCACTGCAGCTGCCCGGCACGGTCTCGATCGGCGAAGCGCGCATGGCTCAGGGCCGGTCCGGCTACTTCGTGGATCCGGTGTTCCCGGGCTGCTTCGGCTGCGGCGTATCCCGCCAACCGGGCGACGGCCTACGCATCTTCCCCGGGCCGGTCCCCGGCCGGCCGGTCTGGGCCGCGCCGTGGACACCGGATGACTCGCTGGCCGACGGCGGCTCGCGGGTACACCCGGAAATTGTGTGGGCAGCACTGGACTGCCCGAGCGGTATCGCCGCCGGTGAGGCCGTCGACCTCGGCCAGGAGACCGCTCTCGTGCTCGGCCGGATGACCGCCCGGCTGGGCAAGCCGCCCGCCATCGGCGACGAGTGCCGGGTGATCGCCTGGCCGATCGGGCGGGACGGCCGCAAGCTCACCGCCGGGTCGGTGCTCCTCGGGCCGGACGACGAGGTGCTGGCGGAGGCCCGCGCCGTGTGGCTGACCGTGCCGAAGGCGACCGCGGAGAAGGTGGCGTCATGAACGGCCGCCGGGGCGTGGGGCTCACGCCGATGGAGACCCGGCGCGAGATCATCGTCAGGGCCGCCGTGCTGGCCGACGAGCTGGGATACGAGTCGTTCGCGGTCCCCGAGGGGTGGGGTCTGGACTCCACCCCGGTGCTGACCGAGATCGCGCTGCGCACCACCCGGATCCAGCTCACCTCCGGCATCCTGTCGGTGTGGGGGCGCACCGCGGCGACGCTGGCCATGACCGCCGCCACGCTGCATCAGGTGAGCGGCGGGCGCTACGCGCTCGGCCTGGGCGCCAGCACCCGAGCCCTGGCCGAAGGGTTTCACGACGTCCCCTTCGACGCGCCGGCGGACAAGCTGCGTGACGTCGTGACCCGGGTCCGGGGGCTGCTCGCCGGCGAGCCGGCCGAGCTGCACCGCGTGCCCGGCGCCCGAGCGCTCCGGCTGGGCCAGCCGCCGGCGCCCGAGGTGCGGATCTGGATCGCCGCGCTCGGCTACCACTCGACCCGGGTCGCCGCCGAACTCGGCGACGGCTGGATCCCCGCCCTGGTCGCGCGGGACCGCCTCGCCTCGTGGGCGAGCGAGCTCAACCAGCTGCGCAAGATCGCCGATCCCTCGGCGGCGCCCCTCACCGTGGCGACCGGGCCCATCACGGCCGTCGACGATGACCCGGACGTGGCCCGGGACATCGCCGCCACCTGTACCGCCTGGTACCTGAGCGCCATGGGCGGCGTCTACGCCGACTCCGTGGCCGGGCAGGGGTACGGCGCCGAAGTCGACGCCATCGTCGCCGCCAACCCTCGGCCGAGTCCGAAACGCGCCAAGGTCCCGTTCGACGGCCAGGCGGTCCTCGACCAGCTCGCCGCGTACGGCACCGGCGATCAGGTCCGGGAGCAACTCAAGCCGTGGGACGAGGCCGCCGACGTCGTCTCGATCCTGCTGCCGCCGGCGTTGCCCTGGTCAACCATCGAAGCCACCCTCGTCGCCGCGGCCCCACCGGACTAGCGAACACACGGTATGTTCCTCGCCATGACTGAAGGCGCTGGCAAGTACGACATCGGCCCGATGGGGATGAACGTCGAGGACGCGGCGAAGGACGGCATCCACTCCGTGGTCGCCGCCTACGACCGCGACGGTGACGGCAAGGTCGACATGATCGAATATGACGTCAACGGCGACGGCCGGGTGGACAAGGTGGTCATCGACGAGGACGGCGACGGCGTCGCCAACCAGATCGTGCTCGACCGGGACTTCAACGGCCAGATGGACTTTGTCGGCATCGACAAGGACCAGGACGGCGACATCGACGTCGCGAACATCGACACCGACGGCGACGGCTTCTTCGAGACGTCACGCCGCTCGGTCGAATAGCGTCAGCTTGTCGCCAACTTCATCACTGTCCCCCTGCCGGAGTGGCCTTCTTGGCCGCGTCGTACGCCAGATGCAGGAAGTCCGCGCCGGCGATCGCCGTGGCCACACCCATGCCGAAGCGGGTGAGCCGGGGCGCGAACACGAGTCCAGCGGCGAGCCCACTGGCGACCCAGACGCCCGTACAGAACGGGCACGTCAGCAGCTCGCCGAGCGAGTGGCGGACGCCGTGGCCGCGCGGGCTCTCGTTCAGCTCGGCCTCGCCGGCCGGGCCCTCGAACCGGGTGACCGGCGCCCGGAGCGGGCTGGTGATCGCGTCCTTGGTCAGCAGCCGGGCGATCTTGTGGGTCGACACCGCCAGGAGGGCGACGTCGCCGGCGGCCGGCCGCTCGGGCAGGCGCCGGCCGGTGAGCCGGGCGACCCCGGCGATCGCCGCCGCCGCGGTCGCATACGTCGCCATCACGACCGTGTAGCCCTTGAGCGGGCGTTCGTCGTCGGCCGTCCGCGCGTATGCGCGCGCCGCGGGAACCATCGTGTCTGCGTGACCCATGCCGCCGCGTTACCCGTGGGGAGCCGCCGGAAACACCACGACCAGGACCACTGAAGGGGGGCGGGCGAATACGCGTACTTGGATGGATCAGCGGGTATCCGACTATCGTGACATCCACGGCCCCCATGCCATTGACCTGCCACGTCGACCGGACGGCGCGCTGGCCGACGGTGCGCGTGGAGGGCCAACTCGACGTCAGCAACGCGGTGACGTTGCGCACGACGGTGCTGAAGTGCCTCGCCGACGAGCCGGCCGCGGTGGTCCTTGACCTCAGGGACCTCACCTGCCCGGACAACGCCCCGCTGACCACCCTGACGGCCCTCGCTCGGGCGGCCGCCGCCTGGCCGGGCATCCCGCTCGTCGCCCACTCGGCCGGACCCGACCTGGTCGAACGCCTGCGGGCGACATCGGTGATCTGGAGCGTGGCCGTGCTGCCCGACGCCGCCGCGGCCGCCGCCCACCTGAGCAACACGCGGGGACCGGCGTCCGTCCGCGTGGACCTCAGCAGCGGCGAGGATCTCGCACACGTCCGGGCAACCGCCCGGCAGGTCTGCGAAGAGATCGGCCGACCGGCCGCCGCCGACACCGTCGAGGTCGTGGTGACCGAGCTGGCGACGAATGCGCTCTGTCACGGCGCCGGCTCCCGGACGGTGATCATCTCCGCGTCCCGCTACCACCTGCACATCGCCGTACGGGACGAGAGTGTCGAGGTGCCGCACGTCCGCACCGCCGGCGACGACGAGCACGGCCGAGGGCTGCGCATCGTGGAGGCCCTGAGCTCGGCATGGGGCAGCACCCCCACCCGGGACGGCAAGGTCGTCTGGGCCACCGTGCGCCCGCGGAGGTGAGCCGATGACCCAGGGTGGGAAGGCGACGCCCGCGCATGTTTCGACGAACACCGTCGGTGGTAGCTAAGTTGGTTCTGTCGACAACATC
>Ga0207661_10000541_pt1 | contig 24217 bp, 26 predicted proteins | sample KBSC713LmetaG_FD_184337 | JGI IMG/M metagenome (GOLD analysis project Ga0207661, IMG submission 184337) | Corn rhizosphere microbial communities from Kellogg Biological Station, Michigan, USA - KBS C7.1-3L metaG (SPAdes) (version 2) | ecosystem: Host-associated > Plants > Roots > Rhizosphere ...
CACCGCCTGGAGGGCGTCGAGTGCGTCCGCATGCGTCTGGAACAGCCCGACGCGAGCGGACGCGCGCGCCCCGTGCCGGTGCCCGGCAGCGAGCATGTGGTGGCGGCGGAGACGGCGATCGTCGCGATCGGACAGGACCGGCGACCCGAGTTCGCCGATCTGATCGATCGTGCCGACCCGGCGACCGGGCGCACGCCCACGCCGAAGCTCTACGCGGCCGGCGACGCGGTCAACGGCGGCGCCACCGTGGTCGAGGCCGTCCGCGAGGCGAAGCTCGCCGCGCGCAGCGTCGACGAGGACCTGAGACGGAGCCCGGCGTGAAGGAGATCCGCTGGCACGCACGCGCGGGGCAGGGCGCGAAGACCGCCGCCCAGCTGCTGGCCGTCGCGCTGCTCCGCGAGGGCAAGAGCGTCCAGGCCTTCCCCGAGTACGGGCCCGAGCGCCGCGGCTCGCCGATGCGTGCCTACACGCGGTACGACGACCGGCCGATCCGCCGCCGGGACTCGATCGAGGAGCCCGACGCCGTGGTCGTGCTCGAGCCCTCGCTCGCCCACGGATCCGAGGTCACCACCGGGCTCAGGCCGGGCGGGCTGCTGCTCGTCAACTCGGACGAGCCGATCGCAGGCGCGATCTGCGTGGCGGCCGACCGGATCGCTGCCGACGCCGTCAACCTCGTCATGCTCGGCGCCGTCGCCGCGTGCCTGGGCGAGCCCTCGCTCGAAGACCTGGCCGGCGCCGCAATCGAGGTGCTGGGCCGGAAGGCCGATCCCGCCCGTCTTGCGGCGGCGCTCGAGGCCGGCCACGATGCGGCCCTGGAGGAGCGATGGGCGGCCTGAAGGCCTGGACGGAGCTCGAGCCGGGCGGCATCGTCGTCCGCGACGAGGCCGTGCAGCCGCGCACGGGCGGCTGGCGCACCGGGCTGAGGCCGGACGCCGACCTCGAGCTCTGCGTCGACTGCCTGCTCTGCTGGCTCTACTGCCCCGACTCCGCGGTGCGGCTCGACGGCAGTGCCTTCGCGGGCTTCGACCTCGACCAGTGCAAGGGCTGCGAGCTCTGCGCCGCGGTCTGCCCGACCGGCGCGATCGAGATGGTGCGCGATGGCGACTGACCTGACGCAGGCGCGGCTGCTCACCGGCGGCGAGGCGATCGTCGAGGCGATGTGCCAGATCGACCCCGACGTCGTGCCCGTCTACCCGATCACGCCGCAGACGCCGATCATCCAGGGCTATGCGAAGGCGATCGCCGACGGGCGCGCCCACGGCGAGATGGTCAACGTCGAGTCCGAGCACTCGGCGATGAGCGCGGCGATCGCCGCGGCCGTCGCCGGCGCTCGGACCATGACGGCGACCTCGTCCCAGGGCCTCGCCCTGATGGCGGAGGTCGTCTACATCGCCGCCTCGATGCGGGCGCCCGTCGTGATGACGCTCGGCAACCGCGCACTCTCCGGCCCGATCAACATCCACTGCGACCATTCCGACTCGATGCTGATCCGCGACTCCGGCGCGATCCAGCTCTTCGCCGAGAGCGCGCAGGAGGCCTACGACCTGACCGTGCTCGCGCCCCGGCTCGCCGAGCACCCGGACGTGCTGCTGCCCGTGATCGTCTGCGTCGACGGTTTCACGCTCACGCACTCCGCCGAGCCGGTCGAGCTGCTGGACGGCGAGCAGGTGCGCGGCTTCGTCGGCGAGTACCGGATCCCCCACCCGCTGCTCGACCTCGCCACGCCGACCACGCAGGGGCCGTTCGCGATGCCCGACTACTACTTCGAGCTGCGCCGCCAGCAGGCAGCGGCGATCGAGGGCTCACTCGCGGTCTGCGCAGCGCTCGGCGAGGAGCTGGGCGAGCTGACCGGCCGCAGGCTCGCCGCCGTCGAGCCCTACCGGCTGGACGGCGCGCGCCGCGCGCTCGTCTGCCTCGGCTCGACCGCGGGCACGGCCAAGGACGCGGTCGACGAGGCGCGCGACGACGGAGAGGAGGTCGGCCTGCTGCGGGTCTGCTCGTACCGCCCCTTCCCCGCCGTCGCCGTGCGCGAGTCGCTCGCGGACGTGGACGAGGTGATCGTCCTGGACCGCGCCGATTCCCCCGGCGGCTCGCCGCCGCTGGCCGTCGAGGTCGCCTACGCCGCCGGGCCGGTCCGCAGCCACGTCTACGGCCTCGGCGGGCGCGACCTCCACCCCGCCGACCTGCGCGGGATCTTCGCCGGAGACGCGGGCCACTACGTCGGCCTGAGAGGAGGCGAACCGTGTCCCGCCTGAAGGCGCTCGTCCGTGAGGAGCACGGCACCCCGCCGCTGCGCGGCGGTCACTCCCTCTGCCAGGGCTGCGGGATCCCGATGGTCGTGCGCACCGTGCTCGACTCGATCGAGGGGCCGAAGGTCGTGGTCAGCGCGACCGGCTGCCTCGAGGTCGCGACCACGCGCTTCCCGACCACCGCCTGGAACGTCCCGTGGCTGCACCTCGCGTTCGAGAACGCGGCCGCCGGCGCCAGCGGCGTCGAGGCCGCCTACCGCGCGCTCCGCCGCCGCGGCGGGCTGCCGCAGGACGACGAGCTGACGATCGTCGCCTTCGCCGGTGACGGCGGCACCTACGACATCGGTCTGCAGGCGCTCTCCGGCGCGCTCGAACGGGGCCATCGCTTCGTCTTCGTCTGCTACGACAACGAGGCCTATATGAACACGGGGATCCAGCGTTCCAGCGCCACCCCGTTCGGCGCCGCGACCACGACGAGCCCGGCCGGCTCGGTCTCGTTCGGAAAGCTGCAGCAGCGCAAGGACCTGACCGCGATCGCCGCCGCCCACGCCATCCCCTATGCGGCCCAGTCGGCCGCCGGCCCGCACTGGCAGGACCTCAGCGTCAAGGCCGAACGAGCCGCTAAGGCGGATGGGCCCGCCTTCCTGAACGTCCTCGCCGACTGCCCGCTGGGTTGGGGCCACGAGGCGCATGTGTCGCCGTCGATCGTCGACGGCGCGGTCGAGAGCTGCTTCTGGCCGCTGTACGAGATCGACCACGGGGAGTGGCGGCTCACGTACCGGCCGCCGGAGAAGCGCCCGGTCGAGCCGTGGCTGCGCTCCCAGAAGCGCTTCGCGCACCTGTTCGCGCCGGAGGCGGAAGGCATGCTCGACGAGATCCAGCAGCGGGTCGACGCGGACTGGGCCCGGCTTGTCGAGCGCTGCGGAGGCTGAGTGCGGCGCGTGATCGTCATGGGCGCGGGCGGACGCGACTTCCACGACTTCAACGTCGTCTTCCGCGACGACCCGGGCACCCGGGTCGTCGCCTTCACCGCCGCGCAGATCCCGGGGATCGCCGGACGGCGGTACCCGCCCTCGCTCGCCGGCCCGTTCTATCCGGAGGGGATCGAGATCCACGAGGAGGCCGAACTTGCCGCCCTGATCCGCGACGAGCAGGTGGACGAGGTCGTGCTCGCCTACTCGGACCTCTCGCACGCCGAGGTGATGCACAAGGCCTCGACCGTGCTCGCCGCCGGCGCCGACTTCCGGCTGCTCGGACCGAACCGGACGATGCTCCGCAGCACGAAGCCGGTGGTCGCCGTCTGCGCCGTCCGCACCGGCAGCGGCAAGAGCCAGACCAGCCGGCACGTGGGCAGGGTCCTCCGCGAGGCAGGCCTGCGTGTCGTGCTCGTCCGCCATCCGATGCCTTACGGCGACCTCGAGCGGATGCGCGTCCAGCGCTTCGCCTCGATCGCGGACGTCGACGCCACGCACCCGACGATCGAGGAGCGCGAGGAGTACGAAGCGTCCGTCGAGGCCGGCCTGGTCGTCTACGCCGGCGTCGACTACGCCGAGATCCTCGAGCGGGCCGAAGGGGAAGCCGACGTGATCGTCTGGGACGGCGGGAACAACGACCTGCCGTTCTTCCGGCCCGATCTGTCGATCGTCGTCGTCGACCCGCTCCGCGCCGGCCACGAGCTCGCCTACCACCCGGGCGAGACGAACCTGCGAACAGCGGACGTCGTCGTCGTCAACAAGATCGACAGCGCCGATCCGGCCCAGGTCGAGCGGGTGCTCGCCGACGTCGCCTCGATCAACCCGGCCGCGTCGATCGTGAAGGCGAGGTCTCCCGTCACCCTCGAGCACGGCCCGTCGCTCGTCGGCGCGGCGGTGCTCGTGGTCGAGGACGGGCCGACGATCACCCACGGCGGGATGCCCTTCGGCGCCGGCCTGGTCGCCGCCCAGCGGGGCGGGGCCGGAGCGATCGTGGATCCACGGCCGTACGCGGTCGGTTCGATCGCCGAGACCTACGGACGGTACCCGCACATCGGCTCGGTGCTCCCGGCGATGGGATATTCGAACGAGCAGTTGCGCGAGCTCGAGCAGACGATCGACGCGGTGGACTGCGACGTCGTCGTGTCGGCCACGCCCGTCGACCTGACCCGCCTGATCGACTGCCGCCACCCGGTCCGGCACGCCGGCTACGAGCTCGAGGAGGTCGGCCGGCCGACGCTGGCGGAGCTGCTCGCAGAGATCGTGGGGCGTGCGCCCTCCCTGGAGGCCCGGCGATGACGGCGCGAAAGGTCGAGGAGGCAGGCACCCGGTTGCGCGAGCTGAGGCAGGACGAATGGTCGGACCTCGGCCTGGCCGGCGTTGCGATGGCCCTCGCGATCGCGGCATCCACGCTGCACCCGCCGCTCGCCCTGCCGCTGTTGATCGGCGCGATCGTGCTCCTCGTCCTCGGCGTGCGCGCGCTCGTCCAGCGGTACGAGCTGTTCGACCGTCTCCTGCTGGACCCGGACGCCTATTCGATCTCGGAGGTGGCCCGACGGGCGACGAAGGCTGCGTCGATGGAGTGCAGGCTCGAGCAGGCTGCGGCGTTGCGGCGGCGCCTGACGCCGCCTCCCGGGTACCCCGTCCGCCCCCGCGTCGCCGCCGTCGCGAGCGAGCTCGCGGCGCTCGCCGACGAGCTCGAGGACGAGACGCTCGAGCTCGATCCCTGGTGCGCGGTGCGCTGCGAGCAGCTGGTCACGAGCGTCGTCGACAGCCCGCTGCTCAACGACGCCCTGCCGGCGGAAGACCTGCTCGCCAGGATCAACCAGATCCGCTCGGGCCTCCACCGCACGCCCGCGCGGTAGGACGACCGTCGAGAACGCGGAGGCCGCCTCGTGGGCGGCCTCGGCGTGTGGCCACGTTGCCGGAAGAGCCGGCTCGGTGCTAGACGAGCTCCTTCCAGAACAGCTTGACGTCCTCTGCCGGGAACGTCTCGGTCTCGAAGACCTCGAGCTTCGCGATCTTCGCGAGGACGCGGAACGCGGCCTCCAGATCGGGATACTCGAAGATGGCGAAGTACTCCCACGGGCCCATCACGGCGAGGAAGCGCTCGACGGTGCCGCCCTCGTGCTCGACGATCTTGCGGATCTGGTCGAAGTACTCGGGCGTCTTCTCGAGCTTCTCGCGCGCAATCGGCGTGAGTCTGAACAGCCCGACATAGGTGAACATCCGAACCTCCTTCAGTCGGGGCATCGCGTAGAGCCCCACAAGGCTCGACCCTCGCACCCTCGATCTGACCGGGCATCAGTGAGTTCGCGGATCCTCTGCCGGGAGGTCTCGAGGGGAGGGCCGGCATCGTCGGTCCATGCTCTCGGCGGAGGTCCTGCGTGCAGGCATCGGCGTTTCCGCGGAGCCGCGGCTATCGGTCCTTCGCGTATCGCTAGGCCGGCTGAGCGCTCCTCGCGAGGCGCCGTGCGACCCCCGCCTCCTGGGCGGCGTGCGCGACGGCCGCGGCGACCGCGGGCGCGACGTCGCGGTTGAACACGCTCGGGATCACGTAGTCGGCCTCGAGCTCGTCCGGCTTCACGGCCGCCGCGATCGCCTCGGCGGCGGCCAGCCCCATCCCTGCCGTGATCTCGGTTGCGCGCACGTCGAGCGCGCCGCGGAAGATGCCCGGGAAGGCAAGCACGTTGTTGATCTGGTTCGGATAGTCGGAGCGCCCGGTCCCGATCACCGCCGCCATGTCGGCGATCTCCTCGGGCGGCACCTCGGGGGTCGGATTGGCCATCGCGAAGACGATCGCGCCGTCGGCCATCGATCGAATCGCGTCGGCAGTGACCGCGCCCGGCTGCGAGACGCCGATGAAGACGTCGGCCCCGCCGAGGGCGTCGTCTGCCGATCCGCGCACTCCACGCGGGTTGGTCACGGCGGCGAACGCCGCCTTGACCGGCGTGAGCCCCGGCCGACCCGAGTACACGGCGCCCTCGCGGTCGCAGCCGACCACGTCCGAGACGCCCGCGGCGAGCAGCATCTTCGTCACCGCCACGCCGGCCGCGCCGACGCCGGTGACGACCACGCGAAGCTCCTCCGGACGCTTCTCCACGACCTGGAGGGCGTTGATGAGCGCCGCCAGGGTGACGATCGCCGTCCCGTGCTGGTCGTCGTGGAAGACGGGGATGTCCAGCTCCTCGCGCAGCCGCTCCTCGATCTCGAAGCAGCGCGGCGCCGAGATGTCCTCCAGATTGACGCCGCCGAAGACCGGGGCGATCGCCTTCACCGTGGCGACGATCTCGTCCGCGTCCTTCGTCGCGAGGCAGATGGGGAAGGCGTCGACGCCGCCGAACTCCTTGAAGAGCATCGCCTTCCCCTCCATCACCGGCAGCGCGGCCTCGGGCCCGACGTCGCCCAGCCCGAGCACCGCGGTGCCGTCGCTGACGACGGCGATCGTGTTCTGCTTGATCGTCAGGTTCCACGCCTTGGCCGGCTCCTCGGCGATTGCGAGCGAGACCCGCGCCACGCCCGGCGTGTAGGCCATCGAGAGGTCGTCGCGAGTCTTCAGCGGCGTCTTGAGCGCGATCTCGATCTTGCCGCCCAGATGCATGAGGAAGGTACGGTCGGAGACGTTCAGGACCTCGATGCCCGAGACCCCGCGCACCGCGGCGGCGATCTGCTCCATGTGCCCGGCGTCGCCTGCGAGCACGGTGACGTCGCGGATCTTGGCTCCACGCTCGACCTGGACCAGGTCGATCGCGCCGAGGAGACCGCCCGCGTCGCCGATCGCCTCGGCCAGCCGCCCGAACGTTCCGGGGCGGTTCTCCAGGCGGACGCGCAGCGTCGCGCTGAAAGACGCGGACGGGTGGACGTCGGTCATGCCGGCGCTCCGATCAGCGCGGGCGCATGGACGTCGAGCTCGAAGCGAACCGGGAAGTCGACCGAGCTCGCGACCAGGCAGCCGAGCTCGGCCGCCTCGGCGGCCTCGCGGACGTCGTTCTCGAAGCCGGCCTCGGTCTCGACCGCGGCGCGGACGACCACCTCGGTGAAGCCGAAGGGGCCGTCTCTACGGGTGGTGACGTGCCCGCTCGCATCGATCTCGAGGCTGCGCAGCGGGATCCCGCGGCGCTCGGCGACGGCGACCAGCGTGACCGCGAAGCACGAGCCGACCGACGCGACCAGCAGGTCCTCGGGGCTCCACACTCCCTCGATGCCGCCCCTGAACTCCGGCGGCGTGGCAACCTCGAGGTCGTCCTTGCCGGGCACCGAGACGACGGTGCGGCGCCCGGAGAGCCAGCGGACGCCGACCGGGAAGTCGTATGCCTTTGCGGTGGCAGTCATGGTGATGCCTCCTTGTCGAATTCGAGCTCCACGGTCTCGAGCAGGACGCCCTGCGCGCCGGGAGCGGTTGGATCGGTGCTCGCCTCCGCGTCGATCTCGGCACCCTCGGCAAGCGTGCCGGCGGCGGCCTCGTCGAAGTGCTCGCGGAAGTGCCCGGGGGTGAAGTGCGAAAGCGCGCCGAGCCGGACGCCGATGCGCCGCACGCGGACGGCCCCTTCCTCGGCGGCCACGGACTCGAGCTTCCGCACGAGGTCCTCGGTCAGATGCTTCTCGTGCATCTCTCCACCGCCTCCTCGACCTCGGGGCTGAGGCCGCGGCCGTAGTCGAACCGCCTACCCTCGATCCCGAGCACGCGTACCCGCGCTGGCAGCCGCCCGAGCGAGCGGGCGAGCTCGAGCGCCTCGGCCAGGCCGAGCGCATGCGTGGAGGAGGCGCCGAACAGCTGCACCGGGAGCGGCTCGGCGCCTGCCTCGAACTCGTGCACGGTGCCGGGCGGCGCACCGGACGACACCGCGTCGACGATCGTCACGTCGCTGCCCGCGGCGAGCGCCTCGACGAGCGCGACCGGCTCGCCGTCGAGCTGCCGGCCGCCCACCCTGCGGGCGACCTCGAGCCCGGCCCCGTCGTCGGAACGCCACTCGTTGCCGAGGCCGATCACGTTCATCGCCGATCCACCTCCAGCTTCAGGAAATGCGTGGCGCAGGAGATGCACGGGTCGTAGTTGCGGATCGCCTGCTCGCAGCGCAGGGACAGCTCGTCGTCCGGCAGATCGGCGTAGCGCTCGACCACGCCGTGCAGGTCCGACTCGATCGTCTTCTGGTTCTGCGAGGTCGGCGGGACGATCTTCGCATCGAGGATCAGGCCGTTCTCGTCGAGTTCGTAGCGGTGCCAGCAGAGCCCGCGCGGCGCCTCGCTGCAGCCGTAGCCCACGCCTGCCCGGGGAACGACCTCGACGAAGGACGGCTCGGGCGGCTCGTACGCCGCGATCAGGCGCAGCGCCTCGTCGGCCGCGAACACGAGCTCGACCGAGCGGACGAGGATCGAACGGAAGGGGTTGCGCTCGTCGCGGCCGAGCCCTGCGTCCCGTGCCGCCTCACGGGCGAGCGGCGTCATCCGGTCGCCGGACAGCGCCCAGCGCGCGAGCGGGCCGACCAGGTAGTTGCCGCGCTCGATCAGGCGCGAGTGCAGCGCGTTCGACCACTCGACGTGCTCCTCGACGAAGTGCTGCTCGTACTCGGAGACGGGGATGTCGAGCCCGCGGTTGGAGACCAGCCGGCCGTCCTCGACCGCATACGCGTCGGGCTCCGACAGCGCGACGAGCTCGTAGTCCTGCTCGAGCTGCGGGTAGTCGAGCCCGGCGGCGAAGCGCACGGTCTCGAGCGCGAACTCGCGCGCCCGCTCCAGGTCGTCGACGAGCGCCGCCAGCTCGTGCCCCGTCGGCGCGCGGTAGAACCCGCCGACCCGGACGTTGATCGGGTGCACCTCGCGGCCGCCGATCGCGCGCATGATCTCGTTGCCCGTCTTCTTCATGTGCAGCGCGCGCTCGACCAGCGCGCGGTCGTCCTTGGCGAGCTCGATCGCGCTCGCGTAGCCGAGGAAGTCGGGCGCGTGGAGCATGAAGACGTGCAGCGCGTGGCTCTCGATCCACTCGCCGCAGTAGAGGAGCCGGCGCAACGCCCGGATCTGCGGCCCGACCTCGACGCCGCAGGCGTCCTCCATCGCGTTCACGCTCGAGACCTGGTAGGCGACCGGGCAGATCCCGCAGATCCGCGCGGTGATGTCGGGCGCCTCGGTGAACCGGCGTCCGCGCAGGAACGCCTCGAAGAAGCGCGGCGGCTCGTAGATCCGCAGCTTGACATCGACCGGCTTCCCGTCACGGATCTTGACCAGCATCGCCCCCTCTCCCTCGACGCGGGCCAGGTAGTCGGTGCGAAGCGTCCTAGTCTTGGCCAACGGTGCTCGCCTCCTTGAACGCCGCTGCATTGGCGTTGAACGTGCGGAAGACCCGGACCAGCTCCGGGTCGCTCATCCCGAGCGACCGGAGCTGCCGCGAGAGTGACGCCGTGTTGGGCGTCTCCATCGGCCCGAAGCACCCGTAGCAGCCGCGGGTGTACGCCGGGCAGATCGCGCCGCAACCGGCCTGGGTGACCGGGCCGAGGCAGGGGGTGCCGTGGGCGACGGTGACGCAGGTCGTACCCCGGCGCTTGCACTCCATGCACACCGAGTACGCGGGGACGTTCGGCCGACGCCCGTGCAGGTACGCGGTCACCACCTCGAGCAGCTGGCCCTTGTCGATCGGGCAGCCGCGGAGCTCGAAGTCGACGGGAACGTGGTCGGCGATCGCGGTCGACGTGGCGAGCGTCGAGATGTACTCGGGCGACGCGTAGACGATCGAGACGAACTCGTTCACGTCCGAGAAGTTCCGCAGCGCCTGGATGCCGCCAGCCGTCGCGCAGGCGCCGATCGTGATCAGCACCTTCGATTTCCGCCGTACCTCGAGGATCCGCTCCGCGTCGTGCGGCGTCGTGATCGAGCCCTCGACGAGCGAGACGTCGTACGGCCCGCCGACCGTGCGGCTGGTCGCCTCCAGGAAGTAGGCGATGTCGACCGCGCCGGCGACCGCGAGCAGCTCGTCCTCGCAATCGAGCAACGAGAGCTGGCAGCCGTCGCAGGAGGAGAACTTCCAGACGGCCAGCTTGGGTCGCTTCACAGCTCCCTCACCCCCAGGTAGGCCTCGATCGCCGGGTAGGGATAGACGGCGCCGTCGCGGCAGACGAGCGACGGGCCGAACTGGCAGTGGCCGCACAGCCCGACCCCGCACTTCATGGTGCGCTCCATCGAGAGCCAGATCCGTTCGGGCGCGAGGCCCTGGTCGGCGAGCGCGCGGGCCGTGAACCGCATCATGATCTCCGGGCCGACGACGAAGGCCGCGGTCGCGCCTGGATCGAGCGCCGCGCGCGGGATCAACGTGGTGACGACGCCGACCTTGCCGCGCCATCCCTCCGCCGCCGCGTCGACGGTCACGTCGACCTCAAGGTCCATCCGCGATCGCCAGCGCTCGAGCTCCCGCCGGAAGACGATGTCCTCCGGCGTCCTCGCGCCGTAGAGGAGGATCACGCGGCCGTAGTCGGCACGGTGGTCGAGGGCGTGGTACAGCGCCGGGCGGACGGGGGGAAGACCGACCCCGCCCGCGACGATCAGCAGGTCGCGGCCCTTCGCCTCCTCGACCGGCCAGCTCGTCCCGAACGGCCCGCGGACGCCGAGGATGGTGCCGGGCCGGGCGGCGCAGAGGGCCTGCGTGACCGGGCCGACGGCGCGGATCGTCTGGAGCAGCGGCGGGCCGCTGACCGAGATCGGCACCTCGCCGACGCCGAAGGCGTAGAGCATCGTGAACTGCCCCGGAGCGACGTCCAGCCGGTCGCCCTGCAGCGGTGCGAGCGCGAGCGTCCACGTGTCGTGGGTCTCGCGCCTCTTCCGCTCGAGGCGGAAGGGCCGCGGCGTCATGGCGCCCGGTTCAGGCAGCGCCGCCATAGACGTCGATCAGCTGGAGCTGGGTCGCCTGAAGGCGCTCGAGCAGCACGGGCGAGAACCGGTTGAGCAACTCGTAGCCGAGCGTGTGATCCTGGTCGCACTTGCCGCGCAGGCAGGCTCCGTCGAAGGCGATCGCGCGGACCGGGTCGACCGCGCGCGCGTCGAAATGCCAGCGGAACGGCCGGAAGAGCCAGGACCAGCCGACCACACCTCCCGCGTCGACGGTCTCGACCGTCAGGGCGCCTCGACCGGCGACCATGGTCTCGATCCCCACCCGCCCGTGCCGGACGAGGTAGAAGGTGTCCGCCCGGTCGCCCTCGCGGAACAGGTACTCGCCCGCCTCGAAGCCGGTTGTCCGGGCGCAGCCTGCGACCAGCTCGAGGTACGCCGGGGCGAGCCCGTCGAACACGGGGCTGTCGCCGATCAGGACGTCGAGCGTGTTCATGATTCCTCCTCCGGAGCCGCGCGGATCGCGGCGACTTCCTCGGTGATGTCGATCGCGACCGGGCACCAGGTGATGCAGCGGCCGCAGCCCACGCAGCCCGAGCTGCCGAACTGGTCGTGCCAGGTGCCGAGCTTGTGGGTGAGCCACTGGCGGTAGCGCGCGCGTGGCGTCTGCCGGACGGCGCCGCCGTGGATGTACGAGTAGTCGACCGAGAAGCACGAGTCCCAGACCCGGGTACGCGCGGCCTCGCCGGACAGGTCGTTTGCGTCCTCGACAGCCGAGCAGAAGCAGGTCGGGCACGCGAGGGTGCAGTTGCCGCACGTCAGGCAGCGCTCCGCGACCTCGTCCCAGCGCGGGTGCTCCAGGTTGTCGCGGAGCAGATCGCGGATCCCATCGGTGTCGAGCTGCCGTCCCATCTTGCGCGTTGCCTCCGCCGCCTGGTCGGCAGCCGCCCGCAGGTCGGCCTCCGAGGCCTCGCTTCCGCCGAGCTCGACGAGGATCTCCTCCCCCCGCTCGCTGCCGGCCTCGACGAGGAACCGGTGGCCACCCTCGAGCAGCTCCGTCAGGACGAGGTCGTAGCCGGTTCTGACGGTCGGCCCCGTGTCCATCGACACGCAGAAGCAGGTCCCGCCGGGCTCGTGGCAGTTGACGGCCACGAGGAATGCGTTCTCCCGGCGGGCGGCGTAGTCGCGGTCGGCGTACCGGCCGCCGAGGAAGACCCGGTCCTGGATTGCGATCGCCGCGAGCTCGCACGGGCGGACGCCGACGAAGGCGAAGGGGCCGGAGGCGAGCGGCTCCTCCTCGACCACGAGTGCATCGCCGTCCGTCCTCGCCTGCCAGAGCCCGACACGCGGCGGGAACAGGTAGCTCTTCCAGGAGGTCGGCCCCACGGCATAGCCGAAGAGAGCGTCGTCCTCGCGACGCTCGAGCCGATAGGTTCCGCCGTCCTGGAGGTCGGTCCAGCCGGTAGGCAGCGCCGCCGCCGATTCGAGCTCGTCGTAGACGACGGCCCCGTTGCGCACCTGCGGCCCGATCACCGTGTACCCGCGCTCCGCGAGCGCGTCGACGAGGCGGTCCACGCCGTGCACGTCGAGTAGGCGTGTCATCACCCACAGGCTGGACGGCCGGCGTCCCGGCGCCATCGGGAGCGGGCCTGAACCCCGCTGCGGCTTTCCCGCGCACGCTTCGGTACGCACACCGATGTCGCCGCGGGCCGCCGGGCGCAGGCTGACCTCGTGGCACGGACAGCTCAGACCGTGACCCGGTGCCGGTACCGGGCGCGAGGCGTCGTGCAGGGCGTCGGCTTCCGGCCGTTCGTCTACCGCCTCGCGCGCGAGCACGGCCTGGGCGGCTACGTGCTCAACGACGGGGACGGCGTTCTGATCGAGGTCGAGGGGACAGGTCTGGAGGAGTTCGCAGGCGAGCTCTTCTCACGCGCCCCGTCTCTTGCATCGGTGAGGTCGGTGACGGCCGAGCCCGTGGCGCCGCTCGGCGACACCGAGTTCCGGATCGTCGAGAGCCTCGCGTCGGGGCACAGCGCGGAGATCCCGGCCGACGTCGCCACTTGCGCCGACTGCCTGCGGGAGCTGTTCGAGCCGACCGACCGTCGCTATCGCTATCCGTTCGTCAACTGCACCCAGTGCGGGCCGCGCTTCACGATCGTCCGGAGCGTCCCTTACGACCGGGTCAACACGACCATGGCCGGATTCCCCCTCTGCCCGGACTGTCGCCGCGAGTACGAGGATCCGCTGGACAGACGCTTCCACGCGGAGCCGATCGCCTGCCCCGCCTGCGGCCCGCAGCTGTCCATGCCGCTCGACGAGGCGGTGGCGGTGGTCGACCAGGGCGGGATCCTCGCGGTCAAGGGCCTGGGCGGCTACCACCTTGCGTGCGATGCGTCCGACGAGGATGCGGTCGCACGGCTCCGCGGGCACAAGCAACGCGAGGCGAAACCGTTCGCAGTGATGACGGATCAGCCCAGCCTGCTCGTCCACGTCGACGAAGCCGAGCTGAAGCTGCTCCAGTCGCCCGCGCATCCGATCGTCCTGCTTCGGCGCCTGCAGTTCGCGTGCGTCGCCGAGTCGGTCGCGCCCGGATCGCCCTGGCTCGGGGTGATGCTCCCCTACACACCGCTCCACCACCTGCTCTATCGCGACTTCGGCGGCGCGCTCGTGATGACGAGCGGGAACCTCTCCGACGAGCCGATCGCGTTCGACGACGGCGAGGCGCGCGATCGTCTGGGCAGCATCGCCGATGCGTTCCTCACCCACGACCGGCCCATCCACCGGCGCTGCGAGGACTCCGTCGTCCGCCGCGGCTTCGTCGTCCGGCGCTCCCGCGGGTACGCGCCCAACGCGCTGCCGCTGCCGCTGACCGCAACCCGGCCGCTGGTCGCGGCCGGCGCCGAGCTCAAGTCCACCTTCTGCGTGGCCACGCCTGAAGGGGCGTTCCTGTCGCCGCACCTGGGCGACCTCGATTCCGAGGCGGCGTACCGCGCCTTCGTCGGCGACCTCGGGCTCTACCTGGAGATGCTCGGCGTCCGGCCGGAAGCGATCGCTTGCGACCTGCATCCCGAGTACCTGTCCACGAAGTGGGCACACGACCAGGGGCTCCCCCTGGTCGAGGTCCAGCACCACCATGCTCATGCCGCCGCCTGCCTGGCCGAGCACGGCGAGCAGGGGCCCGCGCTGGCGCTCGTCTTCGACGGAACGGGCTGGGGCACCGACGGAACCCTCTGGGGCGGCGAGCTGCTGCGCTGCGACCTCGAGTCGTTCGAGCGGGTCGCCGGCCTCGAGCCGGTGCCACTGCCCGGCGGCGAAGCGGCGATCCGGGAGCCCTGGCGCGTCGCGGCAGCCCACCTCGACCGGGCCGGGCTGGCGGTGAGGTGGCCGCGCTGGGCGCTGGTGCGCGAGAGCCTGAAGGCGAACGCGCCGCTGTCCTCGGGCATGGGCCGGCTCTTCGACGCGGTCGCGGCGATCCTCGGCTTCGACGGCGAGACGGCCTACGAGGGGCAGGCGGCGGTGGAGCTGGAGCAGCTCGCGGCAGACGTTCGCGCCGACCCGTGGCCGTGGCGGTTCGGCGACTCGACGGGGCTCGTGACACAGTGTCAGGTGGAGGCGTCGCGGGGCCTCGATCCCGCCTGGATCGCGGCGTCCTTCCACGAGACGGTGGCCGCTTCGGCCGCCGCCCTCTGCGCCGAGACGGCCACGTCCGAAACCGTCGTCCTCTCCGGCGGGACGTTCCAGAACGTCCGGTTGCTCCGCTCGACCGGGGAGCGACTCCGGGCGCTCGGCTTCCGCGTCCTCACCCCCCGGCAGGTTCCGCCGAACGACGGCGGGATCAGTTACGGCCAGGCGGCGGTCGCCGCGCGGAGGCTCGGGTAGATGTGCCTCGGAATCCCCGCCCAGCTGGTCGCCCTCGGGCCCGACGGCCTCGCCACCGCCGAGGTGTCGGGGGTCCGGCGCGAGGTCTCGACCGCCCTCGTCCCGGAGGCACGGACGGGCGACTGGGTGCTCGTCCACGTCGGGTTCGCGCTCCACACGATCGACGAGGCCGAGGCCGAGCGGACGCTCGCGCTGCTCGAGGAGATCGCGTGGTGAGGTTCGCCGGCTAGGACGTGCCCGCGAAGAGGGCGCGCAGGTCCAGCGACTCGACGTTCGTGTCCGCGGCCAGCGAGACGTAGGCGCGCGCGAGCGCATCCTTGCCCGCTCCGAGGACGGTGCTGATCAGGCCGAGAGCCTCAGCGAGCTCGGAGGCATCGAGACGCTGGAGGACGCGCATCCAGGTTGCTTCCTCGAGCGCGTTGAACGCCGTCTGGATCTCTGCGAGGTCGTATCCGGCGTGGAAGCGCTCGGTCGCGATGCTACGCGCGTGCTCGACGACGGGAGCGAGGTCGCGCCGGGCGATGCTCTCGACGAGCTGATCGAACAGCAACGCGAGGCGCTCCTCGACCGTTCCGGGCCCGGTCGACTCGTAGTGCCGTACGTGCATCCTGGCCAACGACGCGCTCGCCGCGTCCAGGACGGCCTGACGCTCGTCCTGCAGGAACACGGCCACGTCCGCCGCCCCGGACGCCGACGACGGCGGCTTCGTCACGCCTCAGGCCTGACGATCACGACGGGGCAATGCGCGTGCTGGGCGCACTGGTGGCTGACCGAACCGAGCAGAAGCTCCTTGAACCCCCCGAGCCCGCGCGAGCCGACCACGAGGAGCTCCGCATCGCTCGACGCCTCCAGGAGCACCTCCACGGCCGGGCCTTCCGCCACCCTCGTGTGCAGCTCGACTCCCTGCATCTCCTCATCGAATCTGGCGACGACGTCGTCGAGCAGTGCGGAAGCGGCCGTTCGGACCGACTCGAGGAACTCCTCGTCGATGGCTGACGCAAGCCCGTACGCGACCGCGATCGGCGGGATCGACCACGCGATGAGTGCGGTGAGCGGCGTCTGCCGAAGCCGCGCTTCCTCGATCGCCCAGGACAGGGCAGCCTTCGAGCCTTCCGAACCGTCGATTCCGACGACGATGCCCAGTCGGTCCTCACCTCCCGGTGATGCCGGTTGCCGGTGCGATTGACGCCTCGGCCTCCTGCCGATCCGACGCTAGCGCATCGGACACGACGCGGACGATGGTTCGGCGCTCTTCCGCACAGGCACGTCACCGCGATCCGCGGTTTCCACGGTTCCGGCCACGCGGCACCGCTGCGACCATTGCCCGGTGACCGACAACGTCGCCGCAGACCGTGCCGGTGGGTCGCGTGTCGAGCTGAGGGACGCGGCTCGCCAACCCGTCGAAGAGGTTCTCGAGCTCCTGAAGTCCTCGCCGGCCGGTCTTTCGACCGACGAGGTGCGGCGGCGCCTCGAGTCCGCCGGGCCGAACGCCCTGCGGGCCCACGGCGCGCGACCGCTCACGGTCCTCGGCCGACAGTTCCGCAACCCGCTGTTGCTGTTGCTCCTGGCGGCCGCCCTGACGTCGGTCTTCGTCGGTGAAGGCACCGACGCGCTGATCATCTTCCTGATCAGCGTACTGAGCATCGGGCTCGGCTTCTTCAACGAGTACCGGTCGGAGCGCGCGGTCGAGGCCCTGCACTCACGGCTCAGGCACGTCACGATCGCTCGCCGCGACGGTGCTGACGTCGCCGTAGACGTCACGCAGCTCGTTCCGGGTGACGTCGTACGGCTCCGGGTCGGCGACGTCGTGCCGGCGGATCTCAGGCTGCTGGACGCGACGGGGCTCGAATGCGACGAGGCGGTCCTGACCGGCGAGGCGCTTCCCGCCGCCAAGCAGGTCGAGCCTGCCGCCAAGAGGGAGACGCCGCTCGACCTCGCGTCCTGCGCGTTCATGGGCACCGTGGTCCGGTCGGGGGCGGGATCGGGAGTCGTGGTCGGGACGGGAAGCCGGACCGCCTTCGGCAGGATCGCGCTCCAGCTGGGCGAGCGGCAGCCTCCGACGGCCTTTCAGGTCGGGCTCCGCGACTTCTCGCTGCTCCTCGTCCGCGTGACGGCGGTGCTCGCCGTCTCGATCCTCGGGGTCAACGTCGCCCTCGGCCGGTCCTTCCTCGACTCCACTCTGTTCGCGCTCGCGATTGCGGTCGGCCTCACCCCGCAGCTCCTGCCGGCGATCGTCACCGTCAGCCTCTCGACGGGGGCGAAGCGGCTGGCGGAGCGGTCTGTGATCGTCAAGCGGCTCGTCGCGATCGAGGACCTGGGCAACATCGACGTCCTCTTCACCGACAAGACCGGCACGCTGACGGAGGGGCGAATCGAGTTCGCGTCGGCGATCGACGGGGCAGGCGTCGCGTCCGACGAGATCCTGCGACTGGGGCTTCTCTGCAACGACGCGGTCGTCGACGGCGGCACCGTCCTCGGGGGCAATCCGCTCGACCAGGCCCTCCTGGAAGCGTCCGCTGGGAAGAACCTCGGGCTCGAGGAACGGCGGCGGGTCGCGACACGACCGTTCGACTATGAGCGGCGCCTCGGGACAGCGCTCGTCGAGGCGCGCGACGGAAGGCGGACGGTGGTCGTGAAGGGCGCGCCCGAGATCGTCCTCGGGCTCTGCCGGGACGTTCCCCCGACGGCGACCTCGGTTCTCGACGCCGAGTTCGCACGCGGGAGTCGGGTGGTCGCCGTCGCCACCCGCGGGGCCGTGGGCGACGACGCTCTCTCGGTCGACGACGAGCACGATCTCCGGCTCGCCGGGCTCCTGACCTTCGTCGACCGTCCGAAGGACGATGCTGCCGACGCCCTTGCCCGGCTGCGCGAGCTGGAGGTCGCGGTCAAGGTGATCACCGGCGACAACGACCGGGTGGCCGCGAAGGTGTGCACCGATCTCGGGTTGGAGGTCCTCGGCACGCTGTCAGGCTCCGAGCTCGACCGGCTCGACGACCGGCAGCTCGCGGCGGTGTTGCCGGACACGACGATCTTCGCCCGCGTCACGCCCGAGCAGAAGTCGCGTGTGATCAAGGCGCAGCGAGCCCTCGGCTCCACCGTCGGCTTCATGGGGGACGGTGTCAACGACGCCATCGCCCTCCACGACGCGGACGTCGGGATCTCCGTCGACCAGGCCACCGACGTCGCCAAGGATGCGGCCGACGTCGTCCTCCTGGGCAAGGACCTGGGCATCCTCGCCGGCGGCGTCGTCGAAGGGCGCCGGATCTTCGCGAACACGATCAAGTACGTCCTGATGGGGACGTCGTCGAACTTCGGGAACATGTTCAGCGCGGGCGGCGCATCGCTCTTCCTGAGCTTCCTGCCGATGCTGCCGACGCAGATCCTGCTCAACAACCTGCTCTACGACGTCAGCGAGATGACGATCCCCACCGACCGCGTCGATCCGGAGCAGCTCCGCCGTCCCTCCCGTTGGGACACCCGTCTGATCCGACGGTTCATGGCCTTCTTCGGCCCGATCAGCTCGATCTTCGACTTCGCCACCTTCGCGGTCCTGCTCCTCGTCTTCGACGCCGATGCCGAGCTCTTCCGCTCGGGGTGGTTCGTCGAGTCGCTCGCCACGCAAAGCCTGGCGATCTTCGCGATCCGGACGCACCGCGTGCCGTTCTTCCGCAGCCGCCCGAGCGTCCCGCTCACGCTGGCGACGCTGGGCTGCGTCGCCGTCGGGGTTGCGCTGCCCTTCTCGCCGTTCGCCGGCTCGCTCGGGTTCACGGCACTTCCCGCCGGTCTCGTCGCGGTGCTGGCCGCGATGATCCCTCTGTACCTGCTCCTGCTCGAGATCGGGAAGCTGGTCTTCTACCGCCTCGGGGCCGGCACCTCGGGAGCGCCGATCGCCCGGCATCGTCCGCGGCGCCAGCGCAGGATCCTCCGCCGGGCCTCCCGGTGGACGGTCCGTCGGCTCCGCCCGGGTGACGGTTCCGCTTCACCGTCGTAGCCGGCGACGCCAACGACACCGTGCACGGGCAGGACCGGTGTGGACGAACTGCTACCACCTATCCGCCCATGCGGCTACAAGGTCTCGGGCGTCGGCCGCGAGAACCACAGGATGATGCTCGACCACTACACGCGAACCAAGTGCGTGCTGGTCAGCTACGACTCCAGGCCGCTCGGACTGTTCCAGGCAGCGTGCGGGTTTTCCGTCCCGACGATCCGGCGCCGCCCGGATGTGACCGTTCCCGCGGAAGGAGCACAGTTGACGCGATGAGATTCGTCGACGAGTTCCGTGACGGTCGGCTGGCCCGGAGGCTCGCAGCCGAGATCGCCGCGCTCGCGGTCGAGCCGGTGCGGATCATGGAGATCTGCGGCGGTCACACGCACGCGATCGCCAAGCACGGGCTCGAGGACCTCGTTCCACGCCAGGTCGAGTTCCTGCACGGCCCGGGCTGTCCCGTATGCGTGATCCCGATGGGACGCGTGGACGACGCAATCGCCCTGGCCGAGCAGGGCCTGACGCTCGTCACCTTCGGCGACCTGATGCGCGTGCCGGGCCGCAGGCGCTCGCTCCTCGAGGCGAAGGCCGGAGGGGCCGACGTTCGGATGGTCTACTCGCCCCTCGACGCGCTCGAGATCGCACGGCTCGAGCCCGGGCGGGAGATCGTGTTCTTCGCGATCGGTTTCGAGACGACGGCGCCTGCTACCGCGATCACGGTCATCCGCGCGCGCGAGCTTGGCCTTCGTAACTTCTCGGTCTTCTGCAACCACGTGACGATCGTCCCGCCGCTCCGCGCGATCCTGGACATGCCGGGGACACGCATCGACGCCTTCATCGCGCCGGGTCACGTCTCGACGGTGATCGGCACCGTCCCGTACGAGTTCATCCCGGCCGAGTACGGCAAGCAGGTGGTGGTGGCCGCGTTCGAGCCGCTCGACCTGCTCGCCTCGACGGCGATGATCCTGCGCCAGCGGGCGGAGGGACGCTGCGAGGTCGAGAACCAGTACACCCGCGTCGTACGGCGCGAGGGGAATCCGCGTGCGCTGGCGGCGATCGAGACGACGATGGAGCTGCGCCGGACCTTCGAATGGCGCGGGCTCGGATGGATCCCCGACAGCGCGCTCCGTCTTCGGCGCGAGTTCGCCGACTGGGACGCGGAGGAGCGCTTCGAGGTTCCCGGCGAGCGCGTCCCCGACCGCAAGGCCTGCCAGTGCGGGCAGGTGCTCGTCGGCGCGATCAAGCCCCACGAGTGCAAGGTCTTCGGCACCGCCTGTACGCCCGAGAGGCCGCTCGGCACCTGCATGGTCTCCGCCGAGGGCGCCTGCGCCGCCTACTACGCCTATGGCCGCCACGCTGCCTAGGCCCGGTGAGCTCGTCACGCTCGCCCACGGGTCGGGCGGCAAGGCGACGCGGAGGCTGGTCGAGGAGCTCTTCGTCGAAGAGCTCTCGAACCCGGTCCTCGACCGGCTGGGCGACGCGGCGGTCGCCGACGGGCTCGCCTTCACCACCGACTCGTACGTGGTCAAGCCGCTCTTCTTCCCGGGCGGCGACATCGGCGAGCTCGCCGTCAACGGCACGGTCAACGATCTCGCCGTCGCCGGCGCGGAGCCGATGTGGCTGAGCGCAGGGTTCGTGATCGAAGAGGGCTTCCCACTCGACCAGCTCCGGCTGATCGTCTGCTCGATGGCGAGTGCCGCCGAGCGTGCAGGGGTCGCGATCGTCGCCGGCGACACCAAGGTGGTCGAGCGCGGCGGCGCCGACGGGGTGTTCATCACGACCGCGGGTATCGGGCGCGCTCGCGCCGACTTCGGGCGGCCGCAATCCGGCGACCGCATCCTGGTCTCGGGCACGCTCGGCGACCACGGCTTCGCGGTGCTGGTCGCACGCGGCGAGCTGAAGCTCGAGAGCGCGCTCGAGAGCGACACAGCGCCGGTGCACGAGCTCGCGTCCGCGCTGCGCGGGCTAGGACCGTCGCTGCGCTGGATGCGAGACCCGACCCGCGGCGGTCTGGCAACCACGCTCAACGAGCTCGCGACGTCGACCGGGCTCGCCGTCCGCCTGCAGGAGGAGACGATCCCGATCCGTGCGGAGGTTGCGGGTGCGGCGGAGATCCTCGGCATCGACCCCCTCTATGTCGCCAACGAGGGGAAGCTCGTGGCCGTGGTCGCCGCGGATGCGGCCTCCGACGCGCTCGACCTCGTGCGCACGCTGCCGCTCGGCGCGGACGCCGCGCTGATCGGGCGGCTGGAGCCGGACCCGCCCGGCCTGGTCCTGCTCGACACCACCCTGGGCGGCAGCCGGATCGTCGACATGCTCGTCGGCGACCCGCTGCCGCGAATCTGCTGAGCCCTTCGCGCCTATTCGCCGAGGCCGCTGCGGAATCCGTGCCTCGCGACCACCCAGGTTCCGAGGAACGCGAAAAAGGCGACGACGACGGCCGATGGGACGCTCGAGCTCGTCCCGCCGACGGTGGTGTTCAGGATGTCCTGACCGAAGATCGCCGTGAACAGCACCGACAGCCACATCACCGCGATCGCCAGGCTCGCCCACATCTCCCGAGTGAGGAGCTCCGACCAGCGGCGAATGCCCGTGGCCTGCCTGACGGGCTCGTGTGAGATCGTCGACATGTCACACCTCCTTTCCCGTAGCGACCGTGGCACATCGGTCGCCCGCAGGCATCGGGGTCGCTACGGATCTGCACGCCGTTCTCGACCGCACGGCCGCGAATCTGCTGAAGTTCGGGCGGTGACCGCCGATGAGCTCCGCCTGATCGACGCCTACTGGCGCGCCGCCAACTACCTGTCGGTCGGCCAGATCTACCTGCTCGACAACCCTCTTCTGCGAGAGCCGCTGAAGGCCGAGCACGTGAAGCCCAGGCTTCTCGGCCACTTCGGCACGACGCCCGGCCTGAACCTGATCTGGGCGCACATGAACCGCGCCATCAGGGCCCGCGACCTGGACGCGATCTACATCACCGGTCCCGGCCACGGCGGGCCGGGCATCGTCGCCAACGCGTACCTCGAAGGAACCTACTCGGAGCTCTTCCCACTGGTGTCCGCCGACGAGCGGGGACTGTGCGAGCTGTTCCGGCAGTTCTCCTTCCCGGGCGGGATCCCGAGCCACGCCGCGCCGGAGACGCCGGGGTCGATCCACGAGGGCGGCGAGCTCGGCTACGCGCTGACCCACGCCTACGGCGCCGCCTTCGACAACCCGGGCCTGGTCGTCTGCTGCGTCGTCGGCGACGGCGAGGCGGAGACCGGGCCGCTGGCGGCGAGCTGGCACTCGAACAAGTTCCTGAACCCGAGGACCGACGGCGCCGTCCTGCCGATCCTCCACCTGAACGGCTACAAGATCGCCAACCCGACGGTGCTGGCCCGGATCCCGGAGGACGAGCTGGTCGCGCTCCTCGAGGGGTACGGCCATCGGCCGATCCTCGTCACCGGCGAGGAGCCCGAGCAGGTGCACCAGGACTTCGCGGCCGCGCTCGACGACGCCCTCGACGACATCGCGCGCCTCAAAGAGAGCGCGGGGCGACCGAAGTGGCCGATGATCGTGCTCCGTACACCCAAGGGCTGGACCGGCCCGAAGGAGGTGGACGGATTGCCGGTGGAAGGCACGTGGCGCTCGCACCAGGTGCCGATCGCCGAAGCCCGTCAGAACCCGGAGCACCTCCAGCTGCTCGAGGACTGGATGCGGAGCTACCGGCCGGAGGAGCTGTTCGACGAGCAGGGCCGCCTCGTCCCGGAACTCGCCGAGCTGCCGCCCAGGGGAGACAAGCGGATGAGCGCGAGCCCGCACACCACCGGGGAGCTCGGCCGAGACCTCGTCCTGCCCGACTTCCGCAACTACGCCGTCGAGGTGGACGAGCCCGGACGCTCGACGAGCGAGGCGACGCGGGTGCTCGGTGCATTCCTGCGCGACGTGATCGCGCGCAACCCCGAGACCTTCCGCCTCTTCGGCCCCGACGAGACGGCGTCGAACCGGCTCTCCGCCGTCTTCGAGGTCACGAACCGGGCCTGGGAGGCGGAACGGCTGCCGACAGACGAGGGGCTCGCGCCGGAGGGACGCGTGGTGGAGGTGCTGTCGGAGCATCTCTGCCAGGGCTGGCTCGAGGGCTACCTGCTCACGGGCAGGCACGGCTTCTTCAACTGCTACGAGGCGTTCATCCACATCGTCGACTCGATGTTCAACCAGCACGCGAAGTGGCTGAAGGTCACGAGAGACATCCCCTGGCGTCGCCCGCTCCCGTCGCTCAACTACCTGCTCTCGTCGCACGTCTGGCGCCAGGACCACAACGGCTTCTCGCATCAGGACCCGGGCTTCATCGACCACGTGATGAACAAGAAGGCGGAGGTGATCCGCGTCTACCTGCCGCCGGACGCGAACACGCTGCTCTCGGTCGCCGACCACTGCCTGCGCAGCCGCCACTACGTCAACGTGATCGTCGCCGGCAAGCAGCCGGCCCTGAACTACCTGTCGATGGACGACGCGATCGTGCACTGCACACGCGGACTCGGCATCTGGGACTGGGCGTCGAGCGACGAGGAGGGTGAGACCGACGTCGTCCTCGCCTGCGCCGGCGACGTGCCGACCCTCGAGACGCTCGCCGCCGCCTCGATCCTGGGCGACCGGATCCCCGACCTGAAGGTCCGCGTCGTCAACGTCGTCGACCTGATGCGCCTCCAACCGGAGAGCGAGCACCCTCACGGCCTGCCGGACAACGAGTTCGACGCGATCTTCACCACCGACCGGCCGGTCGTCTTCGCCTACCACGGCTATCCCTGGCTGATCCACCGGCTCACCTACCGGCGGACGAACCACGACAACCTGCACGTCCGCGGCTACAAGGAGGAGGGCACGACCACGACGCCGTTCGACATGGTCATGCTCAACGACCTCGACCGCTTCCACCTCGTGATCGACGTGATCGACCGCGTGCCCGGGCTCGCCTCGCATGCGGCCCACCTCCGGCAGGAGATGGAGGACGAGCGCCTGCGCTGCCGCGCGTGGACGCGGGAGCACGGCGAGGACCGGCCCGACGTCCGGGACTGGGTCTGGCCCGCCTGAACGTCCTCGTCGTCAACGCGGGCTCGACGAGCCTGAAGCTCCATCTGGTCGAGGGCGACGATTCGCACCCGGTCGACGGGTTCGTGGAGTGTGAGGCGGTCGGGCATCGCATCGTGCACGGCGGTTCGCGCTTCCGCGAGCCGGTCGTGATCGACGACGCGGTGACCGCGGCGATCCAGGAGCTGACACCGCTCGCGCCGCTCCACAACGCGCCCGCGCTGCGCGCACTCGACGACGCGCGGCGCGCGCTG